>Ga0310125_10000767_pt1 | contig 15678 bp, 12 predicted proteins | sample CB11b_Tmax_Bot8__FD_203508 | JGI IMG/M metagenome (GOLD analysis project Ga0310125, IMG submission 203508) | Marine microbial communities from Western Arctic Ocean, Canada - CB11b_Tmax_Bot8 | ecosystem: Environmental > Aquatic > Marine > Oceanic | place: Canada: Western Arctic Ocean | collected... | reverse complement strand
TACGAGATTGTGCCTGAGACCACGAGGCCGGGCAACCCGTCAAGAAACCCCGCCCGCAATAGGTAGCTTCGCATGAACCTGACAATCGGCCGAAAAACTAGGTCCCCGACGTGGAACTGTTGTCCATCGGAAAATTTCGATTCGGCTGTGATTGTGGAGAATCGATTGATGGTCGCGAGTTGATCTCTGATCCCCTCGTATGTGTAATGATAAATCGGCGATTTGAGTGTTCGTACTTGCCCGTCGACCGTAGTGCGGTCGTGGGGTTCGTGTCCGCCACAAGTTCCCCGCTCTTTGCGAAAGAGGCGCAATTTTATGTCGGGGTACCAGTCTCCATGCTGAATCCATCTGCCAAGATAGTAGACCATCCGCGGAAATTGGTAGCCTGCATACTTCGCATGGGTGCCACTACTGAATGCAGCTGCTATTTCATCGCGCAGCGCCGGCGACACCTCTTCATCGGCATCAATAAATAGAACCCAGGGACATGAGGCCATGTCCTTGATCAGGTTTTTTTGCCCGATGTAGCCGAGCCACTCATGCTGGTAGACACGATCCGTGTACTCACGACAAATTTCGACTGTTCGGTCGGTGCTGAAACTGTCCACAACAACGATCTCATCCGCCCAGACGACGCTCTCGAGGCATCGGCGGATATTCTTCTCTTCGTTGCCGGCAGTGATACAGGCTGAAATACAATCAGTCATGAAATTGAATCGACGTTTGCATTCGTACGTAAGAGGCATGACAGTAGATGCGCCGAGGCAAGTCAAGCGCAAGCGCTGTCTATGACGCTCTTGCAGCGTAACTCGTGGCCTGCCTAATCGCAACCTAACGGTCCGCGGGTCGGGAGGGAGGCATCATCTTTTGCGTGTCTCCAGGGGCGACCTGATTCTGAGAATGACTGGCCCCGATTGGGACGCTGAGACATTTTTCGAGTACGTGCGGGTATCGCCGTTTGACGCCTGGCGGAGGTAATAGATGAGTCAATCTGGCGATGAACACCAAATGAATACGCAACTATCGACGTTGGTCAAGAAATGCAGTGGACGTGTTCACCTGCTGGGCGCCAGCGGTGTGGGCATGGCCGGGCTTGCCTATCTGCTCAAGGATCGGGGAATGCTGGTGACTGGATGCGACAGCTCTCCGAATGCGCTCGCAACGTGGCTGAGACAGCACGAAATTTCCGTGATGGACTCTCATCATCCCGACCACGTGGTAAGTGATGTGGATTGGGTCGTGAAAAGCACGGCTATCCCTGAAACGAATGACGAAGTCAAGGTGGCGCTTCAGTATGACATTCCCGTGTTCCGGCGCGGTGAGGTGCTACCTGAACTCCTTACCGGGAAAAGCTCGATGGTTGTCTCGGGGACTCACGGCAAGACCACAACGGCCTCATTCATTACGCAGATTTTGAGAAACGCAGGAAAAGATCCGTCGTGGTGCATCGGTGGTGAGACTGCAGTACTCGGCGGTGTGGCGGGCGTCGGCGTCGACAGATCAATTGTCGTTGAAGCCGACGAAAGCGATGGCACACTCGCACGCTATTGCCCTGACCATGCAGTTGTGACAAACGTCGAATTCGATCATGGGGAATACTACGCGAGTATTGAGGCTTTTGAGGACTGCTTCGCGACGTTTGTCAGTCAGGTTCGAGGAAGCGTTATCCACAGCGCCGATGATCCCGGGGCCAGACGTATCTGTGCGGCGTGCCCGCAAGTGATCTCTTTCGGTTTTTCAAGAGACGCTGACATTCGCGCTGAAAACGTGCACGAAACGGAAACGGGCGTCGCATTCACACTTTTCACCAATGAGGTCGATTGTGGCCAGGCCACGCTTGCTTTTCATGGTAAACATAACGTACTGAACATGCTTGCCGCGATCGCGGCGGCGCGTGAAATGGGCCTCACGGATTCGGAAGTCATGGCCAGCCTTCGCGCACTGGAGCTTCCGTCCCGTCGTCTCGAACGGATCGTCGAGACCCCCTCTATTACTGTAATCAGCGATTATGCGCACCACCCGAGCGAAATCGCAGCGCTGATATCCGCATCGCGCTGTATCCCGCATCGACGTCTTCGTGTGGTTTTCCAGCCTCATCGGTATTCACGGACTCTAGCCCTGAGAGAGTCGTTCCCGACGGCCTTTGACGGAATTGACGAACTATTGCTGACGCCCGTTTACGCCGCGTCGGAGGAAGAACTAAGAGGTGGTACGGAGTGGGATCTCTATAGGACCTTCCGTTCGCAGTCCGGCGCACTGGTTCCCAAGATGGCCTCGTCGCTCGAGGACGCCTGGGAGTTCCTGCGAAGTGACCTTTGCGACGGTGATCTGCTCCTCGTGACCGGCGCCGGCGATGTAGAATTGATCGCGCAATGGGCCAAAGCGGCACTGAAAGATTGCAACAGCAGCCCTTCCATCGAGCCCTACGAAAAATTGCAACGGCTGTCGATAACCGCATCATCGCAGATACGCCAGCGAGAGCCATTGGCTGACAAAACGACGTTCAGACTGGGTGGTCACGCCGACATATGGATCGAGATCGGCTCATTGCATGATTTCAAGGCCGTACTCAGGTGGACACACGATGAAAGGTTGCCGTTTACGTTGATTGCGGGGGGTAGCAACGTGCTGGTCTCGGACTGTGGCGTGCGTGGCGTTACCGGAAAGCTAAAGGGCCCCGAATTTCGTCAATGCGAATTGCGCGACACTTTGGCCGTCATTGGCGCTGCAATGACTATCCAGGAAATGCTGGACTGGATGGAATCAAAGGAGCTGACAAATTTAGAGTTCATGGAAAGCATACCGGGAACGCTTGGCGGCGGTATGCAGATGAACGCCGGCGCATGGGGCAAGTGTCTCGGGGACCATCTCGAATGGATTCGCTGTTTGGACCGACAGGGGGAGGAAACCATCGTTCCCAGCAATGCTCTCGACCTTGGTTACCGGAGTTGCGAGTTTCTTCGTGAACGCTATTGCATTGAAGCCGCTTTCAGAGTCAAACCCGGTGAACGAAGCGCCATTGCCGACGAGCGTGCCGAAATACGTGAACGACGCGCTTGGATGGCGGGATACCGTTCGGCAGGATCGTTTTTCAAAAATCCGGGAGAAGAGAAGGCCGGGCGCTTGCTCGAGGCTGTGAACATGCATCATCAGCGTGTGGGCGGTGCTTGGATCGGCACGCACCATGCGAATTTTATCATTGTGGAAAACAATGCAACGGCTGCTGACGTGAGGGCCCTGGCACAAAAAGGACGCATTGCCGTTGCAGAAGCATTTGCCGTCGATCTCGAACCCGAGGTAAAGTACCTGCAATGAGTGTGATCCGGACTGTTGCCGTGTTGATGGGCGGGCCTTCTGATGAACGTGAAGTTTCCCTGGCATCGGGTCGAGCCGTGGCCGAGGGCTTGCGCGAATCGGGGTTTGACGTGCTGGAAATCGACATAAATGGACGGATATTAGTCCTGCCGGACGGCATAGACGCCGTTTTCATTGCATTGCACGGCGCATTCGGCGAGGACGGCGGGATTCAGGCAGAGCTGTCAAAACGCGGCATTCCATACACGGGGTCAAACGCGGAGGCGAGCCGCAAGGCTTTTGACAAGATTACATGTAAGCAGATAATGGCAGCGAACGACATTCCGACCCCTGCCTATGAAGTCCTCAAAATCGGGAAAACATGTTCAATGGGTCTCCCCGTGGTCATAAAACCGGCCCGTCAGGGGTCAAGCATCGGCATTCACCTTGTGTCCGAGGATTCCGGAATGGAGGCCGCATTGGCGGATGCTTTTCTGTACGACGAGCAGGTCATCGCGGAAAAGTACATTGAAGGACGGGAGCTAACAGTCGGAATTGTTGCCGATGAGATTCTTCCGATCGTTGAAATCGATGCGCCGGATACCTGGTACGATTACGGCGCCAAGTATTCTGATGGCACGTCACAATATTTCGTGCCTGCGCCTCTGGACGAGACATGCCGACGCACGTGCGAAGGTTATGCGCGAAGCCTTTATCGCGCTGTTGGTTGTCGTGGCCTCGCCCGCGTTGACATGCGATATTCTTCCGACGGGAGCGTTTATGTACTGGAACTCAACTCGATTCCAGGTTTTACTGAAACAAGCCTGCTACCGAAAGCTGCGGTGCATGCCGGAATGAGTTTCAATCAATTGTGCGACCGGGTATTAAGAACTGCTGCCTGCTGACATGCGGGCGTGCACGATCATTCGGAGGTGAGAGCGACAGCCCATGTTGTTCGCTAACAAGCGTGGATCACGCGTGCGCCGACGGAGGCGAACTCGAAACCGCCCATCCACCTACACCTTGAATCTTGGCGGACGCTCGGCGAAGCGTGCCACCCGCAGTGCGATGCCGCGCGTTGCACTCACCTTGCTTTGCCTCGCCATGGCCGCGTTGCTTTGCTGGTTAGCCTTTCGGACCGCCTCAGCCAGGCTGTTTTCGCGCAATCCCATGTATCAAATTGCGAATCTTGAAATAGATTCAACCAGCAGTGTCGTAAACGAATTCATTCGGGGGGAACTGAACATCCGTGCCGGTGGCAATCTGTTCGGGTTCGATATTCAGAACGCTCGCGAGACGTTTCTCAAATTCGCACCGAATTTTCGTTCAATGGAAATCACGCGTGTGCTGCCCGACACGCTAAAAGTTTCACTTGTGGAGCGACAACCCGTGGCGCAAATCGGACAACGGGGGGGCTACGCCGTGGATATCGAGAAACGCGTCTTCAACAAACGAAATCGAAAGCAGCAACTGCCCGTAATTTTCGGCTATAAGGGTCCGATCTTGAAACCGGGAGACCGCGTGGCGGGACTAGCCGCCGACGCCATTGCCGTCATAGACGCAATCGCCGGCGTCGATCCGGCAGGAGTCATCGACGTTCTGGGCATCGATGTAGGCGGCCACAACGATGCACGACCGGACGCGCTTCGTTTATACCTGGAGGGCGACATCACGGTGGATCTTTGGTGGAAACGCACGAAAGAAGGCACACGGCATGACGATCTACGTAGCCGGCTCTCGGATCTCGTGGCAATGATTGAGAGATCAGCTGATGCCAAGAAGCTGAAAGTTATCACGTTAATCACAGATGACTCTACAAAAAACGCTGTGACCTACTGGGACTGACACACCTATGCCGCCCTCACCCATTGTAGGCCTCGAGATTGGAACCAGTAAAGTCGTGGCTCTCGTCGCAGAAGTTCGAGAGGATGGCCACGTCATGATTACCGGCATCGGGGAATGCCCTTCCTCGGGCGTTCGTAAAGGTCAGATCATCGACGCATCGAACGCCTCCATGTGTGTCGACTCTGTGCTTGAAACGGCCGAGAAACGTAGCGACGTGTCCATTCGTGAAGTCCTGCTCGCCGTCTCCGGCGCCCACATCCAGGGAGCCGTGCACAGTGGGATGGTCCCTGTGTACGAGCCGGAAGGCGGGATTTCGGAAGAAGACATTGAAGAAGTCATTGATGTAGCCCGGCGCATGAACTTGCCGCCCGACAGACTTGTCTTACATTCGATCAGCCAGCATTTCAAGATTGACGGCCATCACCGAGTCTTGCGTCCCGCAGGCATGGTCGGGGCACAACTTTCACACGAAATGCTGATTCTGCACGGTGTTCGGAACCGGCTAAATGATGCCATTAACATGATCGACCGGAACAAAATCCAGGTTCAGGACACGGCAATCAGTGGCCTATGTTCCGCGCTGGCGGTGTTGACCCCGGAACAGAAAAAGAGTGGAGCCATCGTCATCGACCTGGGTGGTGGCACGACCGACTATGTCGCTTACGCCGAGGGCGTCGTTGCGGATGTGGGCGTACTTGGCCTTGGCGGCGACCATATCACGAACGACATTGGAATTGCATTCAGCATTCCAACGACGCAGGCAGAAGATCTCAAACAGGAAGATGGCGCCGCCATCGTTGAAACGTCACACAATTCGGCGCGGGTTTCGTTACCCGCCGAGGGGGGATTCCCGGGCCGGACTGTTGCGGTCAAGGCGCTACGGACGGTGATTCACCTGCGCGTCAAGGAGATCTTGGAAACCGTCAAGGAGCGCCTTGATCGTCGCGAGCTGTTCCACCACATAGGCGCTGGAATCGTGGTTACCGGCGGGAGCGCAAACTTGAAGGGAATTACAACGCTGATTGAACAGGTCTTCGGCTTACCGTGCGTTGTGGGTACGCCCCGCAATGTCACTGGTCTGGCAACCGCTGCCGCGGCGCCGGAATATGCAACCGCCACGGGTCTCGTCCAATACGGGTTTCGATCGTCAAAGGATCAGGAGTCCTCCGTTGTGATAGGGGGCTGGTTCAAGAAAGTGTTGGGGCGATGAGTACCGCTGTCGCCGTCGTCGGTTTGGGGGGCGCAGGCTGCAGAATTGCTTCCAAGAGCGCGCAGGGCCTTGTAGATACGATTCCGGTAATTGCGGTCGACACGGACGCGACCGCGCTTGGCGAATGCGACATTGCCGTGAAGATTCAGATCGGCGCTGCCCGGACAAATGGATTGGGATGCGGCGGTGATTCCGGGCGCGGTCGGCTGGCCGCAGAGGACGATACAACACCGCTACGTGACTGTTTTGCGGACAGAAACATCGTTATTGTTGTTGCCGGCCTGGGCGGCGGTGCCGCAACGGGCGCGGCACCTGCAATTCTTCGCGTCGCAAGGGAGAGCGGTGCGCTGACGATGGCGTTCGTGACGCTGCCTTTTCCCTTTGAGGGGGATCAGCGCCGATCGCAGGCCGAACATGCGCTTCGCGGTGTGCGCCAGGCCGCCGATGCGCTCATCGTCGTACCGAACGAACGCCTGTTCGATACCGTTGAAGAGAGCGAGGTAGGCCCTGCGTTCGAAGCTGCAGATAGTCTGCTCGGTTCCAGCGTAAGCGGCTTGGTCAACATCCTGACGCGTCCAGGTTACATCAAGCTTGATTTTGCTGATCTACGCAGTCTCGTGAACTTGAGCGAGGGGACCTGCGCGCTCGGCCATGGACAAGGGGATGGTAAGAGTCGCGTGAAAAAAGCCATCGAATCCATACTGGATGGTCCGATGTTGGAGAAAGGCGCTCGGGTTGAAAAGGCGGCGTCACTACTTGTAGGCATTGAGGGTGGATCCGACTTGGCCGTACAGGAAGTGGGAGAAATCATGAAATGTCTCGCCGATCGCCACAGGGAGGATTGTCGCGTATGCATGGGAACGACAATTAATCCTTCACTACGGAAGCAACTGGTAGTCACCGTCATCGCGACTGAAGCGTGGAACATCCCGGACGAAGAAACTGAGCATAAACCTGAGCGTGCCGACCGCCGCAAGGGACGACGTCGCAAAAAGGGGCCGGTCGAGGAGGACCAATCGACACTCGAGCTGGAACTTGGCTTGGGAGGCAAGGGTCGGTTCAAGAATGTCGAACCAACCGTCGTTGACGGACAAAATCTGGACGTGCCGACGTTCATTCGCCTTGGCGTGAAATTCGACAAATAGATATACGCGAAGACTGTGATCACGCATGATCAAGAAATCAGGTCTTCAGCCCATACGCGCTCACATGCAGATCCCACTGAGCAGCGCATAATCCGTGTCACGTGGGCAGTGGCAGTAGCCGTCGCCCTCGTACTGAACACCGCCAACCTATTTCTAGGTGACCTGAATCAAGACGAAGGATGGTATCTTTACGGGGCGCGGCTCGTCGCGGAGGGCAGGCTGCCCTATATAGATTTTGCCACGACACAGGGTCCGATGATGCCCTTTGTGTACGCTGCCGCCAACTCATTCGTCACAGCTTGGGGCGTTGCAGGTGGGCGATTTTTTACAAGTGTGCTCGGGTTCGCATGCGCGCTTGCCACGGCCTGGCTTGCATACCGGCTTGTCAGGCAGGAAGCACCCAGGCGCATGGCTTCTTTTGCGGCAGTAGTGGCATTCACGTTCGTTGCGGTCAATGTTTACCAAAGCTACTTTGTAACAATCGTAAAGACTTATGCTTTGGCTGGTTTGCTGGTCGTGCTTGGTTTTGTTGCCCTCACAGCAATAGAAGGGAAATTGGGAAGCGCAGCGGCGGCCCTGAGCGGTGCGCTATTTCTATCAGCGGCAGGCACTCGCGCTTCCGCGGTGTTTATCCTTCCTGTTGTATTCCTGATGTTGATCTGGAAACGGCATGGCAAGAGAAGGCGCGTCGTTTATCTGTCCTTCGCCCTGGGAGGCACTGTAGCCGCGGCGGTCCTGTTTCTCCCATTCCTCCTGCGCGCCCCTTCAGCACTGTGGTTTGCCTTGGTGGAATACCATTCCGGGCGAGACGTGGGCGGTGCCTTACGGTGGGTCGCGTACAAGGGAGGTTTTGTGTCACGGGTGATGCTTGCCTATTCAGCTGCGACGATTTGTTGTCTCCTCTCCCTAGCCTACGTCGTCGTAAAGCGGCCTTCACGGGGACGCTACACGTTTGCCCAGCGGGCAATCTGGATCAGCGTCGCATTGGTTACCCTGGTGCATCTTCTCGCACCCTTTCCCTATGATGATTACCAGGCCATGATATATCCTGCCTTTGCCGCAGCCCTGGCAGTAACGCTAATCCGACTGTGCGGTCAGCTTTGGGTCGTCACCGGCGTCGTCTTAACCTGCATGGCAATGGCGCTCGCTTCCCCGATCATCCAGTCTTGGTTCATCGGCAAACGCGACCGGATCTGGTGGCCGCTTAAGGACGCTGCGCCTCTTGCCGTGCTCCAGGAAACAGCGGCCAGGATCAAGTCGCTTCCCGGCGTAAAAGATGGCGATTTGCTTTTGACGCAGGATCCTTACCTTGCGGTTGAAACGGGACTCGTCATACCTGATGGGCTCGAACTCGGGCAATTCTGTTATTTCCCGGACTGGCCCCGAGCGAAGGCGGAGAAGCGTCACGTCGTGAATACGAAAATGTTTCGCGACGTCATTGAAACTTGCGGTGCCCCGGTTGCTGCATTCAGTGGTTATGGACTGTCGATAAGGTCGCCGGAGGTGCAGCCCCTGCCGGCCGATGAAACGCAGGCGCTATGGAAACTCGTGCGCTCGCGATACAGGTCGATCGATGAAGTTGAGCCATTCGGGCAGGCCGACACACGCTTGGAAATCCTGGTGAGACGTACTGATCAGTGACGGGGCTTTGCGTTAGAAGCCATCCCCAAATGCGGTCCACAATCGTTTGGCGAGCCTGCCATGCCGCGAACTTTGGCATTGTGATTTACGCCCCGTGTACGAATGTTGTTGAAGTCTTTCATTGAAATGTAGAGAATGGTCTCGTGGAAACTTTCGAAAATCTTGAATGCTATAAGGCGGCGCGTGAATACAGGCGTATGATCTCGCGATTCGTCAAGACATTGCCGCGCACAGAGGAGTACCGGCTGAAAGATCAGCTGCTGCGCTCATCACGAGGTGTCACGGCCTGTATCGCGGAAGGGTATGGCCGCTCGGAATATTCGGAGAACCTTCGCCGTTGCCTTAAATCGCGAGGATATTTGTCGGAGTCCTTGGATCATCTCAGCGTGGCTTCGGATGAGGGCTATATGACCGAGGAGACATACGCGGCCATGTGCGCAAGACTCGAAGACACCTGGAAAATATTGAACGGGCACATCGTTTACCTCGAGCAGTGCGTCCGCGATGGTGTTTCTCTTACCGACAGACAGCTTGAGAACTAAAAAACGGATTAGTGAAGCTCGCCGCGCGGTCTAGCAGTCAGACGATCCCAGCCTCGATTTACATAGACGCGCGGATTATGTACGCTTTGGATTATTGCTTTGATCGTCATGGACGACCGAAACACAGTCACCGATCTTCAGGACCGGCCCGGCCTCGCCGCCGATGTACCTGAATGTGTCGAGCCAGAGTCCCTGGACAGCCGTGTCCTTGAGTATCGCGAGTTCTTCATTCGCCACTTAATACGCGATCTACGTGAACGATTGCCTCACTCTGGCCCCGGTCTACCGACCTGTCTTGACGTCGGTTGTCAAGACGGGCGCTACACGCACTTGCTTTCGAAGCACGGATTTGCTGTAGAGGGTGTGGATGCCCCGGACTCAGCCATTCTCGAGGCGAAGGAGAGACACCCGGGGTTGAAATTTCATGAGGGGGACGCGAAGGCCCTGCCGTTCGATGACAGTAATTACGATGCAATTGTCTGCCTGGGACTTATCCAACGCCTTGCCGACTGGCGCCAAGCAATTCGCGAAGTCATTCGTGTGCTGAAACCGGGTGGCGTTGCGTTAATCGAGACCAATCGCGCGTTTCCATTCTGTGAAAATTTGCTCAAATGCATCGCTCATGCGATGAGGCGGCAAATGCCCCTACGCGAAATCAATCGCATCTTTCACGCGCATCGTGTCGGCGGTGAGGGCGATGCCGGAATGCGAAAATTCTCGGTCACAGAAATGGTTTCCTTTTTTCGGGAAACCAGTGTTGCAAAAATCGTTGTACACGATCCTCGCAAGGAAGTCGTTTTTCACGACTTCATCTGGGCGGCGGCGGTTACAAAGCGACTACGAGGGGAATCTCGGGGCGGAGAAATTTCGCCCAATAACGTGGATTCTGAAAACTGCCTCCACTGCCGTCGTCATGGTGTCGTCAGTATCAAAGCGAAACTCGCCTGAGTTTAGTCGTCGTGTGCGTTGCGGCCCGTCATGCCGGTGTTATACCGGAACAAAGTCCTTTGCCCATCACGTGATGAAGGTATTCGGGTCTGCTTGATGCAACATCCGTTTTAATTTATTATGTCAGTGTTCGATCTGAATGAGCACCCGACTCAATGATGAACGAAAGCGGTTAATATATGAATTTTCTTCGCCTAACGGGAATCAGTCTGGCCATAGCCGTAAGCGCGGCCGTCTTTGCACATGCTGGCATTTGGCCATGGAGTGAAGAGGGTGACACTCCCGTCCAGCAAGAGAATATAACTCCCGAGCCCGCTGAGAACGAGCTGGACGTCAGCGGTGATTTTTGGACCGTCACGGATGCCGAGGATGATCTCAGGCTTATTGAGGAGGGGATTCACGGTACCATCCCTGAGCCGCTGGAGAGCGGGGGACCCATCCATTCCGAGGATGGTGCTGACAATGAGGTTCTGAAAAACGAAGACGCCAAGTTCGGTAACGAAACCGAGGTCGTGTCGAGAAATGTTGAGGATGCGCAATCCGATTATCGCCGTCTGGCCTACGAACTTCGTGCACTGGAAAATCAGCTGGAAGACTCGGCCAGACTGATCGAGGAACTCGAACGCACCGCAGGCGGAGATGTACTTCAGGGTCCGGAGATCGTCACGAGTCTCGAGGATAACGTTACCGAGCTGGAATCTGAGCTATTGAGGCAGCATTCGGAGAAGACAACGTTACAGCAAGACAACGATCAACTGAAGCAGCAACTGGCGACGAGCGATAACGTCGTCCGTGAGTTGGAGGCCATGTCGGAAGCGCGGGCGAAGGCCGAGCAAGAACTTAAACAGGCAAAAGTAAAAATAACAATTTTGTTAGATGACGCGAAAGCCGCGCGGCTGGCGGAGCAAACACAGAGACGAACGGTGGAAGGCCTTGTCGTAAAGGTGCCAGCTTTGGAGCAAGAGGCGGCCGGACTTCGTGACGAATTGACTGAGAAGGCTACGCATTTGGAGAACAGCCTGAGCGAGCTTGATACGATACAGAGGGATTTGGGCAACAGCGTGAGAGAGCTTGAGACAATGCGGGCGGCAATTGAACAACGTGAGTACCGTGTCCGCAAGTCAGAGAGAATCGCCCGGTTGATTGAGGAAACCCGAGAGCAAGTGCGAATTTCAGATCTCGAGGAAAGACACCATCTACATTTCAGCCTAGCCGCCGTGTACAAAGAGAATGGACAGGCCGAGAAAGCCAGGCAACACTACTTGCAGGCGATAAATGTCGATCCGTCGGACGCAAGCTCACACTATAAGCTCGCACATCTGTACGACGACGTATTTGGGGATAAGCGTATGGCTGCAATGCATTACCGAGCTTACCTGAAACTATCGCCGGACGCAGAGGACGTCGATGAGGTAAAGCGTTGGTTGACCAGCCGCGACGTAAAATAACCCGCATCATTGACGAATTGTTCGTTATGAGAGGAGGTAGAGTGTTGGAATCCTGGCCCGTCACGACATAGTCCCGACCGCTGGTGCGTCGGGGCGAATGACGCGGCGATTTGGGACGATGGCGGATGCATTGCGACCTCGCAGCAGGACTATCATGAAACGCACGGGTTAAAACCGACATCTCCATGAGTTGTCCTTCGACATCCATTCACATGAGCGTGATATGAAATTGCGATTGCCGCTCGCCATGCTGACGTTGGTTATCGTGCCAACGGTTGTGCTTAGCTTCCTCGCAGCACGCACTCTCGAGCACGATCAAATTGTTGCACAGGATCGATTGGAAAACAATGCCGCCGCGGCAATTGAATTGGTCGTCGATGATATCGAGAGAATTGTCAACGACGCGCTGCAAGACATACATATCGAGTTTGACGATGTCCTGAATTTGCCGCGTTTCGACGGTCAACTGAATGTGATCGCTGATCCGCTTGAGGACTCACTTAGCCTAGTGGACCGTATATTCATATTTTGCGATCCCTGGCGCAAGCTTAGTTGGCCTGAACCGTCAGAGATCGATCAAGGTGAACAAAGTCATCGCAATCGACTCCTGTCGGCACTTCAAGATCGCGTGGTATTCGGGGAAACTCGCAGAGCGCGCGTTACGCGTATGGGCGTTGCCGCGGTGACTGAGCCGCGAATTGCGCTGAAAGTCGGAGACAGCCACTATGTCTTCACAATCGGCGGGAGCGGTAGGGATTATTATGTGGGATTCAGGGTAGATCTTGGTGGACTCACAGGGATCATCGAAGACAGCATCGATCGTGCAGCGGTAGGCGGCATCATGCTCACCGTCGAAGGCCCAGGTATCAGGGTCTCTTCGGCCGAAACGGAGGGTCCTGTCTTTATCTCAGATTCTTTAGGAGAGCGATCCGAGGTGGAGGGATCGATGGGGGATGAAAACTTGTTGACGGGTAACGCGCTGCCGGCCCCCTTAGGTGACATCGACATACGCGCGTTCACGGAAGATCCGCGTGAACGCATGCGAAGGGTGACACATTCCAAGCGATTGTTTACATGGTGCATCGTTTTGCTGGCGGCTGGGATTATCGGTGGCGCGTGGATAACAATTGCTATGGCTTACGCGGAACTTCGCCGAGCGCAGTCCGGTGCAGAATTTGCGATTGGAATCTCACATGATGTCCGCACGCCGCTGGCATCAATGAAAATGCTGGCGGAGAGCATTTTCTTCGGCCACGTAAAAGATGCCGACAAACGACAGCTCTTTCTTGAGACTATTGTCTCCGAGTGTGACCGCCTGAGTCAGCTAATCGAGCGCGTGCTGTTTCTTGTCCGTTTTGGACAGGGGGTCTTGCGGTACAGGCTCCAGGAAGGGGACGTTGGTCTTGCCGTTCGTGAATCGGTTGGCACATTTCTGTCGCGCTATCCGGGCGGCAGCACTCCCAGTGGGGACGAAGGCCCAACGGTTGAAATCAATGTCGATGAGGCCCTGCCAAGCGTCATGCTGGACAATGACGCGTTTGCTCAAGTAATCCTGAACCTGTTGGACAATGCTGCGTGTTATGGTATTAAGCGGACGAACGGGGCTCCGGTAGCTCCCGCCTGGATAGGTGTGAGCGCTGCCCGGTTCAGATGTCGCCGAAAGCCCTGGACCGCAAAATGTGAATGGGTACGCGTGTCGGTGAGCGACAAGGGGGATGGCATCAGCCCCCAGGAACAAAAACGAATTTTCAGAAAATATTATCGAGTCCAAGGCACCGCTTCCGGAAATTTGTCCGGCGTCGGCCTCGGCTTGGCAGTGTGCAGGGACGTGGCGGAGGCGCATGCAGGATGGGTTGACGTTGAAAGTGCACCGGGCAATGGAAGCACCTTTCATTTCTATCTGCCCACAGTTGGCGCTGATAGCGGTGCAAGAGAAAAGTGACCGACCCGTTACTACGGGGGACAAAAGACAATGAGTGAAGCGAAAAAAGTTCTAGTGGTTGAAGATGAAAAGGCCATCCTACTCGGCCTCGAGGAAAACTTGAAGTATGCCGGCTATGAAGTCGTCACGGCTGAAGAGGGGCCGGAGGCACTAAGGCTTGCGATGGAGTCAAAGCCCGATTTGATTTTGATGGACGTCATGCTGCCCGGCATGAGTGGTTACGACATCTGTCGTAAACTTCGTGATGAAGGTTTAAACGTTCCAATAATTATGCTGACTGCCAGGCAGGACGAATTCGACAAGTTGCATGGATTTGAAATGGGTGCGGATGATTACGTGACCAAACCATTCAGCGTGAAGGAACTTCTTGCAAGGGTCAAGGCGGTGATGTCCAGGGGCCAATTGCATGAGGAAGGGCCGAGCGAATACGTATTCGGCGACTGTCGTGTGGACATGGAGGCTCGCTTGCTTGCCAGAAGTGGCGAAGACATAGCACTGACGCGGACTGAATTCGACCTGCTAGCTTATTTTTGCCACAACGAAGGCAAAGCGCTGTCGCGTGACGTGGTCATGAACGACGTGTGGGGAACAGAGTACTACGGCACTCAGCGATCGCTGGACAGTTTCGTATCAAGTCTTAGATCAAAGATCGAAACGGATCCGCAAAAGCCCAAGCATATTTTGACCGTTCATGGCGTGGGCTACAAATTCATCTGTTGACCGCGGCACTTCCCTCACAGCTGTAGACGCGTCCTGGCGCTGAAGCCTCCCCGTCCTCGCATTGAATTCATTGAGGGGTTGCGCGGCATTCGCAGCCTGAAAAAGCACACAATTTTAACACTTCCATAACACCCAGGCGCTAAGAATTTAGTACATTTGATGGCGTTCATACGAGGCAAGGGGGAGGGCCGAGGGATACTGGGGATAAGCCCTTGAAATACACGATACTGTCAGACCGAATTTCCGCAATCGGCGGACCGTGGATATTTTCGGTGTTATTGGTTGCCGCGAATTTCGTGGAGGCCAGCGATGTGCGTTTCAAGTCGGAGAGGCATATCACGTTACCGGTCATCGCCGTAAATCCTTCCCATACTGAACAGTCGGTTCGTATAAAGTCGTATCTTCCTTCCGGTATCAAAACCAACGACATCATAAGCTTGGACGGTCTGTCCCTCGGTTACGACGTGAAGAAAGACCTCTACTACGTCCATGATGAGATCGTCATGGGCAGGGGCGAGAAAACGTTTAACGTCGTAATCAGGAACAAATGGGTGGTAAGCGAGCAAGTCATTTCTATGCTGCTAACACACGCCAGTCAACTCGTCAAAAAATTGGATGGATTGGATTCCCATGCACAGGGGATTGAGTTCGAGAACAGTATTGAGCGCGCGCTAAAACAGATTCAGGATCGTCAGCGCGAAACGGGGATCGAAAAGCCAGGAATTACCGCAAGCTACCGCGTTAGCGTTTACGATCCAATTAAGGCGCTATTGAATCATGCCAAGGCGGATATTGGCAGACTCGAGAATCTTGTCCTGGGATCGGGGCAGGATGTGGGGGAGATACTTGGGCACGGTGTCTCGTCACTGAAACGCGTGCGCTCCTTTCCGGGCTTGAAGCATTGACGAAGACAGCCGTCATAGAGATCCAAGTCAAAAACATG
>Ga0310125_10000766_pt1 | contig 15699 bp, 12 predicted proteins | sample CB11b_Tmax_Bot8__FD_203508 | JGI IMG/M metagenome (GOLD analysis project Ga0310125, IMG submission 203508) | Marine microbial communities from Western Arctic Ocean, Canada - CB11b_Tmax_Bot8 | ecosystem: Environmental > Aquatic > Marine > Oceanic | place: Canada: Western Arctic Ocean | collected... | reverse complement strand
AAACAAGACTTCACCGTGCGCAGCACTGAGCAACTCCCCGTTCTGGCGAAAGTGTCGTGATGAACAGAGTAGACTTTCCAAGAGGCTGCTGCCTGTTCGGCCTTGAGCAAATATCACCGCACGCACCGAGCCTGATGGCTGTAATTTTGTGTAATTGAAAAGATATGCCAAGGCCTCTCGGCCGCGATACTTTAGTTGCTTGCTGGCGTTGTTGAATAACAGGCTCATGACTTATGTTTACATTCTATGTTTATCAGCCTGATGGGTGATTCAACGGTTCAACACCGCAGCGCAGCTTGCAGCGTCATCCCTGCAACCTTGGCCGACCGCCGGAAAAGGCAATACCGGCAGCGGTTTGACATTAACTGTAAAAGATCATAATTCACATCCGCCACCTTTGGCTTGCCAGTAAAATCGTAATCCGCAATCGAGGCCAATACCCCCGTGGACCTGACCCAGATATCAACCGAATACTTGCCGAAGATCACCGAGACGATCCACTGCGATCATGCGGCGCCGCTGCGAGGTTGGATACTGCTCGACCCGGACGTACCACACCTGCGACACGTGCTATCTCGCTGCCGGGAATTCGACATCAACCACCTGCAAATCTCCCACGGGATCGTGCATACCGCATCCGACGTGTTGACTGAAAGATGGCGAGCCGAACGGGTCAACCTGATCAGCGCCCTTGCACACGAGCAGGGCATCGAAACTTTCCTCTGGACCCACGAGCTTGATCGCATACCGCAACAGTTCATGATCGATAGCCGGGTTGACATGAGAGGCCCGCATCTCTGGGAATATCTGGAGCAGCGGTACCGGAACATCTTTGCCGCCGCCGAATTCGACGGCCTGGTGCTGACCTTTCAGGAAACGCAGGCATCTGTGTACCACGATCATTCCGTGGCCAGTGACGAACCGCAACCGGCAAGGGTGACTCGGCTGATCAATTTCATGCACGACTTGTGCCGACGCAGCGGCAAGAAGTTATTCGCTCGCACCTTCTGCTACAACCAGCAGGAGATGAATTGGATTCTTGACGGTGTCGAAAAGGCGCACCCGGACGTCACCATCATGACCAAGTGCCAGCCCGCGGACTGGAATCCGTACTACCCACACAATCGATTGATCGAACACTTCAGCCGCACCGGCCGCGGATTCATCGTCGAGCTCGATCTAGGCGAGGAATATCATGGTCAAAATGCGTTGCCCTATCTTTGCCCCCAGTACATTCGCTACCGCCTCAATCACATTATCAACCGTCAGGCAACGCTGCCTGACGGGGCAGTCTGGGGCACTGCGACGCGTATCGAGCGATTCGGCGGCAGGACCCTCGGCAGTTTAAACGAACTGAACCTACACGTGTTTTCCGCGATCCTTTCCAGGCCCGAATGCAATGAACACGGCGCACTGGCTAAACAACTGCAGATCCGCTTTGGCGATTGGGGCACGCAAGTGGGCAAGCTGCTGGCCCCAACGTTCGATTTGATCAATGCGGTGGTTTACCCGGTGCCTGGGACCTGGGGTTACCTGATGCACAGTGCCGTCGCGGATTTGTTCTACGTCCACGACAGCCTCGCCGCCTGGCCGCACATCGACGAATGGGTAGACACCGTGCGCCTTCAGGGACTGGCGAAACGCATTCTCAATGGTGACGCGGAGGTTATCAAGGCAGCAACCACCAGGCTGGATGCCGCCGAGACGGCGCTGGACCGGATGTTGGCCAAAGAGGCGGAACTGGCAACGAGCATGCCCGTCGTGCTACGTGTCCCACTGGCGGCTGAACTGCGCCGGCTCGAGGCATTCGTACGCGTCAATACCGCGCATCATCGAGTGGTATTTTCAGTGTACCTGGACGACGGCATGCTGGCATCGCAACTTGAATCATTTCAATCGGTATTAGAACAACATGCCGGCATACTCAACGACATGATGACCGAGGGCGTCTACCTGAACCGGCGCGGGACAAATTATTTTCTTGAGCAATGCCGGCGCATTCTCGAGGTCGGCCTCGATGCACTGATCGCAGAGTCTCCTGATATCGGGGCTTTCTCCACCCGTTACGATCATGGCACGGCTGTCTGGCCAGGATGAAACACGGCCAGGACCCGCCATATCACGCCAATGGTATTAAAAACAGGGACTGTCTCTATAAATGGCCCGATTAAAATTTTGTCTTGGCCTTTGTTTGACATGAGCTTACCCCTAAACTATCTGCGAATAATGGTTTTAAACCGATAAACCACCTGATCAAGTAAACACCACCTTGGCTAACCATGCGGCAACGCACAGCATTTACCCTCATTGAGCTACTGGTCGTTCTATCGATCATTGCACTGCTTATCGGTATCCTGCTACCAACCTTGTCAGCAGCCAAGCGGACTGCTTACAGGATCATCTGCTCCTCCCACTTGGAGCAAGTGGGTACAGCCCTCGAAATGTTTTCCATGGACCATCAGGCCAACTATCCGATAGCCGGCAAGCATATCGACTGGGGCGAGATAGATACGCCACCAGGCGGAGTGTGGGGAGGATCTGGCCTGCCCTCATGGATGGAGCAGACGAAAGATTACATGGGCAACAAGAAAATCTATTCCGGTTGCGCGATGTATCCCAACGGAACTCCTTACCACTACTTTCTGGGTTCGCGGGCTGCGTATATAGACAACGGGGGCGGCGGTAACCCTTCGTTCGGACCGTTGCAGAAAAACAATATCGCATTCACCTCCGCCTATGTCCTATCCGGCGACAACACATGGTCAGGATTCATCGATGAGGGATACCTTATAGACGCCGACAAGGACAACTACACCCAGCGATGCCTGTGGTTCCAGAATGACGGCTCACACTGGTCCCCTCACCATGAGGGAGGGCTCAACGTCCTCTTTGTAGACAACCATGTCAATACCTTCCGGCAGATTGACCTTGAGCTGATGACCTTTCGCTACCGGACGATGTCCGACTGGTAAACACACTTCTTTGAGATGGACTCAAACGATCAATGAAGCGGAAAATCTTTATCACGATTACTGTCCTGATGTGGATTCCGCTGGCAGCCTATCTCGTGCTCGGCAGTTCACCCAAGAAACAGCCCATGGGTGCAATACACCACCCCAGGAATCCCGGACCCAACGTGTGGACAAAATACCAGCGGCCTCAATGGCTGGATTCATACCCCCAAGCCAACGAAGAAACGCTGAAAAAAATCGAGCACCAATTCACTTACGAACTGCATACCTACCACTTTCAGTCTATCACCGCCAACCAGTCGCTGGATCCTTATGAACACAACTCGTTTACCATCCGGGGCCTCGACTGGCGCAAACTCTCGAGGAAAAGCCAGGAAGAATTGCTCAGGCGGTTTTCACATTATTTTGAAACAAAGGGATTCGAGGACAAGGTTGCCGCGTATCCCTTCTCGAGCCATTCAGGGACCTACAAGTTCGATGTCACCAAGCCACTTGCGACCTACAGCAAAGAGCACGGATTTAAACTTCTTCAGTAAGTGACCAATGTCAAAATGGGCAAGCTACCGGACGCCCTAGCGTATTGCGGTCACAAAAGCAGTCGAAAATATCTTGCTAGGCGGCCATCAGCAGTTGTCATGGCACCGTTCGGCCTGGGATGGTCCCCAGCTAAAGGCTAAAGGAAAAATCTCCATTTATCACGGCCTGTATCGCCAGATGGAGGTATAATGCTGCGGGAGAAGTATGCTCTTGGCATTACGATTGTGGACATTTGAAATTCAATGGTGAGATGTACTTTGGAGCGGAGAAAAAAATCACATCGGCGAAGTTTCCCAATTGTTCCAGCGACCTTGTTCTGTTCTGCGTTGTGCCTCTACCTAACTGTCCCCGCCCAGGGTTCTATCATCCACTACCTTCCCCTGGATGACCCGGCACCGGTGGACGTGATAGCCGGCACAACGGTCACGAACTTCGGCGCCGTGCCAACAGCCGACCGCAACGGGGCGGCAGATTCGGCCTACGAGTTCAACGGCTTGACAGACTACATCCACGCAGAGATCAATGTGAACCCCAGCACCCTGCCCCAGATGACCTGGGGGGCGTGGGTCCGTTCGGACATTGCACATACAACAGCTACAAGTAACGTCAGAGCCATTGCCAGCCATGACAATGGAGGCTTCGACAGGCAGTTCGGGATAGACCACCGAGTCGGGAACGAAATCTCCGCCTTCAAGGGCAATGGGGTGCTGGGAGGCTACCCCCAGAGCGCGGGGGTCTGGTATTTCGTGGCGGTCACGTACAATGAGCCGACCCAGGACATCAAACTCTACGTGGCTGCACAGGGCGACACCTCCCAAACGGGTTTCACCGTCATCTCGGGAACCTTGGCCGTGGTAGATGATGGTCACGATTACATCTACCTCGGGGAAAACCCATATACTCCGGTTAACGAATACTGGGACGGCGCCATAGACAATTTCTTCATCGACAATCAGGTGCTCAACCTGGACGCTCTTGCAGACATTGCCACTAACGGCATAGCCATTCCCGAGCCGTCGACCTGGGCGATTTTGCTTCTGGGAGGAAGCTGCCTTGCAGGGTTCCGTGTTCGACGCAAACGTCCGTAGAACAGCAACCTGAAACTGGTTTCAGTCCCAAGCCAAAGTTGCTGGGCCCTGAGCAGGGGTGCGTCTTGTGCCGCTTTCTAAAACAGCAACCGCACGCCCACCGTTACGGCAAACTCGGTATTGGGCCGGTGATCCAGGTCCTGAAAGGCGGGCAGCTGTACGGAAGCCTCCAACGCCCAACCCTGGACCTCGTACATGATGCCCGGAGCGAGGAAGAGTTCCATGTCGCCATTGGTCTCGTAGAATCCGTTCGCCTCCAGGATGGCATACCATGCGCCGGTCTTCTGCGCCGTGAACTGATCGGGCGACAACCGATAGAGCCAGGATAGATCCGTCATCATGAGGTCCTCGCCCGCGCCTCCAACGCGCAGCGGGTTGGGCCGGCTGCCGGTGTTGAACTTCCACCGCCATGCGGCGTTAAAGCCCCATCGCCCCTCCACCTCGGTATAAATCACGCCCAGCATCGGGTCCCAGCTATCGCTGCCGAAGGGGGCAGAGCCGGTGGGCAAATCCAGCCCCACCGCCAAGCCCAAGCGTCGCGTGTCCGTGGGCCCGGTGTCCTGCTGCCAGACACGTTTCTTGAACATGATGTGCAGGTCGGAGAAACCATCGTCATCACTGTGGAGCCCGCCCCGCGCATCCTGGTCACGCGCCAGGTACTCCGCCCGCAGCATGAATACAAGGTCGCCCGTGAGGCCGTAGGCCATGTCGGTGGTCAGGACCACGTCGTCTGCTTGCCGGCCCAACCCCTTGGGGTCAGCATCGTAGTGCTGGAACGTGACCAGCTCGCGCATCATCAATCGTCCCTTGCCCGGCTGCGTGGCAGCGGGGTTATGCACAGGTTGCTGCGCCCAGGCCACCGCACCGGCCAGCAGCAGGGTGGCCGTGGCTGTTATGGTGGCAACCCTCATGGTGCCTCCTCCAACCGGATTAGTTTAAACCCACTGTTTTTCACCGCACCGGCCAGAGCGCTGCGGGTGGGCTTGATTGGGCCGGGGGTGGTGACCACGACCTTGCCGGTATCTAGGTTGACCATGACGCCCTCCACGCCAGGCATTTCCATGAGCGTCTTGCCCAGGTTGTTGGAGCAGAGGGGACAGCTCATGCCATGGACCACGAGCGTAACGCTGGGACCGTCAATGGGGGTGGTGTCCTTGAGCATGGCCTCAGCTACGCCCGTGCCCATTTCGACGTGGTCGTGGTGCGTGGTCGAAGTGGTCTGACATCCGAAGCCAGCAAGGGCCACCATTGCCCAAAATATTATGTGCTTGTGTATCACGTGTTTCTCCTACATCAAGTTAAAAAGGCGTAACAGCGGAACCTGCCACAGGGTCCGCACGGCTCTGCATACACACCATGGCCGCCCAAAGTGCGCAGAGCATCCTCGATGGGGGAAAATTCATTGCAACCAAATGCAGAAAAACGACTGCAGTAGATGGGAGGCAGACTCATTGCCCGTAGTCTGATCGGGCAGGCGTATAGCCGAGGGGGCAAGGGCCGCCAAAGAGGTTGTGCACAGCAGGGAGGTCACCTGTCGGGAGGCATCCCGCGTGTCGGGGACCCAAGGCGGTACGGAACTCTCAGATATCTTGCCCTTCACGCAGAGGCACGCTCCCCCGGACACGCCTTGAGTCATGCAGGCACATGGATTACCTGCCGGGGGCATGGCTGAATCACAAGAAGCTGGGACCAAATCGCCAAGGCAGGGCTGGAAAACCAACGCCAATATCATCAGGTGATGGCACATGCTGATTCCTATTTTAGCCAGGATTACCCCTATGGCCAAGTAAGGAACTGACTTGGCGCCCATGCTGACTGGAGTAACTGCCAAAACGACTGCGGTCATCGCGAGGATGGAAAAAGCGGTAGGCGTGAGGACCGCTTAAATGAAAATATCCATTGGGTTGCAACCACTAGAGTGGTTGTACCCGATTGACTGGGAAACAACTCTTTTAAAAATAAAAATCATAATTCCCGTCAACTGGCTCTCGCGGCGTGACATGCCCTCTAGGCCTACTGGCCAACACCTCCCTGCCCATCTACCGCCGACTCGATCTGCTTGAGGAATTCAAGCTGTTCGGCCAGCACCGTCTTCAAGTCGGGCCGATCGGACGCCCGGTCCTTCAGGCAAAACACTTCCTGAGAAACCAACGGCGCATAAACCGTCAAATAGCCATTGAAGCCGCAATCCTTGAGCACCCCAATGATGGCCGGGTAATCTGCGTGACCCGTTCCCAGTTGATAGTGGTTCGTCTCGTTTATGTGAACTACCCTGGCACAGGCGGCAGCTGCCCGCAGCGCGTCGGTGACCGAAACCTCGGAGATATTCATATGAAAAATATCTGGCTGTACACCTAGGTTGTCGACGCCCAGTTCCTTGATAATGCCAAGAGCGTCATAAACACTGGTCAACACACCGGGGATCGCTTCATAAAGGTTCAAGGGCTCCAGCAAGATTGTGATCTTACGTTCTGCAGCGTAATTGCAAATCTCTTTTAGTGAAGCACTGAAGTTTTGCCGTAGTGTGGAGATGGGCGGCTGGGGAAACGGCACATGGGGCACAGGCGGCTGCCCCGCACAAATATTGAAAAACTTCGCGTTGAGCTCGGCGGCCAGATCGATTCCCGCCCGGGAATAGTCGATGCCGCGCTGCCTGACCTGTTCATCCAAGCTGGTCAGGTCTCGATCTTCTACGGAATGCACAAAGCCCCATGTACCCATAATCTCGGGCACTTCCAGTCCGACCGCCTGAAGAATCGGCCGCATCCTTTCAGCGTCAACCCCTTCAACCGGCAGATCGGCGCCATCGTAACCAGCATCCTTGATCGCCTGGAGCACAGCCGTTGGGTCTTGCACCACGTCGTACCCCATCCAGCCTAATGTCGGACAGGCGATGGAGTATTTGAAGTTGGCTGGGTTCTTCATGGCCATAACACCCTGCTATTACCTCACCGAGGTTATCATATTGCGGATTGTGTCAACGGAAAAATTCGCCGCCACTTCCCGGGCACACCCTCCCAAGGATCATGATGACGGCCTTGGTATCGGCGTACAGTGAAGGCGATCTAGCCATCATGAATCTGAAAGCGGCAGGCGCGGACGTGAATGATTTCGTTCAGCGTTGCGTAATAGGTCAGCAGGAGACTGCCGTCGGGTAACGCCAGCAGGTCGGGCGTGCCGAAGGTGAAACTGGGCAGCGTGTCCCAGATGCCATCTTTGCCGGTCAACGTTTGATCCGGGTCGATGACTTTTCCCACCATGCGGTCCGCGGCCAGGTCCCACATCTGTATGGGCTCGTCGAGGTTCCAGTGTTCGCCCTGGTCGAACGACACCCACAGGCGAATGCCATCTGGTGGGTGGCGGTAGTTACTGGCGGCGATGAGTTGGCCGCCGGGCAGCGACAGCGGTGCGGTGATCTGACCGACGAAGCCGATGCTTTTCGGCTTGGTCCAGGTTCGACCTTTGTCGGAAGAATAGGATTGATGTACTTCAATGGTTTGCTCATTTTCCTGCAGGAAGGTCCACAGATGGCAGATAAGTCGGCCGTCGGGCAGGCAATCGAATCGAGCATCACACAGGTTGAGCCGGGCCGAGGAGTCGGCCGCGACGGTGACGGGGGACGCAAACGTTTTGCCGTCATCCGATGAAAACGCCATGCCGGTGCCGATGACCCCGCTGGGCAATTTATATTCGACGGGCATGCAGATTTCACCGTCGGGCAACGTGACCGGCTTGGACGTAATGCCGGGCCAGGAAAATTCCGGCAGGTTGATCAGGTCGGGCGGCTGCCAAGTCTGGCCACGGTCCGTACTGCGCGACGAACAAAGGCGGCGGGGAAACGGCTTGCCTTCTGCGCTGAACATGTACACGTCGGCGGGCAAACCTTCAACCGCGCTGAACACGGCCAGCAGCGTTCCCTCACGGCTCACGCAAGGGGCTGCACTGACCACCGTCAACGCCTTGTCCGACTGGCGTCCGTCAAAGACGGGCACGGCAGGCGACCAGGTATTGCCCATGTCCTGCGAAGATTGGGCGACCAGAACACCATCGGTACTGTGCTTCTCAGTGCCCTGGCGATAAACACAGCACACTGAGCCGTCATCCAGCAACGTGCAAAGGGGAAAAGCACAAGCAATGCCGGTGTCGCCGGCTTGCATGTTGGATGAGATCGGATTATCCGACAGAATGTCGATGCGCATGAGCCTGACCGCTAATAAATTATAATGGCTATGGCCAGCTTACCGGCAAAGCAAGCTGACATTACAAACCGTTTTGATTTTTGCAACTTACTGTTATTCTGGCTGCTGACCATCGGCGGTTTACCTCTCGACCCGGGACCCATTGACTATCAGCGGCACTATCCTCGCCTAGCGTTCCCTGAAAATCAGATTTTCTATCCACCCATTGCAATCGGTGTCGTTGTGCCCGACACGTCGGTCACAGCGATGCAATCACAGCATCTGCCTTGGCTTTCAGCGTCTCGGCAATACGCAGTCGGCTCCAGGACGAATAATGCTGTGATGACATCTCGTCCGTGACCACCCCATCGAATCCGATATCTCTTATTTTACGCATGATTTTCCGCAATGGGACAACGCCTTCCCCAGGCAGCGCAGTCCGATCTTCATCTGACCAAACATCCAGTTGTGGGGCCGCCGCATCGCCCAGGTGCACCGTGCGTATCTGTTCTATATCCAGCTTGCTGACCGTGTCCAGATCACTCTCGCCAGCGAAAAGATGAAAGGTGTCCACCGTGAGGCCCACATTGGAACAGCCGGCCTCATCAATCACTTCCAGCGCCTGCTCCAGGCTCCTTACCGATACCCACGCCAGGGGCTCGTAGGCGATGTGCAGGCCGTATTCCGCCACGATCTCCGCTACCTGACGCAACCCCCTGGCCGTCTGTGTGCGAATGGTGGGCCAGTCACAGTGTGCCAACGCCACGCCCGAGGCCACGCCGATGTTGGGACATGCGATCGCCTGTGCGGCCTCACACGTGCGCCGACAAAACCCAACCCATTGATCCCGTTCAGGAGATGGCGGCATGTCGATGCCCTTGCCCGCAGTAATGACATTCGGCCGCAGAGACACGCTCTCGAGCCGGGCCGCCAGTTCTTCCACGGTATGCCCCTGATCCAGAAACGGGCAAACCACGGTATGCATGTCTGACTCCAGCACGTCGTAACCGGCCGCGGCCGCCACTTCGATCGAAGTGAGCATATCCGTCGGCTCCAACGACATGAAACTGATACCTCGTTGCATCGGCCATCATTCTCCCGCCAACGACTCCACGTTTGCTGCCCGGGATTATAAGTCGGCCGGGCCGGCAGTCGTTGCGATGGCCGCGATGGTGTAGCCCCCATCAATCACAATAGAAGCGCCGTTGATATACGAGGCCTTCTCGGAACTGAGAAAAAGCACCAAGTGGGCCACATCCTCCGGCTTGCCCACCCTGCCACATGGCACGTGGGGCTGCACCTGCTGCACCCACCACTGGTCGTCCTCTTTGTTCAAACCCAGTTGACTCGACATCCGGGTGAGTATCCAACCAGGCAGGATGGTGTTTGACCTTATCCCGGGCAGGTCGCGCACCATGTGTCGGGCATACTTTTCCTGAGCTGATTTGGCGCTGCCGTAAAGTCCGTTCAGTGGCGCCTCATTGTTCACCGCGCTTGACGCTATGTTGGCTATCGAGGGGTTGGCTGACTTCCTTAAAAGGGGGGCAAAATACTTGACCATCAGCATCGGCCCTTTGACCGTCACGTCATATTCGTTGTAGAAGTCTTCTTCCGTTATCTGCTCAGGGCCAACCACCTTGATGGCCCCGGCATTGTTCACCAGCACGTCCAATCTCTGGAACGTTTCTACCACGTACGCGCTGAGAGTAACTATTTGAGACTCCCGCCTCACGTCGCTTACCTTGGGTATGAACTTGTCGCCCAGTTCCTCGCTCGCCACTGCAAGCCTGTCGCCGTCAAGGTCAGTCCCGACGACGGTGGCCCCCGCCCCCACAAATTCCCGCGCGATCCCCAAACCGATACCTGATGAAGCACCTGTAATCAGCACAACATAGTTACTAAACATGTTTCTGCTTCCCTCGTTCTATCCTGGCCTGCTTCCGGGCCCGTCGCTCAAGGCCAGTCGCCTCTTGTTGGCTTTTGTCAAACCCAGGCCCACAGGGGTTTGTCAGTTCACGACCGGCCATATACGAGCCGGTCATTGAAAATATTTATCCACAAACGCGATAGAGCGACGGACGGCGTCATCGACAATCTCTGGTGATTCGGGCGTCCCTTTCCAGCCCAGCTCAACAGAGACGTGACCCGCATAGCCGACACGATCAAGCTCGGTCAGCAGTGGGTCCCAGTCCATTGCGCCTTCTCCGATCGGACAGAAGTCCCACTTGCCCATCTGCATCGATGATCGGTCGCACAGGTGAAAGTGAGACAAATTGGATGCCAGCACTGAGATATCATCCTTGGTTGGAAGCGCGTCCTCATTGAAGAGCGTTGTCGCCGCCGCGTCGAAATTGATCCGAACGCCAGGGCGATTCATGCGCTCCAGCAATGCCAGATAGTCCTGGCCGGTCACCCGGCCGAATCCCCAGAGACCAAACTCAATGCACATCTCCACGCCCAGTTTGTCTGCCAGGTCGGCTAGCTGTACGGCGTTTTCGATGGCCAATCCCTCCGCGTCAGGATCTGCGGCAGGCGGCAACGTGAGCTGCCCCTTGATTGGGCTATCGACGAAGAAGGGCGGCATGGGCGTGATAAACAGGACAATGCCCATGTCGGCGGCCAATTGGAGTCTGCCCAGGCCAGCCTCCATGCCCTCTTGTGTCGTAAGGTCCGTATGGCCACTGTAGGCTACCGCGGTCAGCCCATGCTTTTCCAGCAAGCCCAAGAGCTTGCTACTGGCGCCCTGGCCAAGGCTTTCAGGCGCGGCGTGCTCACAGGATCCCAGCGAGGCACACAGTTCTACCCGTGATATACCGGTTCTGGCAATCCCCTCCAGGGCCCGTTCGACCGGAAATGAACTCCAACAGATTGTGTCGACGCACAATTGCTCTCTTTTCATCACCTGGCAACCCTTGTTTTGAGCACCATTTTAAAGTGGACTTCAAGCCCCTGCATCATGCCAAGGTGGCCAGTATAACGGGCCAAAAGCCTCGCCTAAGTGGAAAAGGGACATGGAGGGATGATGCCGGGGCCAATGAGAGGATGGACGCAACAGAGGCGGCGCGTTTGCTTGCAGATTGCAGGTGCGGGTCGTACACTGACTTTAGCCTCAGATGCTTGGGGGCGTACATCCGCGTTTTGAGGTTTGCTTTGTCCGCCTGGACTATGCCACGTCACCTGCTTGACGCGGCAGCAAACTCACGGAGGCCGCCGTGATATTGCGTTACCTGATCAGCGTAATTTTTCTGTCTGTCATGATCGCCATCGCACCGCTGTCGGTGCAAGCCGACACAAACGAGTCCACCTCAATCGAACTGTACGAGCAGGGCATGCAGCTCTTCGAGACCGGGCAATACGCCGAAGCGCGCAAAGTCTTGTGGGACCTGAAACTGGTGCCTGCTGATCTGAGTCCCGAGCAGCGCGTGGCGATGTGGAGCACGATGCAGAAGATCGACCAGCAGGTGAACGCAAGCGAGGATCCCCAGCAACTACTGGCCCAGGCCCAGGAAGTACAAAGCGCCGGCCAACTGGTCGAGGCCCAGAAGATCAACCGCCAGGTCATCAACAGCGGTAAATCAACGGACAAGCAGAAGTCACTGGCGCAGACCCGCCTGGCTGATATCAAACGTCAACTGGAACCACAGATCGTTTCGCTGCGACACCAGATTGATGCGGCCCGCGCCGACATCAATGCCAATCAACTGGACGAGGCCACCGCAAAACTCCAAGCGGTCAAGCAAAGCCCTGTCTCGCTGGGCTGGTACGACCAGCAAAGCATCAGCCAGTTGCTGGCCAAGATTGACGAACGTCGCGAGCAGAGGCTTGCCCTGGCCAACGATTCTTCAAAATACGATGCCGTGACGCAGAAGGGCAAAGCACAAAAAAATACCGAGACGACCGCAAACAAGCCGCGCGGCAAATCGTCACCGGGCTACCGGTTGAGCTTGCGCGACAATATGAAGCTCCTTGCGCAACAGCATATGGAGGATGGCCGCCGGGCTGAACTACGGGGCGAGTTTCACCTTGCGGCCAAGCATTACGCCGAAGCCGTCGGCCTCGACCCGGACAATGAACAGGCAACCGCGGCCTTGGAGGCAGCCCGTGAAAAGGCACAGGCCAAATCAACTCCCACCGGACCCTTGCAGCGACAGTTGGAAATCCAGGAACTGCAACGGCAGGAAGCGGTGTCCGAGTACAAGCAATTGATGAATCGTGCCGGTGTCATGCGCGAGGAAAGGCGGTTCACGGAGGCCCTGGAACTGGTCAATCAAGCCAAGGCCATGCTTGACCGCAACAAGAATGTCATTCCGTCAGGTCAGTACAACCGGCTGCGTCTTGAGGCGGAAAGGCTTGACAAGGATATCGGCCAGGAACGCCGCATTGCAGAAGCCGAGGACCAGAAGCAGACCGAGCAGCAGGCCAAAGCCCTGGCCGTCGAGGTACGGATGGCCGCGGAGCAGGAAAAGTATCTAGTCACACAGGACCTACTCAAACAGGCCATCGATTTACTGGCAGAGCAGAAGTACAAAGAAGCGATGGACAAACTTGACTATGCCGAGTTTTGGGATCCGGGCAACCCGGCGGTCCAGGCCCTGATCCACTCGGCCGAGATCACCCAGGCGATCGCCGAATCCAAGGCCATCAGGAAAGACCGGACCCAGGCCGTCGTCAAACACAGTCTGGGTAATCTACGTGCCACTTATCCGCAGCCGGAGATCCTGGCGTACCCGCCCGACTGGCCTGAGATCACAAGGAAACGCCTGTTTAGCACAGGGCAAAACAGCGTTGAAGACAAAATGAACCGTGCCGTGAAAATAAAGTTGCAGCAACCGATCCAGGAAGTTGATTTCGACACGCAGGCACTGGACTATGCGATCGACTTTATCCGCCAGATCACGGAAACCAACATCTACGTGAACTGGAACGCCCTGCGCGATGCCGGCATCGACGAGGATACGACAATCAACCTCAAGCTTAACAATGTACCGGCCAACCATGCACTGGCCCTTCTGTTGCGCCAAGTCTCGACGGATCTTGACCCGGTTACCTACAGCATCCGCAAGGGCATCGTCGAAATCTCGACGCGCCAGGACCTGACTATGGCAACCGTCACCAAGACATACGATATCCAGGACCTGATGTTCACGGTGAAGCGATTCAGCAACGCCCCGTCGTTCGACCTGAACCAGGCGTTGTCAAACACCAACAGCGGCGGTAGCGGTACAGGTAGCTCCAGCACCAGCGGCAGCGGCGGCGGCGGCGGCGGCGGCGGCAACACCAGCGGCGGCGGCAGCGGCAACAATCAATCCGGCTGGGACACTGACACCGACGATGTCGATGACGAGCAACCAACACGTTTGGAAGTGGTTGAAAACCTTGTCGACCTGATCCGCAACACCGTCGGCAGGCCCGACGAATGGGTGGAACTTGGCGGCAGCGTTTCTTCGCTGCGCGAACTCAACGGCACGTTGATCATCAGGACCACCACGGACAATCACCAAGAAGTGACCACGCTGCTCAACCAGTTACGCGACGCGCGTGCCGTTCAGATATCTGTCGAAGCGAGGTTCCTGCTGGTCGACCAAAATTTTCTTGAGGACATAGGGGCCGACGTGGATATTACGATCTCCGACGTTGGCGGCAAGTGGGGCGACATTGTCATCTCGCAGGACTCGTTTGGCGTGACCGCAGCCCCTTCGACGGGCTTTCCTGGCGGGTTCCTCCCCATCGCCGGTGGTGCGGCGGGCGCTCCATCGGGCCGATCGCTGGACCTGAGCCTGTCGTATCTTGACGACCTACAGGTCAGCCTGTTGGTGCGTGCTTCCCAACAACACCGTCGCTCTATTACACTAACCGCCCCGCGCCTGACATTGATGAACGGCCAGCAGGCGTTCCTCTATGTTGCGAGGCAGATTTCCTTTGTCAGCGACGTTGAACCGATCGCGGACGCTATTGGATTTGACCCGACCTTAAGTGTCCTAAACGAGGGCGTGGTGTTGGACGTTGAGGCCACGGTCAGCGCGGACCGCCGTTACGTCACCATGACCGCCATGCCCTCGCTGTCGACCATCGTTAAGCCGATTCGCAAGGAAACCCAAACGGTCCTCTTCACAACGGAGGACGATCCTGACACTCCTGATATTGATGAATCATCCGAAAGACTTATTTCGGCGTCCATCGAAGTCCCGGAAGCAGAAATCACGGAGATCAAGACCACGGTCAGCGTACCGGACAGGGGTACCCTGCTGATGGGCGGCCAGCGACTAGTTGGCGAGGTTGAAGTGGAGGCCGGCGTGCCGGTTCTATCCAAGATTCCGTTTCTCAACCGCATTTTCACCAACCGCAGTACCGTCAAGGATGAACGCACGCTGCTGATCCTGATCAAGCCGACTATCATCATCCAGAGCGAAGAGGAAGAACAGAACTTCCCGAACATCCCAGATATGCTGAACAACCCGGCCGAATACGACCGGAGCAGTCAGTACGCCTTCTGATTCAGGCAACTGGCCAACACGGGTAAAACCCTGCCAGGCACGGCACCACCCAGTGGCCCGGGCTTAGCATTCAAGGGCGATTTCCCGTCCCATCCGCCACACAAGGGCCAGCACGCCCCCTGTATCCGATAAGTCTACATCTGCTGTCAACTGGCCTTCTACGAAAGCCGATATAAACAACGGTGGCGAACGCACCGCCCTGAACCGGCAAGTTCAACCTAGCGATATTGGCAGGAGTTGAAAGTGACTGACAAAACTTTCTTGCTCATCGATGACGAACCTCATATCACGAGCCTGGTGTCCTTCAAGCTCAAGCAACTGGGCGTCAATGTCATTACGGGCGTAGACGGTGAGCAGGGTTTCAAGCTCGCCTGTCAGCACCTGCCGGACCTGATCATCACGGATGTCCAGATGCCGGTACTCGATGGTT
>Ga0310125_10000764_pt1 | contig 15725 bp, 21 predicted proteins | sample CB11b_Tmax_Bot8__FD_203508 | JGI IMG/M metagenome (GOLD analysis project Ga0310125, IMG submission 203508) | Marine microbial communities from Western Arctic Ocean, Canada - CB11b_Tmax_Bot8 | ecosystem: Environmental > Aquatic > Marine > Oceanic | place: Canada: Western Arctic Ocean | collected... | reverse complement strand
TCAGGCTCATCGACCACGACGGCACCCAGGTCGGCGTGGTACCCACGGGCGAAGCCCTCGAACTGGCACGTAAACGCGACCTCGACCTCGTTGAGATTGCCCCCAATGTCCGCCCCCCTGTCTGCCGCATCATGGACTACGGAAAATACAAGTACGAGCAGGGGAAAAAGATCAAGAAAGGCCACCAGACGAAGGTCAAGGAGATCAAGTTTCACGCCAACGTCGGCGAGCACGATTATATGACCAAGCTACGCCACGCCTCTGACTTCCTGGAACAGGGCCACCGGGTGAAGTGCTCCCTCTATTTCCGGGGCCGGGAGAACGACCACCGGGAGTTCGGATTCGAGTTGATGAAGCGGATCATCAAGGACTGCAACGAGATCGGCATCCCGGAACAGGAGCCCCGCATGATGGGGAAGAACCTGATCATGCTCATCACGCCGTCCAAGAAAATCGAGAAAAAATCCCCCAAATCCAACTCGGCAACGCCCAGCAAGGCCCCCGCCGAAGAGGCCGCGGGCTGACGGATCGGTGAGGGTTGTGGCTCATCGCGAGCACCGGGCCACGGTACATCCCCCCCGTTTCCCCTGATTTTTGAGTTTTCAGCCGTTCGGCAAGATTTCCCAACTATGGGCTGGACGGCCCCGCCCTTCTGTCGTACATATGCTCGCTCTCCGGCCTTTCGCCGGCAGATATCGGAGCATGTCATGCCTAAAATGAAGACCCATAAAGGCGCTGCCAAGCGCTTCAAGCGAACCGCCAGCGGGAAGCTGAAGCGTAACTGCGCCGGACGTCGCCATTTGATGGACTGCAAATCGACCAAGCGTAAACGGAATCTGCGGGGCGGAGAAATGATGCATCCGTCTGACTTGAAACGATTTAAGCACCTGATTCCCTTTTAACCCGTCGGGAGACCATTATGCCAAGAGCAACCAATGCGCCGGCATCCCGTCGCCGGAAAAAACGAATTCTCGAACAAGCCAAGGGCTTTCGCGGCTCCCGCAGCGTATGTATTCGACAGGCGCAGCAGGCGGTCCGCCATGCGATGGCGAACAGCACCGCCCATCGACGCCTGAAGAAGCGGCAATTCCGCTCACTTTGGATCGCCCGCCTCTCCGCCGCATGCCGACAGAATGGGATCAGCTACAGCCGCTTCATCGAAGGCCTGACTAAATCCAACGTCCTGTTGAATCGGAAAATGCTTTCGGAAATCGCCATTCACGATCCGGGCGGGTTTGCCGACATCGTGGAGACCGCGAAATCCTGACCCGGCGCCGACTGGATCAGCGCCCGATGGGTCTTCCGCCGGCAGACTTTCGTTTCTGCGAATTGCTGCGGGGTGCGACGTCAGAAAGTTCTCCCTGATCCTGGCCTGATTTCGAGGAATCCTTGCGCTCTCGCAGGATGATCTTCACGGCGGATCCGAGCCTGTGGTCGTCGTCACGGATTCATTTTCCGACATTGATGACGGTAATGTGCTCCCCGGGTTTTTTGCGAATCCAATCCGGGGCGGCCACCGCAACGACCGGACGGCCCCGGCGCAATTCGTAGGCATAGGTCTCCCCGGAGAAGGGATCCCTGGGAAGGGAGCCGTGGCCAAACTGTTCCAGCACCTCCAGGGACTCAGGCCACTCGCCGACGAAATCGCGAAACTGGGCGGCCGTGGCAAGGATCTCGACCATGTCGTAGGCGGATTCGGCGGACAGGAATTGCTCGAGCGTCGACGCCATGGGAGGCATCAAGAGGGGCAGCAACGGGTTCGAATTGGGTAGCAGCGGTTCCTTGCGGATCTGGTCGATCTACCGGTCCATTTCGTGGATCTCTTTGACGCCCTCGGCGTAAGGCTTCTCTAAGGCCAAGGCCAGTCGTTGAATATTCTTCTCGTAGCCTTCCAGCCAAACCACCAATTGGGCCCGCTTCTCGTCGGCAGGCAGGGCATGGAGAAGATCAATGGCCGGCGTGACGAGCTGGTTGCCGTACATCGTGGCGAGTTTTCGCTCCACTCCGCTCAAATCTTCGACCAGCCACTGTGCGTAATTCCGCATTTCGCGGCGCAGGTATTTCCGCAGGGGGAAGTGCGGCCGCTCCTTGCCGGTTAGGTAGGTGACCATCGGTTCCACCGCGTCGCGCGGCGGCGCGCGGGAGAGAAAGCCTTCGACGTGGCGCACGATTTCCGGAATCTGTCGGATGATATAGTATCCGGATACCCAATTGAGGTCCTAATCGATGTGATCCAGCATGCGGAAGAGATCGATATAAATCGCAGCAGTGGCGCTGTAGCTTTCGACAAATTCGAATGCCTTGGCCGCCGCCAATGACCGGCGGGTCAGATCCCGCAGCATCGTTTGGTAGCTCAGATCCGGAGCGCGGCCCTGGGACGGATCGGGATTGAAGACACAGAACGATTTCAAACCACCTTCATGCAGGGCTTGCAGCATCGCCCTCTCCCCAATGAGCCACTGGCCTACTTCGGGGCGGTAAACAAAAATCTTGGGGGGAAGCAGTGGAAGCCGCCTTTCGATAAAGCGATGGATTTCAATGTCACGCTCTGTGATGGCCGGCCGCCGGTACGCCAGGGCCCGCCAATAGTCCACTGCCGCATTGTCGAACGTACCGACCTGTGCTACGGAGGCTCTCTCTTCGCCGGCGGCGACATGCGCGCAAACCAGGGCCGCGGCCCCATACCCAGCCACGTCCAACCACGCATTGGCTTCATTCCGTCATCCTTCCTCGCCGTACTCTACAGCGTTCACCGGCGGATCCGCGTCGCTTAGATCGGGCGACCGGTCTTCGTCAATCCCATAGAGGGCGAGGATCCCGTCCTGCGTTCCGGCCACCTTTTCGCGGTCCAGCACAATCATCTGGCCCACCTCACTCTTGAACTCCATGTACGGGCTGTCCGAGTCCACCTCGATCAGGTCAATCAAGTGGAGAAGGTTTCGAATCTTTACGCCGTTGACTTCGTCGACCGCCCAGTTGCTGATGTTGTGATAGCCTTGGTTCACATCGGCAGCCAGGACTTTGAGCACGATGACGATCTCGTCGCGGTCCTCTAAGGGAAAGTTGTTGCTGAGCATGGCGACCAACTCTTTCGGCGCTTTGTTGAACCAATGGGCGCCCCACTCCCGCAGAAGATTCTTGGTGAGCGGGCAGAAGACCACGCCGCCGTAGATATAGTAGGTGGGCCGGATATCGAATTCCTCGGCCTGGATCAGCCAGTCTTTTCGCATCGACCGGTCCAGGGAGAGGTTGAGCATGAGTGGTTCCCCGTCACGCCACACCCCGACATCAATGGTTTCCCCGACCTGTCGTTCCTGGACATAGTAGGACACGCTGGTGCGTTGACGCGGCCGGAATTCCACCGTGGCATCGTCGGCCACATCGTGCCCGGCCACCGATCGCACCACGTCGCCCACCTGCAGTTCTCCCGCGGCCGGTGATCCGGGCAGGATCCGGGTAATCAGGACCCCTGTCTGTTTCTCCGTCAACCGGTGACGCGACTTGAGAGATGGATTCTCCATCTCCTGCAGCACGACGCCCAGGCTGGGAAACCCCGCGTATTCTCCATCGTCGATATCGTCGAAGAAATGCTGGACGATCGCTACCGGCACCATGTAGCCGATGTTCTCGGCCCCGGCGTTTCCCTGCATGACCACCCCCACGATCCGGTCATCCACGATGACAGGGCCGCCACTGTTTCCGGGATTGATGGCCGCGTCGATTTGACCCGCCAGGAACGTACAAGAACTGTGGACATAGGTCTGGTGTTCAATCCGGGAGAGCACTCCCTTGGTAATGCTCAAGGTATCGCCGCCGAGCGGAAACCCGTAGACAAGTACCTCCTGCTGAGTATTGGGGAGTTCCCCAAAATCGACGGGCTCGATGCCTTCAAAAAAAGCGTCATCATCCACGGTCAGCAGGGCCAGATCGGCCTCGTGGGAGACGGCCAGGAGGCGGGCCTGGTACCGCTTGGCCTCTCCGTTCCGACGGATCTGGATAAAGGTCTGATCGGATACCACGTGGCCGTTGGTCAGAATCCGCCGGCCGGAGATGACCGTCCCGGAACCCGTAGAGCGCCGGGGCCCGTCCGTGGCCCAGGGATTGTAGTAGTTGGGGCGATTGTGCACGGTATAGATCTTCACAATGGCATCCCGGACATCCTGGTTCCGGGCTTCCGCCGACAGGGATGCGGCAATGATCGGGACCAGGGCAAAGACGGCTATTTTGGTTCTCATGATTGCTGAAAATCCTCTTTGTGTACGTTCGTCATGGTAGGAGGGAAATCCCACCATGTCCACTCATCCAAAGGCCTGCCGGAATATCGTCGCATCTGCTATGCTGGATGGCCGTGAACGATTCTTCAGAGGCATTTGCCGGTCTTATCCGGAAGGCGGATCGGATCCTGGTGTTCACCGGCGCCGGCATTTCAACCGGCAGCGGGATTCCCGATTTCCGGGGACCGGACGGTGTGTGGAAAACGCGGCAACCCGTCTACTACCAGGACTTCATGCGCTCGGAGACCTCCCGTATCGAGCACTGGGACTACAAACTTTCGGCCTGGAATGCGTTTCGCGACGCCGTGCCTAACGCGGCGCATCGCGCCGTGGCGGCGCTCGAGCGTGCAAACCGTCTCCTGCTCGTTGTCACGCAGAATATCGACGGCCTCCACTCGGCCGCCGGCACGTCACCGGATCGCCTGGTCGAGATCCACGGAACGAACCGCCTTGCTGAGTGCCAGAGCTGCGGCGCCCGTAGCGATCCCCAGCCGCATTTCGATTTCTTCGAACGGGAGCGGACGCCCCCACTCTGCGCCTGCAGTGGTTTCCTGAAACCGGCCACCATCAGCTTTGGCCAGCCGCTACGGAAGGAGGAACTGCGCCGGGCCGGTGATGCGGCGTTGGGTGCCGACCTGGTGATCGCACTGGGAACCACCTTGACCGTCAATCCCGCCTCATCCATCCCGCTTCTGGCCGCCGATCGCGGCGTCCCCTACGTCATTGTCAACCGGGGCGCCACGGATCACGACGGCCTGCCCGCGGTCACATTGCGCATCGAAGGCGACGTGACAGCGCTATTTCCGCCGGTGGTTCAAATGGCGTTGGGACAACACTCCGGAGTGAAACCTGATCAATAACTGGCATACACATACACCGGCATAGGCGTAATCACCAAGGGTATCGTTTCGCCGATCACGGGAAAAATCCGCCTCGTCTTGTTGACGTCTCCCGGACCCATCACCATACGTTCCACCACCACGTGGGAGGCGGCCATGGGGAGTTCGATCTCCGACCTGGGGCGCGTGTCACCGGGCAGGACGAGCGATTCAGGTTCGATCCAGGCGATCCAGAGGACCCGCTTATTGCGGATAACGCGGTACAGGCGGAGCGATTCATCATCGGCAGCGATGCGCTGCACGTCGTCATACCGGCGAAGGTGTTCGGATAACTGCTCCAAGGCAAAAAATGCGGGTCTGCGTCTTTTTTCTTTGAGATCTACCAGACCCGACCAGGCCGAGACGCCGGTGCCGCCGCGCCAGAGCTTCACTTTCTGCCAGGGCAGATCTTCCAGGAATCCGGTATTGAGCATCAACACGTCCTGTTCCGCGGCAATGGTGACGCGTTTTACCAGGTCCGCTGCAGCAAACCGCTGTGTCCACGCCAGGAGAGCGGGGCTTGCGGGGCCCGCGAACTTTCCGGTTTCGGCGCCGGCCGGTCCAGGCGGCGCGATTTGATTACCGGCACTTCATCCTGTTGCGCCACGACTACGGCCTGCATCCACAGCCCGGCCCCGAGCAGGCACAGCAGGACACGACCCGATCTCCAGCAACCCACGTTCTTCATCTCCGGCAACCCTCCTTGGCACGCCCGTACCTCAGCGCGAATCTACCTTGGCATAACCATTGAACCGCCTGCAGTAATCCTGTCATGATGGGTTTTCGGCATTCCGTTCAGGATGAAAAAGATACTGAAATCCCTCCTCGGCACCCGGCAATACATTGCGCTCCGGGAGGCGTGGCTGCACTACCGGTTCTTTCGACGCCAGATGGAATGCCTGGAGCCGGATGTGAAAGCCCGGTATTTCGACCCCCGCTGGTCGGCCGGCCTCGAGCGGGGCCGCTCCCTGAAGGACGCCCATGCGGGTCAGCGCTGTTTCATTCTGGGCAACGGCCCCAGCCTCTCGCGTATGGACCTCTCGCTGCTGCGGAACGAGGTGACCTTCGGATTGAACCGAATCTACCTCCTGTTTGACCGCATGGGATTCGAGACCACGTATCACGTGGTCATCAATCAACTCGTGATCGACCAGTGCGCGGACGAGCTGGACGCACTCACCATGCCGCGGTTTGTCAACTGGAGGGCGCGAGGGCGGGTCCCGGACCGCGACAATGTCATCTACCTCCTGGATCCCCTGGACTACTCCCTCGGCTTCAGCCGGGCCCCCATGGGCCGGATCTGGGAGGGATCCACCGTCACCTATGTCGCCATGCAGCTTGCCTACTTTATGGGATTCGAGACGGTGATCCTGATCGGGGTGGATCACAACTTTGCGGCTCAAGGAAAACCGGACGAGATGGTTGTTTCATCCGGCGATGACCAGGATCACTTCGACCCGGGCTACTTCGGCAAGGGCTTCCGCTGGCAGCTCCCGGACCTCGAGACCTCGGCGCTCTCCTACCGGCTGGCCAAGCTCCACTTCGAGTCGCAGGGCCGCCGGATCCTCGACGCCACCATGGGGGGAAAGCTGGACGTCTTTCCCAAGGTGGATTACGCCTCTCTCTTCTGAGGAGTCGCAGGTTGTAGGTCGCAGGTCGTGGGTCGGTGAAATTCCCGGCTTGGCATCCCGGATTGGATGGGGGTACCGTTTGCGTTCAATCTTCGTCGTGATCGTTGTCTCACTCTTTGTCAAAGACAAAGAGTCGGACTGGGAACAGGACTAAGATTTCCTTGTGAGGAGAGGTGCCGGAGTGGTTGATCGGGAACGCCTGGAAAGCGTTTGTACCCTTTACGGGGTACCGGGGGTTCGAATCCCTCCCTCTCCGCCACTATTTGACCTTTTCCCTGTGCCGACGCCTGTCCTTCCCGAAAATGCATTTGCTGCCAGAAACAACGGACTCGGCTGACACGGAGACGATGAACGGCCCAATTGGACCGGCTGGGCGGCCAGGTTACAGGTAGCCGCGACGATGTCCGCGGCGCCTGCAGGGTGCGCGTGGACGTTCCCCGACCCTACGCCCTGGCCGGTGGCCTCGGTGAAGAGTACGGGAATCCGCATCCTACGCCGCGCACCGCTCGTAGTGATGATGAAGGCCGTTCACCTCGGGGAATTCCACGATCTGTCCGGCCGCGGCAGGCTGGACAGGACGCGATTCGGGACAGTCCATGTCCAGGGACAGGTGGGTGCGCCACCCGTGGTAGTAGTCAAAGTAGTCCTTGAGCATTCTCTTGAGGTGTCTCTCGTTGAGAACGATCACATCGTCCAAACACTCTCGTCGGATACTCCCGATCACCCGTTCGACGAACGGATTCTGCCATGGCGAACGCGGGGCGCTAAGCACTTCCTTTACACCCATGTTCTTGATTCTTGTTTTGAACGCTTCCCCATAGACCTTGTCTCGGTCACGGAGAAGGTATCTGGGCGCTTCATCCCACGGAAATGCTTCGACAACCTGCTGTGCTGTCCACGTGGCACTTGGATGTTCGGTGACGTTGAAATGCACGACCCGGCGTCGGTGGTGGGCCAGGACTACCAGCACGAAGAGCACCCTGAACCGGACCGTGGGCACGACGAAGAAGTCGATGGCGACCAGGTCCTTGAGGTGGTTATTCAGGAACGATCTCCAAGTCGGGGACGGCGGCTTCCGTGCACGGATCATGTATTTCTCAACGGTCGACTTCGCGACGCTGATGCCCAGCTTGCCGAGTTCTCCGAGGATACGAGGAGATCCCCCCGTGGGATTAGCCTTGGACATTTTGCGGATCAACTCCCGTATCTCCTTGGCCACCTGGGGCCGTCCCGGTCCCGAGTTTTGGCTCAGCCTCCTCCAGTGGTCCCGGAATCTCCTCCGCTGCCAAGCGACGACCGTCGCCGGCTTAACGAAGACCAGCACGTCGCGCCAATTTGGCCAGATCCTGGATAGCCACGCCCACAGGATGCGGTACGCAGGGCGGGTGCGGGGACGCTTGCCGGTTCTCTGGTAAACGGCAAGTTGGTGTCGGAGCGCCAGCATCTCCATGTGCAGGGACAAGCGGGAGCGGAACGTCGCCCCGAGAAGATACGAGACGATCGAGAGGATGCTTTTCATAGGCCCAGACACCTTATTCCGGGCCACGTTGACAGGCAAACTCCCTCTTCCATCCCGCCGCCGCGACGGTCTGTAACTCGGTGACGTTCAGTTCGTTCGGATTTTCGGGAAGGACACCGACGGCGATACCGGTGACAACCCTCCGAAACTCATCATCGAGTACGACACCCTATGACGCAGACGAATCGGATTCGCTCGGCCACGATCCGCGCCCCATGCGGCGCAACCCGCCTGCACGGGAAATCGCGCGCCAGAGTTTCAGGGCACGGCGCCTCAGCGCGGGTGAGTTCAACGTGTAGCCCCGGTCCTCCAGCCACGATCCGGCCACCGACTCGACGTAAGCCGTCTGCTTATTGTTAAGTTCGATCCGCCTCGGGACCGATCCCCCCGCCGGGATTCGACTCTCATTCGTCTGCGCCGCCCCACCCCTACCGACGTCTCCGGTTCCCGCGCTCTCCGGCAATGTGCGGAGCCTCTGCAAACGTTCCTTTCGCCGTTCTGATTCAAACTTCTCGGCCATGCGTACCGCATCGTCTATCGGGACATTCAGCTCCAGGTGCGCCGCAATTCTAGCGATCTCACTGGCCGGATTTCCCATCATTCTATCGTACTTCGACACAAAGGCTCCCGGCGCCGAAGTCCATCCGGAATATTCGGACAACAACAATTCGAGGAATCCCCGACGGGCAAGTGTCTGGAAAGACATCCCATCTCTTTTCATCATAAAGACCACCACTTCACGCACGTCACGGTAGACGTAAAAGACTTTTGCCTTCCCTTGCTCGGCGAGCTTCACTGCTTCTTCGATGAATGCATGGCACTGGAAGACAACCGGTCCTGCCTCCTCGGCATACGAGCTTTGCAGCTTCTGGAAATCGTCCGCGCCCTTGACGAAATGGGGATGCGCCGTTCCGCCGCACCGGGCGACCACCAGGTCGCGGACAAGCTGGTACTGCAGTGTTGCGCCGCCCCGACGCATTCCGCAGCAGATTATCCACATAGGCACAGTCCTGTTCTCCCTTCCAAGTAGTACCACTTCTTCGATGGGCCGGCCGACGGCCCGAAAATCGTATGTATGTAATACAGACACGCTGGCGGCAAGGGAAGGATAAAGATCCGGCCGGATTCGTTGAGATTCCGGTCGTCGATGCGAACGGTGATATTCTCCTTATCCGCCCCGGGAATATCCATGCAGATCCGGTAGTTGTCCGCGTCCTCATCCAGATCCATGCTGAGGAGAAAGATTTATACCGGCCGGCATAGCGCAATCAAATCGTCCACATGCGCCGTGGCCAGACACTCCACGGTATCGGCGGCCCCGTAGTAAATCTTCACCTCGCCATCGTCTTCCAGCAGCATGCCGCCGGGAAAGCGGAAGAATCGAAAGAACATTGAAACGCCCAGCGGCAAAGCACCCGACCCCCAACGTCGCGACCAGCAGTTTCGCTACATCCGACGGCGGCGGCAGCAACGGGTATCGGACCCGCCTTTGCAAACACCAACTCCAAGAGCAATTTTGCAATCGAGTCGGGATGAAGGTGCGCGTGTGCCACTATCCGCCCGGAGCCTCCAAGTGGAATCCCATCGAACACCGCATCTTCGCTCACATCTCGGCCAATTGGGCTGCCCAACCCTTGAAGAGCTACGAGACGATGCTCAAATACATCCGCACCACGCGAACCGACGCTGGCCTGGGGATCCGCGCACGAATCAACCGCAGAAGATACCAGAAGGGAATACACGTTTCAGAGCTCCAGATGCTACAAATCCGTCTCAAACAAGCACGCGTGAATCACGAGTGGAATTACATTATTGAACCAGCCAAATGGTGAAGTTATTTTTGGGGACGCCGTAAGACCGGAAATAATTACTCTCTTCATCTTATCTTTCTCCTGGCGGATTCTGCCCGCTCCAGAATGATCTCACAGTCACAGGGGCTGACGGGCTTTACCCGGAGATAGTGGCGCCTGACAAGCGGAATTTTGCGGAAAGTTCGTCTTTTTTGATGCGCATAGGGTAGGATTCAGCGGTCAGCAGCGAAAAATGTCGATGCGAAATGAACACATTACACAGCCCGGTCATCCGGGCCCCAGGGGCTCTGGGAATGGGAATGAACAGGAGGCGCCCGGTGGGAGTCAATCTGGGAGACCCCACCTCGAAAGGAGACCGACAATGAGATCATTCGTTGCAGGAATTGCCGTCTCAGCCACGCTGGTCATCGGCTGCGCCGCGGAAAAACAGGTCACCCCCGACACCCAATCATTACCGAAGGAAGGGAGCACGAAAATGTACACCAAACCAAGCGATGCAGAACTGAAGTCGAAGCTGACCCCGATGCAATACAAGGTGACGCAGAAGGACTCCACCGAGCGGCCGTTTGACAATGAATACTGGGACAACAAGAAACCCGGGATCTACGTGGATGTGGCGTCGGGTGAGCCGCTCTTCAGTTCTACGGAAAAATTTAAATCCGGGACGGGATGGCCCTCCTTCTGGAAACCGCTGAATGAGGAACATGTGGTCGAACACGAGGACCGGTCGCTCTTCAAGAAGCGGGTTGAAGTCCGCTCCATGCACGGGGATTCCCACCTCGGACACGTTTTCGACGACGGCCCCCAGCCCACGGGCCTCCGCTATTGCATCAATTCCGCCAGCCTCCGCTTCGTCCCCGCCGAGGATCTCGAAAAGGAAGGCTACGGCGAACTCGCCCACCTCTTCTCTGTCGAGAAGGAGTAGACCACGAAATGCACGAAAGACACGAAAACGGATGCGGCTGAGGTCCGGTTCTTTCGTGTCTTTCGTGCATTTCGTGGTCTTCCCCCTCTGCCGGCGGCATAGGACCTGCATGGGTTACTGCGTCGGCGGAAATGCGGGGAAACCGGGGTACGAATCCGGCCAGGGCGGCAAGAACTGCTTCGTTCTGAGAGCCCCGCGTGTCACTTTCGAGAATTTCCGCCGTCCAAGCGGAAGGAAATGCAGTTGGATCAAGGGCAAAACAGTCTGCGCGGGGCGGGGCGGATTGGCCGGACTATCTCCTGAACGGAGTCATGGCCGGCACCGAAAAGAAACCCGGCAACCTCATCCTTGACGGAGATCTGATCCTGGTGGGCGGCACGTACCAGGACCTTAAGGTTATCGAAATCAAAGACAATGGCGCCGTACTCGAGTACCAGGGCGAGCAACAATGGTTCTCCAGCGGACAGCGGACGAGGTTTTGAAGAATGGAAGAATCGACCGTAAGCACATAAACCGCATCCTCCGATGAACCCACCTCTCTCCACCGCCCCCCCACTCCCGGCCGCGCCCGCTGTAGGACCCCAGGGCGAGGCCATCTTCCCCTGCGCCAACCATCCCGGGATCAGGGCCGATTGGCGATGCTTGAGTTGCAGCGCCAGTTGCTGCGAATCGTGATCGTGCACGCGTAAGCGCCCGATGGGCAACGTGACCTTTCACCAGTGCCCCTCCTGCAGCGGGCAAATGGAGTCTGTCGCCCCGGTACCCCACGTGGAGTCGTTTTACGAGAAACTTCCCGCGGCCTTCGCCTACCCATTCACCAACTGGGGCTGGTTCAACATTCTGCTCGCCGGCATCTTTTACTGGATGGTCGAGTTTGCCATGATGTTCAGCCTGCGCGCCATGGTCATCGCCGTACCGGCATTCGGGTACCTGGGCGTCTACCTGATCAACATCGCCAACCGAAGCGGCGACGGTGACGACGAACTCCCGGAGTGGCCGCCTTTCTCCTATGGCCTAGTCGGCACCTTTTTCCTCTTCGCGGCGATCAACCTCTTTTCGTTCCTTCCCGTGATCGCCTACGCCCTGGCGATGATTTTTTTAGGCGCCCCGTTCAAGTTCATTATTCTGCCGTTGTATCTGACGCTCTTCTTTCTCCCCATGGCCACGCTACGGGTAGCGATGTTCCAAACCACCTCGGCGATGAATCCGATCGCCACCCTTCGATCCATTTTCCAGGTACCCACGCCCTACATGGTGGCCTGCCTCACCTTTTTCTTACTACTCTACGTCCGCATCGGTCTGACCGTTCTCCTCGACGGCATCCCGCTGCTCGGGGGCATCCTGGAATCAATCATCGGCATGTACCTGCTCTTCCTCGAAATGCGCATCCTGGGATTGATCTACTACGCCTACCAGGATCGGCTGGACTGGTTCAGCGATATTTGAGAAAGGGTGTCGGGTTTCAGGTTTCAGTGTCGCCTCTGAGTCGCGGTGCGTCATCAGATTTGTTATGGTGTGAGATTAATGCCCTCGAACTCCTAGTCGAAACTCGTAGTCGCCACTCGTAGTCGCCACTCGTAGTCGATCCATCCTCTTTTCGACTAAGGGTAGCGACTACGAGTTTCGACTAAGTGTACTCTCAAACAAGTCCGGCCTCTGACCACGCTCAGATTTTTCAATGTGTCCGAGCCGCACATCACTCCTAATCCCGCTCCTGCCTGCCCGCCTTTGGAGGGATCTTGCTCCTGATCAAAATTCGAAGGGATCAGGAGTGTGCCTCGACTCAGACGCCTGAAAACTCCGGCCAACCACCCCAATATCCAACAGCAAACAACCAATGACCGCGGCCGGAGGCCGCACTGACACCCGACACCGAAAGCCCACCACGCACCCTCATTGCCCAAAATCCTCACGGTCGCGACCGGCAGGCAAGTGCGCTATGTTCTCGGCTTGCCTTTCCGCCATCTAAATTCGGTCGTTCATATGCTGGGTCAGGATCTGGAGCTGAGCGTCATTGAGCACCAAATCTGCCCCGTCGAGCACCTGCTGGAAACGTTCGGACATTGAATCCAGGACCTTTCCCGTTGCGCCGCTCTCGTGCCTTACAGCAACTAAGGCACGAGCCGGGTTGGCCGCATCCTCTCCCGACACGAAGCCGGCATCACGGCAAAGATGCACCAGGACCTCTTTCTGGCTGTCGGTCATCGGGTGGCCTGCGGTAATCAGTTTCTGCTGGTAGTGCAGCACGTGTCCGCGCGCTGGAAGTTCGCGCTCGTAGGCGCTGTATCTTGCATACATTGATTCGCCGAGGAGCGTTTGAATCCGCCGCTCCACTTCGTTCTCTTCCTCGGCTTCGACACTTCTACCCCAGGCGCGGACGAAAGCGAGTTGCGCTTCGCGCGTTCGTTTCTCCAGGATCAGGCTGCGAAAATGCCTCTCGGTCTCCGGATCCAGGGCCAACTGGGCTCGCAGGTCGTCATATACATCGGGGGCATAGGAACCCTGCTGGTCCCGCTCGGCGTGCAAGCGGTCCAACAGGTTGGTGTCGGAGAGGAGTTGGCTCATGGACTCCGCCCAGGGCGGGACGCCGGCCGGCGGGTTCGGGGCGCCCTCCGATTGCGAAGTGTCCGGTGGTGGCGCCGGTGATGCCACGCCTTCCGGGACGCCATGGAAAGGCGCGGGCGACTCCCTTCCCGCCCGGTGAACCACAAGCAGAACCATGATGGTTCCTATACAAATCACCAAAATGGAAGCCGGCAGTCGCGCGCGCATCTACGGTCCTCGTATTATCTTTTCTATTGTCTCGCCTGTTTCCGGAAGCAGACAATACCGGGACAGAAAAGTGGAGCCTTTCATTGGCTCCACGGCATGCGAAGAAAGTCGGCGCCGTAGACCATGCCGCCGCCCAGGTGGGCTGCGTAGCCAATGGCCAGCGCCGCGAGAAGAAGGGTGCCGGTCGCCGCCACGCGGAAGATTTTGTTCCCGCTTTTCCCCGACCGCCACAGGCACAGCAGCGCGAATGCGGCGAGGCCCGAAGCCACAAAAGCCATCTTGCGATGCCGCAGAAGCGGTTCCGGATCGGCGACGGATTCCACCAGGCTCAGGTGATGAACCCATCCCGTGGCCAGGGCCGGCAGGACCGCGGTCACGGAGAGATTCACGACCACCAGGACCGCGGCCATCAGACCGGCGACCAGACCGCAGACCCCGAGGGAAAACCGCTCGCGCAGGTTCAGCTTCATCGTTTCTCAATACCTGCCGCCGGTTCGGCGGCGCTTGGCAGGGCGCGACTGAAGCGTGAACCGGCTTTCCCGGACTTTCAGTTCCACCGGGGACAGCGGATTTCCCTCCGCGTCCAACAACGCTCCATCCCGAATCGAGAACTTCAGTGAAGGCATTTTGCGGCACCAGGAATGCCAAGCATACACCGTGACCTGCCCTTCCGGCAACCCGTCCATTCGAAAAGTTCCGTTGGCTTCCGGATGCGTGAACCAGGGCTGCCTCAGGACGAGTATGTACCCGACCATGTGAGTGTGGATTCCGCAATAGACACGGATGACGCCCGGTTTATCGAACCGGATGGACTTGGACTCGCCTTGTTTGTACAGCCCCAGGTCAAATCGTGCGGCGCGCGAAATCGAGAAGACGTTGTGGTAGATGTCATCATCGTTCGGGAAATCCACGGTCGATCCGACCACCACCGGGAGCACCTGCGGATCGAACTCCTTGTTCACCTGGCGCATCTCCTCGGAAGCCGGCGTCGAAGCAAGGTCGGGAACCGGTTCCTCGAACTCCAGGTAGACGATCACTCCGGAGGCGTCCGCCCGCGGGCTGCCGGACACATCCAGCAAGGTGATCGACCCTTCCAACGCCGTGGAAGTGTCCGTCTAGGCCGAAGCGGCGCCGGCCACCAACGCCGCTGCCGCGATCCGGGCCCGGTATGCTTTTCTCCTCACGTCCCGTTCAACTCCCGCCGCCGATCACGAAAAAGCCGCCTCCCGGGAGACGGCTTCCTCGAAATTGATTCAATCGCGACTTACTTCATTTTTGCTTCTTTGTAGATCACGTGCTTGCGGGCCACCGGGTCAAATTTCTTCACTTCCAGCTTTTCCGGTTTGGCCTTTGCGTTCTTGTCGGCGGTGTAGAAGTGGCCCGTTCCCGCGGTGGACACCAGTTTAACTAACTCTCTCGCCATGATCGTTCTCCAGGTTCGTTGGCCCCTGCCCGTTTTATTCAATCCCCCATCGTAAGGTTCGGGAGGAATCCGGCAAGCTTTTTCCAGGTTCGCACCCAATACCACGGGTGCCGCGGGCCGCCGGGAGTGGAAGCAATCCCCGGCCGGGAGGCAATCTCGATAAAATTACACTCCGGATCGGCAACGCCATCACCCATTTTCATTTGCAATCCTTCGACGAATCGAGGGATGTTGGCGAGTCCCCGCGCCGACACCCCTCCATGAAAATTGCCGTCCTCTCCGATATTCACGCCAACCGGGCCGCCCTCGATGCGGTCCTCGAGGATCTGGACGGCCGGGCGCCGGACCAGGTGGTGGTGGCCGGAGACGTGATCAACCGCGGTCCCGAACCCGCCGCCTGCCTGAAACGAATCCTGGAATGCCGCGACACGTACGGGTGGCACCTCCTGAAGGGAAACCACGAGGACTTCGTGATCCAGGAGCGGAGACCGG
>Ga0310125_10000760_pt1 | contig 15728 bp, 16 predicted proteins | sample CB11b_Tmax_Bot8__FD_203508 | JGI IMG/M metagenome (GOLD analysis project Ga0310125, IMG submission 203508) | Marine microbial communities from Western Arctic Ocean, Canada - CB11b_Tmax_Bot8 | ecosystem: Environmental > Aquatic > Marine > Oceanic | place: Canada: Western Arctic Ocean | collected... | reverse complement strand
GATCTTGCAACTCATGCTGATCTTGCAGATCGTGCAACTCGGTCGTCATGCGGGTCTGCCTGTGTGTTGCCAGCCGGTTGCCGGTCGGGTTGCCGGTCGGGTTGCCGGTCGGGTTGCCGGTCGGGTGGTCCGGTTACTGGCCGCGGATGCCGTGGTATTCGAGCGGGAACTCGTAGTCCTTGCGGAGCGGGTGTCCGTCCCAGTCTTCGGGACAGAGGATACGTCGGAGGTTGGGGTGTGAAGTGAAGCGGATGCCGACCAGGTCGTAGGCTTCGCGTTCGTGCCAGTTGGCCGCCGCCCAGACCCCCGTCACGCTCGGGCAGGCGGGGATGTCGCCTTCGACATCATCGGCCCAGCGTGGCAGCAGCACCTTGATCGTGATGCGGTGTTTGTGGGTGAAGCTGGAGAGGTGGTAGACGACCTCGACATGCGGGGAGTGTTCAAACGTCTTGGCCTTCTTGGGATCCGGCTGCAGGTAGTCGACTCCGCAGAGGTCATTGAGGTGGTCGAAGAGCAGTTCGGGATCGTCGCGAAGAAACGTGGCGACTTCGACGATCGACCCGGCGGCGACTTCGACCCAGGGGTCGATCGCCTCGAGGTTATTTCCGGTGATCGCGTCCCGGCCAAACGTCTCGACCAGCGTTTCGTGGATGTCCGGAGCACTACTCATGCCGCGTCTCCCCCGGATCCGGCCGCCGATCCAGCCGCCGATCCAGCCGCCGATCCGCCGGGGCTGATCTCGGTGCTGCCCACCGCCCGGATCCAGTCCAGGTCGCCTCGCTTCCAGACGTAGGCGAATCCGACCATCAGCACTCCGAAGAAGATCAGGATGTCAAAGAACCCGGTCAGGCCCAGTGTCTGGGCGCTGGAGGCCGAGATGACCGTCTCGGCTCCGCCCTCGGGTGCAGTCAGCAGTCGTTGGCTGAGCACTTCGCGGGCGCCTTGATCGAGCCCGGTGTCGGCCAGTTGCATGGCGTTGCCGTAGACCAGGGCCCAGGGAAAGAAGAAGGCGATCTCGACATCGAAGATGATGAATAGCAGTGCGACGGTGTAGAACCTGAGATCGAACTGGATGTAGCTGGAGCCGATGGTCGGTTCTCCGCACTCGTAGATCGCGTCCTTGGCCGCCGAGGGCAGCTTCGGTCTCAGGAAGCGGCCGATCACCAGCGGCACCAGCAGCATGCCGATGCCGGCGAGGATGAAGAGCAGGAAGTGGTTGAGCAGGTTGGTCATGAGGGGGTGTTGGTCGAATCAGGTCGAGTCGGGTCAAATCAGGCGGTATCAGTCCGCGTCGTCTTCGTTGACCGAGTCGTGTCCGTCGTTGCCGGTTGCGGTCGAGGAGGCGGAGACGGTTTCCTGGAGTTCAGAGACGGGGCGTCGTCCGCTGAAGCCCGAGTCGAGTTCGTGCCACCAGAGGATTTCTTCTTCGTCGAGTTTCCAGCAGAGGTAGGCTTCGCGTCCGTCGACGAGTGTACGGAAGTCGACCAGTCCGGTGAGCGGGTCTTTGAGTTCGACTCCGAGTTCCGCGAGTTCCGCGACGTAGGCATCGAGAGTTTCGATGTCGGATTCGAGTTCCTGCTCCATGGCCTCGACTTCGTCCCGATACTCGCTGCGCGCGCTGGGGTTGTTGCGCTGTCGGAGTTCGTTGAGTCGTTCTCGACGATCGTGGAGGTCTGTGAACAGGGTGACGATGTCCTTGACGATCGCCGTAACCAGCGGCAGCCGGAGGTTGGCTTCCTCGAGGGAGAAGAGAGTCCGCGGTTGATCGCCCTCACCAGTCATGCCTCGGCCTCCTCGCCGGAAAATTCAAACGGACTCGGTTCCCCTTTGACCCAGACCGGTTCGTACAGCACCTTGCTCTCGGCAACGGCGGTCGGGTTGAGCGTGGCCTTGCCCCAGGCGGTTTCCAACGGCAACCGGGCGTAGTCGACAATGCATCCGTCTCGGCTGTAGCACGAGAGGTCGAAGTTGGAGCCCATGAAGATACAATCGACCGGGCAGGGTTCCACGCACAGTGCACAGAACATGCACTTGGTGTAGTCGATGGCGAACCCATTGAGTCGAAAGCCCTTGCCGACGGGGCTCTTTTCCTTGCTGATGTAGATGCAGTCGACCGGGCAGGCGACGGCGCACTTGTCGCAGCCGATGCAGGCGGTCAGGTCATAGCGGTGAAAGCCTCGGTAGCGGACTTTCACCGGCACCGGCACCTCGGGGTACTCGTACACCTCGGTGAACGTCCCGCGGTCGTAGGTCTTGAACATCGCCCTGGCAGTGGTCTTCATGCCGAGCACGACGCTCGTAATCGCCTGCCGGACATCATGCAGCCAGCGTCGAAATCCCTGCATCCGGTCCCATCCGCTGCCGTATCCCGGAGGTCTGCTGGACCATCCGGGGAGGATCGAGTGTTGCCATCGTGGCGTCGGCCCTTCGGGTCGACGGGGTGGATTATAGCGCGGTATGTCGGTGACGCAAGCCAACCTTCCGCGGCCGCTTCCCGCTCAGGCCAACCGCCTTGACGTCTCGACCAGTTCGTCCAGTTTCGCGGCGGCCAGCCCGTCGTCGATTGCAGCCATCGCGGTCCGTGCTGCGGTGGCCAGGTCGAGGCTCTCGGTGGGCTCGGAAAACGCGACCAGTGCCGCGGCGGTGTTGGCGACCACGATGTCTCGAGCCGCCCCCTGTTCTCCCTGGATCACCCCCCGGATCATCGCCGCACTCGCCTCCGGCGACTCGACTCTAAGCGACTCAACCTCGCACCGCTCCAGGCCAAAGTCCTCCGCCGTCCAGGTGTGCTCGATGATCTCACCACTGGCTCCATCGATTTCCAGCCCCAGCGTGGTCCCCCACAGTGCGACTTCATCGAGCTCGTTGTTTCCACAAACGACCAGTGCTCGCGGCCGACCGAGCACGCCCAGGGCACCGGCCAATAGCCGTGCGGCCGAGTCGCTGTTGGCGCCCAGCAGTTGGCAGTCGGCACCGGCGGGATTCGTCAGCGGGCCGACCAGGTTGAAAATCGTCCGCAGGCCCAGTTGCTGTCGCACTCCAGCCGCGTGTTTCATCGCCGAGTGAAACAGTGGGGCGAAGCAGAAGCCGATCCCGACCTCGTCCAGGCAGTCGGCGACCGCTGCCGGCGGCAGGTCGATGGTGACCCCCAGTGCACTCAGGACATCCGACGATCCGCTCGAACTCGACACTCCGCGGTTGCCGTGCTTGGCCACCGGTATGCCGCAGCCGGCGGCGACCAGCGCGGTGGCGGTGCTGATGTTGAAGGTGTGCAGCCGGTCGCCTCCCGTGCCACAGGTGTCCAGCAGCCGTTCGTAGCGGCTGGAGATGCGTGTGGCACGAGAGGCCATGGCCGAGGCGGCAGCGGCGAGGTCATCGACCGACTCGCCCTTGGCCGCCAGCGAGATCAACAGCGCCCCGACATCGACCGGGTCGGCCTCGCCGTCCATCAACGCCGCAAAGGCCGTTTCGACCAATTCACGCGATGAGTCGCTGCCGGCGATGGCCGCTTCGACGACAGGTTGAATGGCGGGATGCATGGATGTGTGCCTGGGGTGTGTGCCTGCGGTGTGACCCCGAGCGAGTATAGCGGTGCAGGTGAATCCCCCAGAAGGCAATTGACACCTGCTTTGAAGCGGTTCTACGATCGGTCGGCCATGGGGCCGTTAATACGATCTGGTTCGAGGTGCAGTCGACGGTGGTACAGAAGCTGGTCATTGATGCGGATCCGGGGATCGGTGATGCTCTGGCGATCGTGCTGGCACTGCGGGATCCGGCTGTCGAGGTGGTGGGCCTGACGGCGACGGGTGGCCGGGTTTCGGGCCAGGTTGCGACCCGGAATCTCCAGGCCCTCATCGACTGTCTCGATCCTTCTCGCCTGCCTCGGATCGGCCACAGCAGCGCCGACTCCTCACCCCTGCTCCAGTCTCCCTCGCTCGACGGCCCCTCGGGACTGGGCGACTGGGACGTGCCTGTGGTGGAGTTGCACCAGCGTCACGAGTCGGCTCGAGTGCTGGTCGAAATCGTCCGCGATCGGCCTCACGAGATCACTCTGCTGACGCTGGGCCCCTTGACCAACGTCGCGCTGGCCTCGGAAATGGCCGCCGACTTCTTCGATCTGCTCGGCGGGCTGGTCTGCCTGGGCGGTTCGATCGAGGTGGGTGGCGACGTGACGGCGGTGGCCGAGTTCAACGTGATGGCGGGAGCCGAGAGTGCCCGTCGTGTGCTGACCTCACCGATCTCCAAGACGCTGGTCCCGCTGGACGTCAGCGGCCGCGTGGTGCTGAGTCCCGACCAGTCGCGTCGGCTGCGCGAGCGGGTCGGGGGCCGGTTGGCCGAGCTGCTCGATGCGGTGCTCCCCTTCTGGTTCCGGATGCATCACGAGACGCTGGGGATCGAGGGGGTCCTGCTGCACGGGGTCGCCGCGCTGGCCGCGGTGACTCAGCCAAGACTCTTGAGTCGCACGGACATGCTCGTGGACGTCGAACTGGCCGGGCAACTGACTCGAGGAATGACCGTGCTGGACCGCCGCCGCGAGATGGGTCCCCAGGCGAATGTCTCGGCGTGTGTCGACATCGAGGTTCAGGGGGTGATCGACTACCTGTCGAGACTGATGTCGACGGAGGGGTAGCAGAGGCGCGGCACTACCGCGAATTCGCACCCAGTAGATCTCGATCGCTCAGCGAGACGCGGATCTCGATCTGGCGTCCCGCTCGCCATACGCTCAGAGTCACCGTGTTGCCGATGGGTTCGAGGCTGACCAGGTGGATCAGGTGGTCGAAGTCGGCGACGGGAGTTTTCTGGAACCGGGTCACCACGTCGTTGGCCTGCAGGCGGGCCCGTGCGGCGGGGGTACCGGCAGTGACGTTGAGCACTCGTGCTCCTGTGCGTCTCGAGAGTTTCAGTTGGCGGGCTTCTTCGGCTGTGAAGTCGGGGTCGAGTACCACTCCGAGGTAGGCTCGTCGGACTCGTCCGTGTCTCAGCAGGTCATCGACAATCCGCCTGGCCATCCGGCTGGGGATGCTGAATGCGACCCCCGATCCGCTTCCGTTGGTTGTCGCGATCGCGGTATTGATTCCGACCACCTTGCCGCGGATGTCGACCAGTGGTCCGCCGCTGTTCCCGGGGTTGATGGCGGCATCGGTTTGCAGGAAGTCCTGGTTGATTACGTCTCCGGCACCCAGTTTCAGTGAGCGGCGTCCCTTGGCGCTGATGATGCCCAGCGAGACCGAGTGGCTGAGGTCAAATGGGCTGCCGGCGGCGATGACGAAGTTGCCGATCTGCAACGAGTCACTGTCGCCCCACTGGGCAGGCTGCAGTCCTGCGGCGGAGATTTCCATCACCGCCACATCGCTGGCGGTGTCGCTGTAGGTGCGGCGTGGAGTCAGGATGCGTCCGTCGTGCAGGTGGATCTGCAGGTCGCCGGGCGTGCGATCGCCGATGACGTGAGCGTTGGTGACGACGACCAGTCGGCCGGTGGCTGTGTGCCGAAGGATGACTCCGGATCCGGTCTCCTGGACCGTCCCGCGTCCTCCGCGGTTTCGGTGACTGCGGATCTTGACCACGCTGGGCATCAGTCGGGCCGTGATGCTCGAGAGTTGTCGGCCGGCGGCCTCGAGCACCTCGGCGTCACTGGCCTTTGCGGCGCCGGTGGCCTGTCGGGCTGCGAGGCTGGGATAGATCCCTGCGGCCAGGATGGCCAGCGCGACGAAAGCGGCCAGCATCCAGCCTCCGGATCGAGCAAAACGCCGGGGTGCAGGCATGATCGGGTTCACCTGGTCTGCTGATCGCGAGGTCGAGCAGTGGGTCGTTCGGCTGGGTCTTGCGGATCGTCGAATCAGTCGACGTCGATGTCCTTGAGACTGACCTCGGTGGGGTTCAGCCGGCCTTCGATTTCCATGGCGTTGCCCCAATCGGCTTCGCCGTCGGCCGATCCTCCACCGGTCAACTCGAGTTCACTCTGGCAGGCCACGCACATGATGCTGGTCGGGACCGCCCTGAGTCGTTCGATGGGAATCGAATGGCTGCAGCGTTCGCACTTGCCGTAACGGCCCTCGCGGATCAGCTGCAACGCCAGTTCGACCTGTCGGAGCTCACGGTTTTCGAGTGCGGCGAGTTGAGTGTTGAGTTCACGGGACACGCCGTGGTTGGCCGCGTCGCCGATGTCGCCACCGGTCTGCGGTCCGGTGTGCCAGGGGTGATCGTCTGCGCCGAACTTCTTCCGCAGCACGTCTCGCTTCTCAATCAACCGCTGATGCAGTCGCAGGAGTGCGTCTTTTCGAGCCATCGCCGTAATCCTCCGGTCCGGGGCCGGAATCGACCCTCGGCAAGGCTACGTCACGGTCGTGGCCACGGGGTGGCCGACCAGCCCAAAGCCGCCAAGCTTCGGGCCTGCGAGCCGTCACAATTGCCAGAACCGGTAAAGTCAGCCCAATCCGAAGTCCGACAACTGTTACAGGGCGAGCAGGTTGTGCGCTGTGTTGAAGGTGTGGCAATCGTGGCTGGAGAGAATCGGAGAGCACTGCTGATGGCCAGAAAACTGATCCGAACAAGCGTGATGCTGTTGGCCGTGTCCGGCCTGGTGGGTGTCGCGGGCTGTTCGTGCCACAAGTCCACCTCCTACGACGGCGATTGCGGTCTGGTCTATGACGACGACTACTGGCAGGGCGATTGTGGTGGGTGTGGAGCCCCGTCGGGTCACCAGGGCTCTCACCAGTCGGGCTGCGGTGGCTGTGGCGGACCCGCTACGCACTCGGGATGCTCGCATCCGCACGGTGATTCAGGCAGTTGCGCGGGCTGCGGAGGCTCACATCATCAACCGGGACCAACCTGTGCCTCGTGTGGCGGCGTCCACACACAGCCCGCACCTGCCCCTGTAACGGGCCAGGTCGGCTGCCCGCATTGCGGAGTGGACCACGGACCGGCCAGCGAAGGGGCTCCTCCAGCAGAACCCGCACCTCCGGCAGGCACGACGGCCTCGCCACCCCCTCCCCCACTGCCCCCTTCGATTCCTCCGACCCCCGGTGCCAAGCCCCCCGCGGCCGAGCCTGCCAAGCCGAAGGCCGACGGAGTCAACCCGACCGCCGTCCAGGTGCCTCCGCCCCTGCAGACGGTTCCGGCCGGCGGTGGTGGTCTGGAGCCGGCTCCGCCGCTTCATCCCGTCGAGGTGCCGTTGCCCGGATTGGAGAATCCAGCCCCGATTCCTCGCGACGCGGCCCAGCCGAAGTGGATTCCCCGCAGGCTCTAGGCCGACTCCTGTGATGGCCGAACCGGACCGAATGGCACCGACGCGGCGTCCGAACCGGAACCCCGTCGGCTACCAGCGCTGGCACGACCTGACGTTTCTGCACTGGCGGGTCCCGGCCGACGAGTTGGCCACGCTGTTGCCTGCGGGCCTGGAGGTCGACACGTTTGACGGGTCGGCGTGGGTGGGGCTGGTTCCGTTCCGCATGTCGGGTGTGCGTCCGTGGTGGTTTCCGCCGCTTCCGGGCGTGTCGGCCTTTGACGAGACGAATGTCAGGACCTACGTGCACCACAACGGGGTGCCCGGAGTCTGGTTCTTCAGCCTCGATGCCGCCAATTGGCTGGCCGTCCAGGTCGCGCGCTGGCGTTGGCGGCTCAACTACCACCACGCGACAATGCGGGTTGAGCGAACGGGGCCAGATGGGGATGGGGACGGGGATGGGTGTGAGCAGGGACTGGTTTACTCGAGCGAGCGGACGGCGAAGGGGTCGGGTCGTCAGGACGTGACGGGGCCGGGTGTGCCTGGTGCCGGAGTGGATCTCGAAATCCGCCTCGACGGCGTTGAGTCTCCCGAGGGTGTCGACCAGGACGGTCATGCCCGGCCCGGGAGTCTCGAGCATTTCCTGGTCGAACGCTACGTGCTGTTCACACGCGATCCGACCGGCGACTCATCGACGGTCTACTCGGGACAGGTCCACCACACGCCCTATCCTCTTTGCGGGGCGGAGGTGCTGCGGTGCACCGAGTCATTGATCCTGGCATCGGGGATCGAGGTCAGTGGTCCCCCCGAGCACGCGTTGTACAGCGAGGGCGTGGAGGTTGAGATCTTCGGGCTGGAGCCGGTTGGGGTGGTGGCTGGGTCCTAGATCGCTTCGATTTCCAGTGCCGTTGTTGTGGCCAGTTGCCTGAGCGAATCGGCGTCGGGCATTCCGGTGGTGGCTCCGGTGGCCTGTACGCAGCAGGCGCCTGCGGCGCTGCCGAGCCTGAGGCAGTCTTCGGGCGAGTCGTCTTGGAGCAGTGCGAAGATGAAGCCCGAGGCGAATGCGTCTCCGCCGCCGGTCCCGTCGACCAGTTGCACCGGATGAGCCTGGGCCTTCCAGCCGCCTGCGGGTCCGAGCATCACCGACCCGCGGTCTCCGCAGGTGATCACCACCTGCCGGGCCCCGGCATCCAGGAAGTTCCGAGCCTGCTCGATCGGTTCATCGAGGCCACACAACAGTCGGGCCTCGTCGTCGTTGGGCACGAAGTAATCGGTCACAGGCAGGACATCCTCGAGCCGGGACGAGTAGTCACCGGGGGCGGGGACCACGACGTCGAGCATGGTGATCACGCCCAGCCGGCCGGCTCGAGCGAACAGGTCCGCGACACGTTCTGCGGCGGGTTGTTCCGAGAGGCAGTAGCCGCCGAGGTACAGGACGCGAGTCCGTTTGAGTACGTCGTCGGTGATCGACTCGGTGGTGAAGTGGGCATTGGCGGCGGGGGCATGGATGAAGCGTCGGTCCTGGCCGGTGACGTTGATCACCTGGGTGGCGCTGGTCTGGAGGTCGTCGCGGACCTCGAGGATCGAACAGTCGACTCCCGCCTCGGCAAAGACCTCGCGGACGAACCGGCCGAAGATGTCGTTTCCGATCGTTCCGGCCACGGCGGTGGCCAGTCCGAGCCGGGTCATGTTGACCGCGCAGTTGGCCGCGCAGCCTCCGATCGAGAGATGCAGGGCGGGTGTTTCGACCAGCACGCCCGGTGCGGGCAGTTCGCTGACCGGTTCGCAGACGTGATCGGCCACGACGATTCCCGCGCACAGGCAGTCCAGCGATCCGGCCGAGGCGTCGGTCATGACTGTGGGTCCGGTTCCGCTCGGGATTCTGTGTCCGGAGTGTCGGCCTGGTGCGGTTCGGTTTCGGTCTCGGTTTCGGCCCCGGCGAGCAGGCGACGCTTGGCGATGACGAGTTGTTTGACGATCGGATAGGTCGGCACGGCCGTGACGGTGGCGATCAGCAGCGAGCCGGCGAGCATCGGCCAGGCGACCTCGGCGAAGATGAAGCGGAGCGGGTCGAGCCAGCCTTGTTCCAGCGCCGCTTCGAATTGGGCGAGGAACTCGTCGGGAGTCATCGGGGCTTCGACCAGCAGCGTGCCGACGTAGTAGAAGGCGGCATACATCGGCAGCATCGTGAGCGGGTTGGAGATGTAGACGGCGATCAGGCCGGCGACCCGGTTGAAGTGAAACAGCGGTCGCGTCACCGCGGCAATGGCCAGGATGACGATCATCTGGATGCCGACTGTCGGGGTCATGCCGACGAACATCCCGATCGTCGTGCCCAGGGCGATCGAGTGGGGTGTGTCGTCCAGGGCGAGCAGCCTGCGGATCAGCCGCCGGGGGCTCGTCCACCAGCGGGTGTCGGCGTCGCGTCCGTCCATGTCATTGATGTGGCCGGACTGAATCCGGTAACCACCCCGACTATTCCTGCTCGGCCCCGGGCTCGGAAGTCGCCCCGTCGATCAGTTGCTCGATCAAGGGCTCGATATGGTCCTTGTAGGTGAACCCCTCGTCGCCGTACTCGCCCGAATCGTTGTCGAATCGCTTGGCCAGGTTTCCCTGGGTGTCGTAGACGTAGACGGCCGGAATCGCCGCCAGCCCGATCGACTCGTAGACGTCGATGTCGGCATCCGAGAGCAGCAGGTTGGTGCAGGTGGCCTTGGTCGAGTTGAGGAACTTGATCACCGAGGGTTTCTTCGATTCGGGAGGTTCGTCCTCGAGTCCTTCATAGTCGCAGGAGACCGAGATGCAGGTGATCTTGTCCGCGGGGTACTTCTTGTGCAGAGCGACCAGGTTGGGGAACTCCTTCATGCACGGCACGCAGCTGGTCGACCACAGGTCAACCACCACCACCTTGCCCTTCTGAGCCGCGATCAGTGCCTGGGTCTCCTTCCAGCTCTTGATCTCCAGCGAGACGCTGTCGGGTGTCTGCTGCGTGTCGGGAGCGTCGGGTGTTGTCGTCGGCTTGGCCTGGGGCGTGGCGCCGTCGCCGGAGCTGTCGGCTGATCCGGTGCATCCGGTGTTTCCGGCAAGCAGCAGCGATGCGGCAAGCAGCGCGAGCAGGCAGCGGTGGCGGTTGGCATCGAGGCGGATCATGGGAGGCTCGGGGTGGTGCGGGGGGTGGTGCGGGGTGGTGAGAGGTTTGTGGACGGAGTGTCACTCAGCGAGCGACTTTCCGGAGTCCGGCGGTCTTGGCCGCTGCGGCGGGATCCTCGAAGGGCAGTGCCTTCAGGAAGTCGGCGAGGTCCGAGAGCTGTTGTTTGTCGAGATGGCTGGTCGTGCCGTGCCGGTCGCCGGTGTTGTAGGTGGTGAGGACTTCGAGCAGTGTCGTGGCCTTGCCGTGGTGCAGGTAGGGGGCGGAGCGGTACAGGCCCAGCAGCATGGGCGTGTCGTAGGCCGGCCCCATTTTCTCGCTGGGATCGATGGTGCCGGTTCCGACGTCGTGCGTGAGCAGTTTGGGTCGAGGTCGAGGTCGTGAATCGGTGTAGAAGGGTCCGTTGTGGCACGTGGCACAGCCGACTTTCTTGGACCTGAAGAGTTTCTGTCCGCGTTTTGCGGCCGGCGTGAGGCCCTTGCGGGCGTAGGGGCTGAGCGTGAACTTGTGCGAGTTGGTGTAGGCTGCCAGGGCGTCGAGGTCGACGGAGAGTCCCTTGTTGGGCTTCTCGAGCGACTTGTTGACCCCACCTTTGACCAGCCCACGCCCCTGCATCAACGGACCGCGGATCGTGTGTTCGAAGTCCTGCGATTCATCGCGGTCGGCCGACCAGTGCAGAGGGTGAGTCCAGGCGAGGCCGAACAGGGGGGGCGTGGCCCTGAGTCCTTCGGGGTTCTGCCATGTGCGTCCGTCGGGGTCGCCGTCGGGGTGGCAGCTCGAGCAGCTGATCCAGCGTCGGCCGACCATCGGCTGCAGGGCGGTGTAAAAGAGGATCTTGCCGCGGTGCAGTTCCTTTGAGAGCGGATTCTTGGTGACGGCGATCGTGGCCAGGGGACGAGCCGAGTCGGAGTCGTAGGCGACGACGTTGAAGTCGAGTGCGTTGTAGACGAAGAACCTCTTGCCATCGGGAGCGACCCGGACCGCACGGGGGTTGTGGCCCAGGGTCAGCCGACGCCGGTAGGCGATCTCGGTGTAGTCATCGGCGACCGTTTCGCAGATGAACATGTCGTCGGTGCCCGAGAAGACGACGAAGAACCGTTTGCCGTCGGCCGAGACATCGATTTCCCAGGGATTGGCCGTGACCAGGTTGCCCAGGAACGAGTCCATCGGGATCCGTTTGCGACGTCTGCCCTCGGTGGCCTTCGTGTCGACGACGCCGACGTAGGGGAAGATCGACCCTTCGCCCCGGGCGGCCGCGGTTCTCGAGCGGATGTGAGGAATGTAGGCCTTGGGCCGGGTGGGGTGCAGTACGATTTGTCGGCAGAGGTTGTCGGTGCTGGCCCCTTTCCAGGTGTCGACGATCTTGCCGCCGGCCACGTCGATCGCGTTGACCCGCGCCGTGTAGTACTCGGCCGAATACAGAGTCTTGCCATCGGGCGAGAGGGCCAGCCCTCGAGGGAACTGGCCGGCGGGGAATTGCCTGAGCACCTTGCCGGCGGCACTGATCTCGACCACCCGACCAGGGTACTCGAGCGTGACGTAGTACCTCGAGCCATCGGCGTTGGAGACGACACCGTAGGGCTCGTCGAAGACCTCGACCCGCTGCAGCACTTTGCCCGAGTCGGCATCGAGCACCGTGACCTGGTCGTCGTTGTAGACGGCCACGGCCAGGCGGTGTGTCTTGCCCAGGAAGGCGACTCCTTCGGGGTGCACGCCGACCTGGGTTTCGTGGACTTTCTTGAGCGTATTGAGGTCGACGATGCTGACAGTGCCGCTGTCGCGGTTGGAGCAGGCCAGCAGGCGTCCGTCGCTGGAGATGTCCATCAGGCTGTTCGAATCGCGTGCCGAGGTGGCCTGGGTGCCCAGTCCTGTCAGCACGATGGCGACGATCAGCAGTTGACGTGACCGGAGAGTCATCGAGCGAAAAGTCATCGTGCGGAGATCTCTGGAGTCGAGGCCGGAATCCGTGGCGGTCACTCTATCAGAAGTCATCAATCCGAGTCAGGCCGAGGCCGAGGCCGGGGACTGGCTCCGGAGCTGCCCCCGGGGGCGGCTCCGCAGCCAGTCCCCGGCTCTCAGCACTGGCCACCGCCTTCAGCACTGATAGACTCAACAGCATCATGACCCGCCTCGCTCTCGCGTTATTCCTGCTCACCGCCCTGCCCGGCTGCGTCTATACCGATCCGGCACCGTCTCCGACTCGATCGAGTGGCGAATCAACCGACACTCTCTCACCAGTCGTCACCGATGCCCCGTCGGACGCTCCGCAGGCGATGGTCTGGATCCGGGGCGGTTCGTTTGAAATGGGCACCCGCGACCCGTCGGGCAAGCCGGACGAGTTTCCTCCTCACACGGTCGAACTCGACGGCTTCTACATGGACACGCACGAGGTGACCAACGGCGAGTTCGCGAGGTTTGTGAAGTCGACGGGATTCGTAACGGCGGCCGAGAAGAAGCCTGATTTCAGTTCGGTGCGTCAGGGTTCGAAGCGAACCGAGGACAAGATCCTGCCCGAGTTGAATCGGCCCGGTTCGATTTGCATGAAGCAGGGCCTGAAGCGTGGCGACATCGACCCTCGGCTGGGTGCGTATGGTTGGTGGGAGTATGTGCCGGGAGCCGACTGGCGACATCCGGAGGGTCCGGGGAGTTCGATCGATGAGCGGCTGGACCATCCGGTTGTGCATGTTTCGTGGCACGATGCCAACGCGTACTGCAAGTGGGCGGGCAAGCGGTTGCCGACCGAGGCGGAGTGGGAATTTGCGGCCCGGGGCGGTTTGGACGGGAAGACCTACCCGTGGGGCAACGAGCGAAACCCCGAGGGGAAGTGGTTGATCAACATCTGGCAGGGAGCTTTCCCGGTCAAGAACACCAATGATGACGGCTTCCTGACGACGTCACCGGTCGGTTCGTTTCCGGAGAACGGCTACGGTCTGTTTGACATGTCGGGCAATGTCTGGGAGTGGTGCCACGATAACTACACGGCGGATTACTATGGCGATTCTCCGAAGCGGAATCCTCAGGGCCCCGAAGAGAGCCTGGACCCGGACGAGCCGGACATCCTGAAGCGGATCCAGCGAGGCGGCAGTTTCATGTGCAGCGACACCTACTGCACCGGCTACCGTGTGACGGCAAGAATGAAGGGTGAGCAAGGTTCGGGCCTGTACCACACCGGCTTCCGCTGCGTGGTCTCTCACGACGCCCACCTCAAGTAGGTCAGTCCGCCTGCGGCGGATGCCTGACATCATCCCCCATCACCCGCGCCAGGCAAACTCATCTGCTCGCAATCCGTACTGGTGTGGTAGTTCACCAAGCGGGCATCGTAGACGGATGCAGCGGTTCGAGAACTGGTGCGGAAGCGGGCTGACCATCGCTGTGAGTACTGCTGCCGTCTCCCGCAGCGAGCCGTTGACGTCACGTTTCACGTCGAGCACATCGTGCCCAGGTAGCACGGTGGTGATGACGACCCTTCGAATCTCGCGGTTGCTTGCAACCGCTGCAATCTCCACAAGGGAACGAATCTCTCCTCGATCGATCCGGACTTCGGCGATCTGACCCTCTCCCCAACCTTGATCCAGTTGGAATGTTAGGAATCCGGCATCTTGGCCTTTGCCGGCTGCATGCCACCTGACTTCTGACTCCAGCGGTAGTAGGTCTGGACGGTGATCTTCAGAGCCCGACAGGCTTCACCGATTGATGAAGGCGTAACGGGTCAGGGCCCTTTGGCCGGACTTGCTGGCCAAGCCCTCGTCGACGGCTTTTCGCAGGTCTCTGCTTGCAGTCGCCGTCGACAGCGATGGGAACACCAGGCAGTAGTCCTTTCGGGAAAACGTCGCTGTCCCGAAGTGTTCCCTCGCAGTGGCCAGGCGGCTGAAGGGAGTCACCGTTGTGGGCGAGATCTCAGCCAGGGTCCACTTCAGAGCATCGAGCGTGGCAGAGAGGCAGAAGTCGACAAACTGGGTGGATCGCCCCGACTGATCACAGGCCCGCAGCACAGCGTAGTACTCGACCTGTCGCTCGCGGATTACCGACTCGATGGGTACATGCAAGAACAACGGGTGATATTGGCTGAGAATCAGCGAGTGCCACAATCGACCGATACGGCCGTTCCCATCCTCGAACGGATGAATGAACTCGAGCTCATAGTGTACGACGGCCGCCAGGGCGACCGGATGCGTTTGGGCGTCTGATTCGAGAAACCGAAGCAGATCAGAAATCCGGCCCGCCACCAGTTGATCCGGTGGAGCGACATGAGTCACCCGGCTTCCGCTGAGTACGCCGACCTTGCCTCGTCGCCAGTCGCCCGCTTCCTTCAGCAGCCCGGTCATCAAGACCTCATGGGCTTCCAACAGGTCCCTGCAACATGTGGACTGCCATTGGCTCAGCCGCTCGTACGCGTTCAGCGCGTTCTGTACCTCGAGAATATCGCGGCTGGGACCCGAAACACGGCGACCGTCCAGTACGGCCGTGATCTGATCTTCAGTCAGCGCGTTCCCCTCGATCGCCACACTGCCCTGAACGGTCCTGATGCGGAGTGACCGTCGCAAGATCGGGGTCGGCCGTGGCTGTTGCAGGCCCTCGAATCGACCCAACAACCGTTCGATCTCGGCCAGAAACCCGACAGCTTCTGCAGTGATTTCGAATGGAGGCTCCACGACATGATAGTATCACATGATAGTATCATTGGGAGTACCGACGTCGAACTACGCGTAGAACTCTGCGAACTGCTCTTGTACCGCGGCGATGCCGGTGTGGATCAGCTTCATGTCGCTGGTGGGGCTGATCAGGCGGACGCCCTTTTCGAACATCATCCCCGCATGCTCGGGGCTGACCACCACCGCGCCGATGTGCTTGCCGTGCTGCTGGCACGCCGCCGAGACCCGGTCGATCGCGTCGATGCACTTCTCGTGAAAGAAGTCGCCCGTTACGCCCAGGCTCTGGCTCAGGTCACTCGGGCCGATGAACAGCAGGTCCACACCATCAATCGCCGCGATCTCGTTCACCTCCTCAACCGACTGAGCCGTCTCGATCTGGATCGCCACAAACGTCTCGCGGTTGGCTTTCTCGGTGAACTCGGCCGGCTTCATCGACCCGAAACCCGCGTCGTAACCTCCGGTGTTCAAACCCCGGTTGCCTCGAGGATGGAACTTCGCCCACTTCACGATCTCCTCGGCCTGCTCGGCCGAGAACACCTGGGCCGCCATGATCCCACCCCCTCCGGCCTCCAACGCCCGCGTCACCGTGGCGTAATCCGTCGGCGCGATTCTCACGAAGTTGTCCAGCCCCTCGCTGCGGGCCGCCAACGCATTGATCTCAAGACTCTCGATCGAAAACCCCACGTGCTCGGCGTCGAACCACACG
>Ga0310125_10000759_pt1 | contig 15731 bp, 11 predicted proteins | sample CB11b_Tmax_Bot8__FD_203508 | JGI IMG/M metagenome (GOLD analysis project Ga0310125, IMG submission 203508) | Marine microbial communities from Western Arctic Ocean, Canada - CB11b_Tmax_Bot8 | ecosystem: Environmental > Aquatic > Marine > Oceanic | place: Canada: Western Arctic Ocean | collected... | reverse complement strand
ACAGGCCGGTACTTTCTACACGACCTCTCCACCGGACGGCAGGCGTGGATGTTCACCGCCGAGGCGCGCCACCTGTACTCCCTGCCACCGGAGAAGACCCCCGCCATCACCGACATCGAGGATCGTGGTGCCCAGGCCAGGTGGCTGCGGCTGATCCGCAACGCTCCAGTTACGACGGAGTTGTTGACCATGGGAGGCTGGCTCCGCCTCATCCGGCGCACGAGTCGTGGCGCCGTGATCGACAGCATCGGTGTCTACCAGGCACCACCACCCCCGCCATTGGCGTCACCCCTGTCGCCGCCACCTTGATGGCTTTGTTACGCCGTGCAGCGCTACTGCTCGCTTTTGGTCTGTTAGCTTGTGGCGGCAGTGACGGGGATGGCAGTCCACAGCAGAGCGGTACCAGCAGGGTGCTGGTCTACGGACGGGGTTCCGACTCGGTCGGACTCGACCCGGCGATGGAAACCGATGGCGAGTCCATGAAGGTCTGTGACAACCTGTACGAAAATCTCGTCACGTATGCAGCTGGCACAACTGAAGTCATACCCCAATTGGCACATAGTTGGGATGTTGGTGAAGATGGGCGACGCTGGACATTCCATCTGCGCACGGGAGTGACCTTCCACGACGGCACACCTTTCAACGCCAAGGCTGTACTGTTTTCCCTGGGTCGCCAATTCTTCTCAGATCATCCATTTCACAAGCCTTCGGCCGGCACCTATAGCTACTGGAAGGACATGAGCATGGATGTCGTCGTGGCCGACATGTCCGTCGTCGACGATTCGACCTTCAGCATCAATCTGGCAGAGCCAAATGCACCCTTCCTAGCCAATCTGGGAATGAACTTCTGTGCCATTGTCTCGCCCACCGCCGTCCGCCGTCACGGCGCCGACTACTTCAAGAATCCCGTTGGCACCGGTCCCTTTCGCTTTGTCGAATGGCGCAAGGACGAACGCATCGTGCTGGCCCGTAACGACGATTACTGGGGCATGCCCGCCGGACTCGATCGGCTCATTTTCAAGTATGTGCAGGACCCATCTGTGCGTTACCTCGAGTTGCGCTCCGGCGCCATACACGGTATCGACAACGTCAGCCCGGAGTTCATCGACGCCATCCGCCAGGACACCAATATCAATCTGCTCACGCAGCCAGGAATGAACATCGGCTACCTGGCGATGAACATGGAACGTGCACCATACGATGACCTGCGGGTACGTCGAGCCATAAACCACGCCGTCAACAAACAGTCTCTCGTCGATAATTTCTACGCCGGCCTGGCGGTGCCCGCCGTCAACCCGATCCCACCGATGATGTGGAGCTACCACGATGGTATTGGCGGCTATGCGTATGACCCTGCCCGCGCCCGCGCCCTGCTTGCCGAAGCAGGCCTCGCTGACGGCTTTGACACCGAATTGTGGGTGATGACGGCGCCGCGTCCGTACATGCCTCAACCCGAGAAGATCGTCCAGGCCATTCAGTCAGACCTGGAGCAGGTCGGCATTCGGGCCCACATCGTCACCCTCGACTGGGCGACCTACCTGGCCAAAGTTCAGGATGGGCAGCATGGCATGTGTGTCCTTGGTTGGACTGGGGACAATGGCGACCCGGATAATTTCCTCTATGTGCTGCTCGACAAGACGGCGGCCGTCAAACCAGCGCAGAACGTGGCCTTCTATAAGTCCGACGAGTTTCATCATGTACTTCTGGAGGCCCGGCGCAGCGTCGACGTCGCCGAGCGTACGCGGCTGTATCGTCAGGCGCAGGAGATCGTCCACAGGGATGCCCCGTGGGTCCCCTTAATGCACGCGACGCAGACCATCGCTTTCCGCAGCGATGTCGAGGGCTTCGAGTTGCATCCGACAGGCAGTAAATGGCTCCGCAGCGTCACCTTCCGACGATGATCCCCGTCTGGCAGCCGAGGGTTTGAGTAGTTTCATCCTGCGCCGACTGGCGCTGCTGATCCCGACACTGGCGGGGATCTCCTTCATCGTTTTCCTGATGATCTACCTGGTCCCCGGCGATCCGGCACAGGCGATGCTCGGAGAGCGCGCCAATGCCGAGACGCTAGCGGCACTACGCCAGGACATGGGACTCGACCAGCCCTTCCACGTACAATTCGGCCGATTTTTCGTAGATCTGATTCAGGGCAATCTCGGTCGTTCCTTTCGCACCCACGAAAAGATCACGGTGGAGATCCTCAGCCGTTTTCCCGCCACCTTCGAACTGACCATGGCGGCGATGCTCTTCGCCGTCATCGGTGGTATCGGTCTCGGAATGATTTCAGCCGTACGCCGGGGAGGCATGGTCGACTATCTGTCCATGGCCATAGCGACAGCCGGTATCTCCATGCCCATATTCTGGCTCGCCCTGGTGTTGATCTTGCTGTTCGCCGTCGCCGTGCCACTGTTGCCATTCTCCGGACGCCTGTCGGCCAACATCTACCTGGAGGCCCACACTGGCTTCTACCTCGTCGATGCCGTCCTCGCTGGCGAGCCTGCCACCCTCGCCGATGTTCTCAGCCACCTCGCCCTGCCGGCGATCTCTCTCGGGACCATCCCGCTTGCCGTCATCGCTCGCATGACGCGGTCGAGTCTGCTCGAGGTCCTTGGCGAGGACTACATCCGCACGGCCCGGGCGAAAGGACTGTCCCCGCTCATCGTTCTTGTACGCCATGCGGTACGCAACGCCTTCATCCCCACCCTCACCGTCATCGCTCTCGAATTCGGTTATCTGTTAGGCGGCGCCATCATCACCGAGACGATCTTCGCCTGGCCGGGTATCGGACGCTGGTTGTTTCTGGCGGTTCTGGCTCGAGATTTCCGCGCCGTGCAGGGCGGAGTGTTGTTGATCGCGACCCTGTTTATTGTCGTGAATCTGCTCGCCGATATACTCTACGCCTGGCTCGACCCCCGCATTCGCTACTCCTAGTAGTACCATCACGCTATGGATCGGCGATTCCCTGGAAGAAAGTCACTCGCTGCAGGCCGCGATCGACGCGAATCTTGAGGTACTCGAGTTCGAGGACGCGGTCCTGACTTTCGACGCGAACCCTCTTCGGCAGATAGACATCGGTTCCGGGCAGTACTCGCCATTCCGACAACTGCCGTATCCACCGCACCTGGCCACCTTCGGTCACCAACTCCTCGCGTTGGACAAATCCGGTGTGCAGATCGAACCACAATCGGCGACGCTGGCCCTCGATGCCGTCGTTGATTGTGACACGGGCGCGATCGGCACGCGGATACTCGATCTTGTCGATGCCTATACTGGCAGGTGCGACGAGCCCAAGCAGTGCCAGACGTGGATCGTAACCACCCAGATCGATGTCGAGAAAGACATCGAGGCCGTCGTGGGCCGGCATCTGGTATATCCGGTCGTTGGCGACAGCGGTGAGTTCATCGCCGTCTAGTACGGCAGAAAAAATCCGCCTGAAGAGGGGGCCCCGCACGTCGAGACGAAGCAGGGAAGGTGGTTGAAAGAGTAGCGATCCCGAGGCTGAACCCACCTCGTGCAGCCAAAAGTGGACCTCGGCGGTGAGATCTGTGAGTCCCTGCAGACGTTCGGCATCTGCCTGCAGCAACCGGTCGATCTCCATCTCGCCGGTCCAACCGCTGCGCTGTACGGGGCGAGGGGCACAGGCACCCAGAACGAGAAGTGTTGCCAGTGCAGCGGGGCCCAACAAGACGCCCCGTGGGGACCAGCTCACGGCAATGGGCCTGTCTCCAGCTTCTTCTGCAGTTCCTCGTTCTCCGGCGTCAGATCAAGGGCCTGACGCCAGTGGTGGGTGGCTTCATCCTGTTTCCCGAGGGCGTTGGCGATGTCCCCGGCATGGTCGAGGATGACGGCCTGCTCCATCTGTTCGTGGTCCGCCATCTGTTCCAGTGCTTTGCCCAGGTAACGCTCCGCCTGCCGCAACTCACCGAGGCGATAATAGGCCCAGCCGAGACTGTCGAAAAACGCGCCGTTGTCAGGCTCCAGCCGAATCGCTCGTGTCAGCAGATCAACCGACTCATCGAGATGGATGCCACGCTCGGCAAAACTGTATCCCAGATAGTTGAGGGCATAGGCGTCGTCAGGACTGTGCGCGATGAGTCGACGAAAAACGGTGACGGCCCGCTCGAAGTAGTCATGCCCGGGGCGCTCACGTGCCGCCTGTTCCAGCGCGCTGCCAAGGTAGAACAAGGCGATCCCGAGACGCTCTTCCGAAACCAGTTCCGACGCTCTGGTGAGCCGTTCCACAGCGGCATCCCATTGTCCCACGTTTCGCAGTGCCACACCCCAGTGTAGATGACCGTCGGCGTGCGTCGAGTCGGTCTCCACCGCCTTGCAATATCGAGCCATGGCCTCATGCCAGCGCTGCTGCCTGTCATAGACCATGCCCCAGCGGATATAGAGTTCGGGTGCTGCGCCCGCACTCACGATACCCCGGCGATAGACCTCGATGGCAGCATCCCAGAGTTGCCGTTGTTCGAGATTCCAACCCCACTCGAGATAGAGGCTGAGAGAGTCGGGGATCTGTTCACTTGCACGTTCGTAGACAGCGATTGCATCCTCGTGGCGCTCAGCCTCCCCCAGCGCCCGGCCCCAGAACAGATAGAGTTGCAGACTGTCCGGCATGGCTGTAACTGCGTCGGCGAGGATCTCCTCGGCGCGCTCTATGCGCCCCACGTGCAGATAATAACGCACGGGGTCCAGCCAGCCATCGACATCGTTCGGGGCCTGTCCGACGATCTGCTCGAAGACCCGAGCTGCAATGGGATACTTCTCCATCTCGGACAGAGCGACGCCGAGACGATACAGATACCCAGCGTCCTCGTGGGCAAAGATCGACGCCATGTCCTGTTGCGTCTCGATGACCCGGGCCAATTCGTACATGATGAGAGAACGGTCAGGAACGTGTCGTGCGCCCTCGCGGAGAGAGGCCAAGGCGGCGGCTCGCTCACCGCGAACGACCTGCAACTCACCGAGACCCAACCAGGCATCCTCCACGGTGGGATCTTCAGCCAGGACTTCGCTGAACACTCGTTCCGCCAGTTCGCGCCGACCGATCCGAGACAGCACGTAGGCGACATTGACCCGCACATCCACTGGCGTTTCGGGACGCTCGAGGAGCCGATCGAAGAGATCGTCGATCCGTCTCTCTTGTCCGGTTTCGAGATAGACTCGGGCCAGATGGGAGTGCAGTTGCCAGTTGTTCGGATCCTGGCGAATGAGCTCGCGCATGTGCTCCGCCACGTCCTCTGGTTCTCCTACGGCATCGAGCCAGCGTACCATCCGGTAGCGCAACGCTGTCAGCTCTGGATCCAGCTCGAGGGCCTTGGCGCCAAAAACGACGGCCATGCGATAGTCCTCGATCCGATCATAGTTGCGCGACAGCTGGGCGTAGATCGTCGGTGACGTGGGATCGAGATCAGCGGCGCTGCGGAGGGCGACGATGGCGCCTAAATGATTTTCCTGGGCCTCGAACACCTTCGCCTGAATGAAATATTGCAGAGCCTGTTGCTCGGCCAGGTCCTGTCCGGGGGCCACCGGATCGGGTCGCAGAAAGCCGGCACAACCGGACAAGAGCGAAGCGGCGAAAACGAGGGCAAAACGGCGAAAATAAACGGGGGCCGACATCTAGACCGCTTTCATCGTCAGGCGTCGTGGGTCGAGGGCGTCGCGTAGGCCGTCGCCAAAAAGATTGAGGCCCAGGGCGACGAGGAAAATCGCCAGACCGGGGAAGGTCATCACCCAGGGGGCTTTCAGTAACAGTTCGCGGCCACTGTTGAGCATGGCACCCCACTCGGGGGTAGGTGGCTGGGCACCCAGACCGAGAAAACTCAGACCTGCCGCATCGAGAATTGCCGTTGCCAGACTCAAGGACGTCTGCACGATCAGTGGCGCGACACAGTTGGGCAGGATACTGAGCAGGACAATCCGAGTATCAGAAGAACCGAGTGCGCGGGCGGCTTCGACGTAGGCTAACTCTCGAAGTGTCAGTACCTGCGCACGCACGAGACGAGCAAATTGAGGTACCAGTACGATACTGACAGCGATCATCACATTCTCGATCCCCGGTCCGATAACGGCGACGATGCCGATGGCCAGCAGGATCGCCGGAAAGGCGAGCATGATATCGACGACACGCATGATCAGGGTGTCGCTCAGGCCACCCTTGTAACCAGCCACGAGTCCAAGGGTGGTTCCTGCCGAAAGTGCGATTGAGATGCAGATCAGACCGATGCGCAGGGAGATACGCGAGCCATAGATTACCCGACTGAGGATGTCACGACCGAAATCGTCCGTGCCCATCGGATGTTCATATGAGGGTGGCGCCAAGCGGCCGTACAGGTCCTGTTCGATGGGGTCGAAAGGGGCGAGCAACGGCGCCAGGATCGCAATCACGACGAGACCGACGACGATCATACCCCCCATCAGTGGCAAGGGGCGTCGGCGCAGATACTCCAGTGCCTCCGTCAAGGACACAACGAGGGCTTCCTCATGGGTCGGTGGCCCCGATCATGTCGTCGACCAGTTGCTGGAAGCGCGAGATCCAGAAGCTTCTCAACGAAGCCTTCAAATGGGTGTTCCCGCACCTGTTCGGCGTCGACATAACCGGACGTGGCCAGAACATTTAAGTGGGGGGAACTGAGCCCTTAGATTCTCCAGCAACTGGCCACCATCCAATTCGGGCATATTGATGTCGGTGATGACGAGATCGAGTTTGAACTCCTGTACAAGTTCGAGGGCATGCCGACCATTTTCCGCCGCGACGACATCAAAATCGGGAGGGGCATCCTTCACCAGCACTCGGAATTCGGGTTCGTCGTCGATGATGGCACGATAGACGGCGGCCTGCATTTCCTGGTCCTCACGCAGCACCGCATCAAACTGTGCTTTTTGAATCATGAACAAGGCGGCAGGCTTGCTGACCTCCACCGATGCCACCCGTGGTTGCCCGGTGATGACACCCATCTCACCCACCGTTGTCACCGGCAAAATCGTGGCGACCTTCAGCCCTTCGGCCGTAATGATGGCCAGTTCTCCCGAAAGCAGCACGAACATCTCATCCGGACTGCTGCCGCTCTCGCAGACCCGCTCCCCCGGTTTGTATGTCTGGTTCTGACAGAGCCCAAGGATCTTCTTCACCTGCGACGGGGAGAGTCCGTTAAAGATCGGGATCTTCCGCAGAACTTGGATCAGCAACTTCTCTTTGCTGGGGGGCGTCGCCATATCGTTGAATATACGAATCCGGTTCAGCGATCCGCGCAGCGATTCGAATCGGGACACAGAATGAGAGTTGACAATGGTGGCAGTCGCAGGCTGACCGACCAACGACGATTGTGCCAGGCATGATCATCGGCGATGACGACACCATCGTTGCCCACACCGGAACCGCCATAACCATCCGCGTCGGTGTTGATACGTTCCAGCCAACGCCCCGGGCGTGGCAGGCCGATGCGATACCCCTGGCGTACGACAGGCGTGAAGTTGCAGATCACGACGAGTTGGTCGCCGTCGATGCTGCGGCGCTCGAAAGTGATCGCCGAGTTCTCCCCATCGTCACAGTCGATCCACTCGAAACCAGCCGGATCGCAGTCGGTGGCGTGCAGACTGGGGTGGCCGCGGTAGAGCGCATTCAGATCAGCAACCAACGTCCGCACCCCGGCGTGCAATCCACAATCAAGGCTGGGCCAATCGAGATCAGACTGATGATTCCACTCCTGCGATTGTCCGAACTCCCCGCCCATGAATAACAGCTTCTTGCCTGGAAAGGCGAACATGTACCCGTACAGCAGACGCAGATTTGCGAACTTCTGCCACTCGTCCCCTGGCATCTTGCCCAACAAGGAACCCTTGCCATGCACGACCTCGTCGTGACTCAGGGGCAAAACGAAATTCTCCGAGTAGGCGTAGAGCATGCCGAAGGTGAGATCCGACTGGTGGTGACGCCGGTGAATGGGATCCATCGACATGTATTGCAGCATGTCATTCATCCAGCCCATATTCCACTTGAAGCCGAAACCAAGGCCCCCTGAGTACGTCGGGCGCGACACAGAGGGCCATGCCGTCGACTCCTCAGCCAGCGTCAGTACCCCAGGAAAGTCAGCGTGTACCAGAATGTTCATCTGTTTGAGAAATTCGATGGCTTCAAGATTTTCGCGGCCACCATCACGGTTGGGAATCCAGTCTCCCGCCTCACGTGAATAGTCGAGATACAGCATGGATGCTACGGCGTCGACACGCAGGCCATCCACGTGATAGCGGTCGAGCCAGAAGCGCGCATTCGACAGCAGGAAACTGCACACCTCGTCACGGCCAAAGTTGAAGATCAGCGTCCCCCAGTCCGGATGTGACCCCTGACGTGGATCCTCATGTTCGTATAGAGCGGTACCATCGAAACGCGCCAGACCGTGGGCGTCGGTTGGAAAATGACCAGGCACCCAGTCGATGATGACACCGATACCACGCTCGTGCAGCGCATCGACAAACCAGGCAAAGTCCTCGGGCCCACCAAAGCGCGAGGTCGGTGCGAAATACCCCGTAACCTGATATCCCCAAGAGCCACCGAAGGGATGTTCAGCGACGGCCATCAGTTCCACGTGGGTGAATCCCATTTCGACGACGTAGTCGCCGAGGGAACATGCCAGGTCGCGCCAGCCCATGGGCTGGCCGTGTTCGTCGTAGCGCCAGGAGCCGGGGTGCACCTCGTAGATGGACAGAGGCTCTGCCTGCCAATGTCGCTGTCCCCTGGTGGCGATCCAATCATCGTCCTGCCAGTCATGGATGATCGGTCCGGTGACGATGGAGGCAGTTTGAGGGGGGACCTCGGCAGCCCTGGCGCAGGGGTCGGCTTTGACCAGCAACTCTCCGGCGGCGCTGAGAAGCTCGAATTTGTAGACTGTACCAGACCTCAGACCCGGGAGGAACAACTCCCAGAGACCACTCGCCCCGAGAGACCGCATCGCGTGGCGACGTCCATCCCAGTTGTTGAAATCGCCGATGACACTGACCCGGTTCGCATTCGGTGCCCACACGACAAAATGCACCCCAGCCACCGAGTCGACATTGCGCACGTGGGCCCCGAGGACATCGTAGATCTGGTGGTGCCGCCCTTCGTTGAAGAGATGTTGATCGTAGTCGCTGACCAAGGGCGGAAACGAGTATGGATCCCGCATTTTATGGACGAAACCGTCGCCGTAGTCGACACCCAACTCGTAGGCAAAAGAACCCGCGTCATCTGGCAGACGTGCTTCGAACAATCCGTCGGCGGTGTTCTGGGCCTGCACCTGCGCCCCGTCATCGGCCACGGCCTGTACCGTAACCCGGCGCGCTCCGGGCAGATAGGCCCGGACCACCTGACCACCGGCAGCGTCGGCATGCATGCCGAGGTAGGCAAAGGGGTCCGAGTGACGTCCAGCCAGCAGGCGTTCGCGATCATCCATCAGTTGCCGGTCCGGGAGGGGGCGGCTACCAACACCGGGGTCTCTTCATGACAGCAGGTGTCGTCGTCGACGGAGTCACAACAGTCGTCGTCATCGACGGAGTCACAACAGTCGTCGTCGTCATGATCGTGATCGGTTTCGCCATCGCCATCGGCTTCGAACAGTTCACCGATGAAGGCACGGGGGCCTTGGCGCACGAGAGAGACGAGAAACAGCCCGGCCAGCAATACGAGGGTGACATCCATCCACCCCAACTGTTCGTCGTGGTGGGCAGTGAAATCCGGAACCATTCCCGTTACCTGGGTCAATCCATTCACGCCACGCCCCAGAAGCAACGCCACCCCGACGACGCCGGCACAGAACAGCAATGCCGTACGCCGACCGTGCAACCGTGTCAGAACGCCCAGGGTGGTGAGATTGGTCGCCGGGCCGGTGAGCAGAAAAGCCAGAGCCGCACCGGGAGATACACCGTTGTGTATGAGGACGGCTACCAGCGGTGTCGCCCCGGAGGCACATACGTAGATTGGCATGCCGACGAGCGCGAAGAATTCGACCTCGAATCCGGCGGGCACGAAGTCGTTCCAGCGCCCACCTACCAGTGCGTGGGCGACAGCTGCCAGGGCGAGACCGAGCAGAATCCAGGGCGCTGTGGTGTCGACCACTTCTCCCAGACCCTGGGCAAGACCGCTGCGCACACGCTGCACCAGGGATTGGGTCGCCTCAGGTGCGGCTTCGGAGTCCCGTCGTGACACGCGCAGGGGTGCAAAGGAACCGATGATCCATCCGACGAGCAAGGCGACGATCGCCGCTGATATGACGCGCACGATGGTGAATTCACCACCGAGCAGGGTCAACGAGATCAGGATCGCATCCAGGCTCAGTTCCGGCGTGGCCACGAGAAAAGCCATCGCCGCCGTCGTCGGCACCCCGGCGACGACGAGGGATCGATAGATTGGCACAACACCGCAAGAACAGATTGGTAGGGGTAGGCCAAAACCCATACCGCGCAGTGCCTGGGACAGGTTGGAACCGCGTCCCATCCACCTGACGGTACCGCGGGGCAGTAGACCATAAACAAGCCCGGCACCGATGTAGGCCAGCAGCAGGGCCGGTGATGATTCTCGCGCCAGGACATAGAACACTTGCGCGCTTTCGGTTGCGGTGGTCCCCATCTCCTGCCCCAGCGTCGTCGACGCCAGCAGCAATAGTCCGGCGACGGCGCCCAGGCCAGACTGCCAGCGACGAGTAGATACGGGCACGGAGGTGGCGGTCACCGGGTAGGAGCGATGCAACACGACATGCAGCAGTGTGCCGGCGACGAGGGCCTGAAACAGGCCCCACACGCGACTTTCGAGAGTGGCCAACACCGCTGCGCCCGAGAGAAACCCCGCCATCGTCGCCAGGGCCATCAAGGCGAGCACGGCGATCGCCACACGTCGCCCATAGAGCGGCCGCAGCAGGAACCAGACGGTGAGGCCCACCGGCAACCGGTGTACGACAACGGCCATTGGCAACATGTGGGTGCGACCCTGATCACCGAGGTCGGTGCCCAGGGCGAGACCATCAGTGAAGGCATGCACGGCGATGGCGATGAGACCAAAGACCAGTGTCACCACATGAACCTGGCGGGCCATCGGCCGCAGGCGGTGCTCGATCAACGTGGGCAGCCACACGCCGACGGCGACACCGACAACGGCCAGCCAACCTGCGAGTCCGACGCTCTCCGGCAAGATGTGGATCACCACCAGGCCGGTGATGGCGACGAAGACGAAACCATCGAGAGCGGCCATCATGTGGCCGGCAACTCGCGCCGCTCCGTACGCGGCCGGTCCCAGGACGAGGGCGACGAGACTGAGAGCCAAGAGTGTAAGACTGGACAGGTTCACGAAAGGTTTCGATGTTGCGAGTAAGTTGCTGCAGCGACTGATGATAGAGAATGTACTGGTGCCCTTGTGCAGAGCCAAGCGGCGCCCTGTCCGACAATTATATTATCTGCAATGGTAACTGCACCCACCCCCCTTGATAATCACACGCCCCCTCTACCTGTGAAGGAGATCGTGTACGGCTGGGGCCGTCATCCTCGGCTTGCGGCAGAAGTCCATCTGCCACGTGACCTGGAGGCTCTCCGGGCCGCCGTGCAGGGCCATGGCGGTGCAACGATTCCCCGCGGTGCCGGACGAAGTTATGGGGACGCCGCCGTGGCCGAGCGGGTCATCTGTGGAAAGTCCCTGACTCATCTGCTCGCCTTCGACAGCGACACCGGGCGGTTGCACGCACAGGGCGGGGTGACGCTGGATGAAGTGATCCGTTTCGCCCTCCCCCGCGGTTGGTTTCTCCCCGTTACCCCCGGCACCAAATTTCCCACACTCGCCGGTTGCCTGGCAGCCGATGTGCATGGCAAGAATCATCACAGAGTCGGCTCATTGTCTGCCTTCGTCGAGCATCTGGAACTCGTACTCGCCGATGGAGACCTGGTCGTGTGCTCCCGCAAACAGCATCCTGAGCTATTCTGGGCGACATTGGGTGGCATGGGTCTGACGGGTGTCATCTATGCCGTGCGGCTGCAATTGCAGCCAGTGCGGTCTGCTTTTCTGCACAATGTCAGCATTCGCACCAGTGACCTGAGTGAGTCCTGTCGTGTGTTATGCGACACCCAACACGAGTACCCCTATTCCGTGGCCTGGATCGACACACTCCGGCGACGGGGGCGAGGTCGTGGCCAGGTCATGCTGGGCACCCACGCCGAAGATGATCGTCTTCAGCCTCTGCACCGCCCACCACGGTTGACGGCACCCACGCTGCCACTCAATGTCGTGCTGCGCCCTGGCTTGAGCCTGTTCAATATGATCAACTATCGACGACAACTCCGCCGACGCACCACGACCACGGTGCATTACGATCCATACTTCTATCCACTCGACGCCATCGACAACTGGAACCGGCTCTATGGGCCGCGTGGATTTCTGCAGTTCCAGTTCGCCGTCCCCTTCGCCGGCGGCGAAGCGCTTATGGCAGCCGTATTGGACCGCACCGACGCGGCCGCACCTTGCGCGCTGGCCGTGCTCAAGACCTTCGGCGACCACCCAACCGGCCCCCTCGGATTCCCGTTGCCCGGCTTCACCCTCGCTCTCGACTTCCCGCGGACGACGGCCATCGAGGCTGCCGTGCGAGATGCCACCGACGACGTCATCGCCGCCGGAGGTCGCGTCTACCTAGCCAAAGACTCCGTTATCACCCGGGATCAATTCGACGCCATGTATCCACGTCTCGACGAATTTCGCCGCCTGCGCCAGCAGGTGGATCCACAAAGCCGCTTCCGTTCACTGCAATCCGACCGCTTGGGGCTGTCGTGACGAGCGACGGACCCACCCCTCGCCGCGCCGTCATCCTCGGGGCGCGTTCCGCCATCGCCCAGGCCGTCGCCCTACGATTGGCGCAACAGGGCTGGGATCTGGTGCTGGCAGCACGCAACAACGCGACGCTGGAACCGGTGGCCGCCGATCTAGGTCTACGCACCGAGCAGGGCGTACAGCTACTCGAGTTCGATGCCCTCGATCTCGACGCACACGCAGAACTGGCGGACCGGATACGGGCTTGCGCAGGCGAATTCCACCTGGCGGTGTGTGTCTTCGGTCATATGGGAGAGGCAGAGGCGGAACGGCTGGACACGAACCAGATGGTACGAACCTTGACGACCAACTTTACCGCCGCCGCCGTCTGCCTCGCACACCTTGCCAACGATTTCGAAGCCCGTGGTGAAGGGGGAATTATCGGCATCGGTTCGGTTGCCGGCGATCGGGGCCGGCAGTCGAACTATCCCTACGGGGCGGCCAAGGCGGGACTGGCAACCTTCCTGCAGGGGTTGCGCAACCGCTTGGCGCCGGCGGGCATTCACGTGCTCACAGTGAAACCGGGTTTTGTCGATACGCCGATGACACGAGGCAAGCAGGGCATGTTCCTGGTGGCACCGCCGGAGCGGGTTGCTCGAGACATCGTCACTGCCTGGGAGAAATCACGGGACGTACTCTACACACCCTGGTTCTGGCGCTGGCTGCTGCTCGTCATTCGGCTTGTGCCGGAGCGCCTCTTCAAGCGGTTGAAGTTGTAGGCGCGTCTCAGCGGAGCCGGTCCGCCAGACTGGTGAATCGATTCGCTTGCTGATCGTTGTCGATCGCCCGTTTCAGCGCCCGTTTGCTGCCGACGAGTACGAACAACTCGCGGGCCCGGGTTACTGCGGTGTACAACAGGTTACGCTGCAACATCGGATAGTGCTGGGTCGTCAAAGGCATCACCACCGCCGGAAACTCCGACCCCTGGGAACGGTGAATGCTGATGGCGTACGCCAGCGTCAGCTGCTCCAGCTGGGTAAATTCGTAGCGCTGGACGATGCCATCCTCAAATACGACCTCGGCGAAGGCTTCGTCCTCATCCTTGTGCAGACGACCGATACGCCCCAGGTCGCCGTTGAAAACACCCTTGTCGTAGTTGTTGCGCACCTGCATGACACGGTCACCCTCGCGTAGCTCTCGATCACCGATCACATGCGCCTTGCGCCCCGGGTTCAGTCGCTCCTGCAGACGACGGTTCAACTGCAAGGCACCCGTCTGCCCCTTGTACATGGGGGAGAGTACCTGGATCTGGCGTAAAGGGTCAAGGTTGCGGCCCTTGGGCAGGCGCCGGGCGACGAGCTCTTCGATCTTCTCCGCCACACGATCCGGATCATCCTCCTCGACGAAGAAGAAATCCGCCCTTGCATCGTTATCTACCTGCGGCCATTGGCCCTCGTTGATACGGTGCGCATTGGCGACGATACGACTGTCGCCGGCCTGCCGATAGATGTGCCGTAGACGCGCCACGGCGACAGTCTCGGAGGCGATGATGTCCCCCATCACGTTGCCGGGGCCCACAGAGGGCAATTGATCGATGTCTCCTACCAGGATCAGGCGCGCATGGTCGGGAATGGCACGCAACAGAGCATACATCAGCGAGATATCGATCATCGAACTCTCGTCGACGATCAAGGCATCCGTATCCAGCGGTTGATTTTCATCGCGTCGGAAGCCCCCATCATTGGGGGCGAATTCGAGTACTCTGTGTATGGTCCGAGCCTCCCGCCCCGTCGCTTCGGCAAGACGCTTGGCAGCACGTCCAGTCGGTGAACACAACAGGACTCTCAGGTCGCTGGCCTCCAGTCGAGCGACAATCTGGCGTGTCACCGTGGTCTTGCCCGTGCCGGGTCCACCGGTGACGATGACGACCTTGCTCGCAGTCACTGCCTCGAGTGCGAGCAGCTGGTCAGGTCCCAGGTCCTGGGTCTGGTCTGCCACCGAATCCGCCTCTGTATCCGACGCCAGTGGCGGGCCCTCCGCATCGAGCAGTCGTTGCAGGGCCTGAGCGACACCACTCTCGGCGCGATGCAAGCGGCGCAGGTAACAGCGACCGGCGTCGGCATCCGCCTCGACAACGATCTCATCATCGGCTCGCAGACGTTGCACAGCTGTCGGCACCAGCTGCTGATCAACATCGAGCAACTCGCTGACACGACCCACCAGATCCTGCATCGGCACGAAGACGTGACCCTCGTCGGAGGCTTCGACGAGCATGTAGCGCACACCGGCTCGCACGCGCTCAGGGGCATCCCGGGCAACGCCCAGATCTTCAGCGATTCGGTCTGCTGTCTGGAAGCCGATGCCACGCAGATCCCGCTGCAGACGATACGGGTCCTGACGCACCATCTGAATGGCGTCATCGCCGTATTCCTTATATATGCGCACCGCGTGTGCGGTACCGACGCCGTGGGACTGGAGAAAGACCATGACATCGCGGATGCGGCGCTGCTCCTTCCAGGCTTCGGAAATGGCCTGCACCCGTTTTCGCCCCAACCCCGAAATCTGCAGCAGCCGTCGGGGCTGAGCGTCGACGACCTCGAGGGAGTCAATGCCGAAGCGCTCGACGATGCGCTCTGCCATAACCGGTCCGATTCCCTTGATCAATCCGGAACCCAGATACCGGCGGATCCCATCGACTGTGACCGGATCGGCGGGTAAACACGTCAAAACCTGAAGCTGACGGCCAAACTTGGGGTGTGTCACCCACTCCCCCTCGACGATGACGGTTTCTCCTGTGGAGACCGTCATGGGCCCCACGAGGGTTACAGGCTCCTCGGACACCCCCTCTCCCTCCGGTTGCAGACGGGCGATGGTAAAGCCGTTATCGGGGTTCTGGAAGGTGATATGGTCCACCTGACCCCGAATGCGAACACAATCCGTCTTTCCTTCATCGGGTGGCAGGTCTTCGAACAGG
>Ga0310125_10000758_pt1 | contig 15741 bp, 16 predicted proteins | sample CB11b_Tmax_Bot8__FD_203508 | JGI IMG/M metagenome (GOLD analysis project Ga0310125, IMG submission 203508) | Marine microbial communities from Western Arctic Ocean, Canada - CB11b_Tmax_Bot8 | ecosystem: Environmental > Aquatic > Marine > Oceanic | place: Canada: Western Arctic Ocean | collected... | reverse complement strand
TTAGATGTTTCCTTGCCCGGGCAACGACATGTGCAGACCGCCGCGGTACCGGCGGGAAATGTGTGCACGTCTGCATCGGCAAGGTCGCGCTCGGTGTAGAATATTCCCTGTCCGCTAGCTGCAGACATGCCCTTGTCCGTTCGTCACGTGTGAAATCATTGTCGTCTTCTGCGTTTTCGGATTCTCTTTGTGTCGTGTTCCAGTACGCGTTCTTTCACCGCAAGAAATGCCTTAAGCATTTGGCCGGCATCGCGATAACGCTTTGCCGGCTTCATGTCCAACGAACGCCGCAGCACACGAACCAGGTCCGGGTGCATGCGCCGCCTGATTTCGGCGAAACCGGGTGGTGGCGGCCAATCAAAGGGCCAATTCGGCAAATGTCCTGTGAACATTCGATAGATGACCAGCCCGAGCGAAAAAACGTCTGAATGCAGCGACGGCCTACCCATGGCCTGCTCCGGCGCGATGTAACCAATCGTGCCCGAACCGGACGCTTCGATGGTCCGCATAAAAATCTTGGCGATGCCAAAATCGGCAAGCCGCACGTGATTCCCGCGGAACAGAATGAAGTTTTCCGGCTTCAGGTCACAATGAATGATGCGATGGGAGTGCGCGTGAGCAACCGCCTGCAAGGCCTGCTCGGAAATACTCATCGTCGTTTGAAAAGACATGCGATGCTGCAGTCGATCCTCGAGAGATCGCTCGCCTAGCGGATATACGATGACGAATCGCTCATCGATAAATGATGCGTTCTTGAGTGGAAGGATATTCCAGTGATCCAACCTGGCAGTGAGTCTCGCCTCTTTTCGAAAATCAGCGAGGAATTGGTCGTCGGTCAAATGAAGATGTGGAACTTTCAGCGCGACTCGCGTGCCCTCGATCGTGTCCAGCGCTTCGTACACTGCCGCAAACGGACCGGTCGAAATGCGTCGATCAATGCGATATTTCCCAACGCGCTGACGGGTTTTTAAAAGGGATCGTGAGGATGTGCTTCGCTTCGCCATAGCAGCGTGAATCTATATCGCTTTCTCGTCGCTTTTCAATTCTGGAGGTGCGGTATCAGCAATTTAGTACTGGCCGGTGACGAGGGCCGTACGCCCTATTCAGTGAATCGCCCCGCGCCATGGCTATCGTAGAGGCGTGCGGCCACGCCATGGGGTTGACTGCACACGGCACCTGAAAATGCAGTCTTCGCTAAAATATTGGCATTCACACACTACAATTGTCAATCCTTACAGGGCCCCGAGGGACGTGAGAATCCTCAGACCGCCCACAAACGCGACAATTCACGATGCGGAAAAACTCGCGAGCCTCGGATTTGAGGGAGCGATGACAGCAATCCCTGAACTCCAAACTGGCGTGAATACACACGGCGGTCACGTTACGCACGAGGCGGTTGCGATGCCGCACGGCATGAACTATAGTCCCTATACACCGCAACTGAAAGATACGTGTCGAACATGACGACGGCAACAACATTAAGACCTTGTCCGATTCTCATCGGTAATGACTGGAATGTTCCCGATGCGGCTGAAGTGTCGCCAGTGATTAACCCGTCGACCGGTGAACTCATCGCAGAAGCGCCGATGTGTGGTCATGAAGTGGTGGATACGGTTGTACAATCCGCCCACGATGCCTTTCCGGCTTGGATGGAAACACCGCCCATTGAACGTGCCAGGGTCCTTTTCCGATACAAAATGTTACTCGAAAACCATTTTGAAGAACTCGCCCGCATTGTCACATTGGAGAATGGCAAGACGCTGGCGGAGGCCAAGGGCGATGTTCGACGTGGGATCGAGGTGGTGGAGTATGCGTGCGGCAACACGGAACTGCTTAAGGGCGACGCTCTTGAAAACGTTGCAAGCGGCATCGATTGCCACACGATTCGCCAGCCGCTTGGCGTGTGTGTAGGAATCTCACCTTACAATTTCCCGGCGATGGCTCCCATGTGGATGTATCCGGTAGCGCTGGCGTGCGGAAATACCTTTGTACTCAAGCCAAGCGAAAAGGTTCCGCTTACAGCGATTCGACTGATGGAATTACTGCAGGAAGCCGGCCTGCCTACCGGAGTCATGAATATCGTGCACGGGGGGAAAGCATGCGTTGACGCGTTGCTCGAGCATCCGCACGTGCGCGCTGTTTCATTTGTCGGACAATCGCACGTTGCGAGGTATGTATTTGAAAAGGGAACACGCCATGGTAAGCGCGTACAGGCCGCGGGGGGAGCTAAGAATTTTGTCTTCGTTTTGCCGGATGCCGACGTCGGCAAGGCTGTCGAAGGTATGATTTCCGGTGCGTTTGGATGTGCAGGACAACGATGCATGGCGGCGTCGACTGCCGTTGTCGTCGGAAATGCGGCGGATTCGTTCTTGCCGCCGCTTGCTGACCAAACGGCGGCCATCAAGGTGGGACCATGTGACCGTGACCCTGCTGCAGAGATGGGGGCACTGATTACGCGTGCGCACCTGGACCGCGTCGAGGGACTAATAGCGCACGGCGCACAGGAGGGTGCCAAACTCCTGGTCGATGGTAGGGGAGTACGTGTTGACGACTGTCCTGAAGGTTTCTACCTCGCCCCAACCATTATCGACCACGTGCGTGACGAGATGAAAATCTGCCGCGAGGAAATATTCGGGCCTGTTCTGAACGTGATGCGCTTTGAAGATCTGGATGGGGCCATCGAGACGGCGAACCGCCAGGCCTATGGAAACGGGGCTTGCATATTCACATCCTCCGGCAAGGCCGCCCGCGAATTCTCACATCGCATCAAAGCGGGCATGGTCGGCGTTAACGTGGGCATTCCTGCTCCGCTTGCTTATTTTCCCTTCAGCGGATGGGATTATTCATTCTTTGGTGACCTGCACGTGCAAGGGCGCGAAGGCTTTCATTTCTACACCCGTCAAAAGGTCATCACCTCGCGATGGTTCAGCTATGGCGAGGGCGACGTTTGGCACACGGACTAGTCTCGTGTCCCAGAAGTCATGATCTCGCGAAGAATGACTGCGACGGGTAAAAACCTCGAACACAGAACATCGATGCGTTTTCTTATCCGCAACTTCGACGTTCGATGTTCAATGTCGAAAGTTGGCTGACTGCTATAGGTCATCCGAAAACTTGAGGGTGGACGCTCTACGCTTCCCTTCCCAGCCTGGAGATTCCAAGGGTCACCGCAAAGCCGAAAATGATCAGCCCGATCGATCCGCCTGCCTGGCCAGGCGAGGGCGTGAAACGCTCGACCCGGTAGTCTTCGGAATCGACGTGTTCAAGGCTTTCAGCGGTCATGACCCGACCCTTAATCATCTCTCCAGCCTGGGGCGCAACCCCGCGCTGAAACGGCCAAAGGCCGACAACCGCTCCGAGTAGCAGCCCTAAAAGAATGCCCAGAGTTGCCTTCTCGTAACGCTTCAGGCACATGCGCAAGAGATTGCTGACTCCTACAACACCCACGACGACGCCGAGCCCCACGGGGACGCATACGTGCATGGCAACCTGCAAGGCAACACCGGTGTCGCCTGTTTCCAACGCTTTCTTCAGCGTGTCGATAGCAGACAAAATGGGCACGTACTGTCCAAGGATAAGAAGAAGGTATCCGCCACTGACACCGGGCAATATCATCGCGCTCGCACCGGCCACGCCGGCAAGAAACAGCATGAACAGTCCGGATGACGCGCCGGCACCAGCGCCCATTTGCTGCTGCTGGAAATAGGCGAGTGCGCCCATCGCGATGAACCCAATGGCCGCTCCGATCCACATAGTCCGTGTGTGTCGACCGATCATGCGCCACACAATCGGAACGCCACCCAAAGTCAACCCAATGAAAACGCTGTACATGACCCAGCGATGATGCACCACCAATTCTTTGATCGTGCCGGCCAGCAATAGGATCGCCAACCCGGCGGCAACGACGATCGTGACAAGTACAATGATTGAACGGGGCCGGAACTTGAAGGTCGTAATTTCGGCTATGGCGCTGATAAAATTTGTGTATACACCGGCGGCCAGCAGCATGGTTCCACCACTGATGCCGGGAACAAGATTCGCTAGACCCATCAGAACCCCGCCGATTCCTGCCCGGATGGTGAGCAACACCACTGGGCCCCCAGGCTGCGAACTATGCGATTGAGAGTCCATCTGTTTGCGCGTATTACTTCATCAAATGTTTTTTTACAAAAGCGCTTCTTGTACACAATGTGCGGAATCTTGGCAAACTCGGGTATTTATTCGACAGCCTCGCAGCGTGCTTCACTTGCTGAGTAACACAGCGAGGCAGAGTCTGTAGACGTCTTACGTATCCGCGTCTACGCGCAGAGCCTTTGATCTCTGGACGGAGTCTTTAGTCGCCGAACGCGTCGGTTCCAAACAGTTCAAAAGTCGCATCACGTTCCCAGGCATCCAGCGTCAGACCTGCTTTGCGGCAAAGATGTCGCGCCGTTTCCTCTCGCGTCCAGCCCTGCTCCCCTGCAACTTCAGGAAGGAATACGGCACGCCGTTGGCGTGCGATCATAAGGATCCCGTGTAGTCCCGGATGAAAGGATTGAATACTCTCGACAGGAACACGGGGCCCAAGAATGGAGATATGAACGTCGAGCGACTCAAGCTCGTTTACGCCGAGCGGAGAAAAACGTGGATCCTCGGTGGCCGACTTGAACGTATTCTCGTGCACCGACCGGTACAGCGGCTCGCGATCCTCAAGGGAACCGACGCAACCACACAAAAGGCTCCCAAGACGCAGTGTGACGAATGTTCCACAAATTTGCTTTAGCCGGTTCGTTAATGTAAAACGATTGAAATTGAACGGAACTTCGGAGGTATCGGCAACCCAGGCGAGCGTGCCATACGCAACATCAAGCAAAGTATTTCTTTCCGTTTCACATAGCCCGGAATTCCAATTATCGGCGTTCACCGATATGATCTCCCTCGAATTCTAACCGTGATTATTTAAACCTAATGGCGAATTTGACCAAACATGAACCTTGAATCTTCGACAGCGCAAGTCCCTCGCGACTGACAAACACACTTTTCGTTTCACTTGAACTAAGAATCTCCTGCTCACATCCGTTAGCATTATAGAATTCTTCGGTTGCGAGAAAAGGTATTAAACATGCGCATCCTCAAGACCCCACTGGCATCTTCCCTGGCACTGACCATCGCTCTGACGGTAAGCGCCGCAGCACCGGAACAGACGGTGTCGTTGGTGTCGTCCTTGCAGCCCGCGGGTACACTGCATGAGTCGCTGCAGCGCGAGGTTGATGCGGCCATTGATCGAAGCCTGGACTGGTTGTCAGAGAGACAAAAGGCTGACGGTTCATGGTCGAAGGGGGATTTTCCGGCGTTGACAGCCCTGCCGTTGTGGGCTTTTGCACAAGCCCGGCACACGCGCAAGTCCGCAGCAGAAGATGCGGCGATACGATACATCCTTTCCTGCGCGCATGAAGACGGCGGCATCTATAAGAAAATCCCTGGCACAAAGGGCGGCGGACTCAGCAATTACAATACCGCAATCTGCATGACTGCGCTGCATGCAACGGGTAGGGCTGACGTCAGGTCGACCGTATTGAAAGCGCGATCTTTTGTTGCCGGAAGTCAGTATTTTGGTGACGACGAGTACCGTGGTGGATTCGGGTACGAATCGTCCACAAAAAGGGCGTACACGGACCTCCTGAATACGTACTACGCGTCCCAAGCGATGCGCCTGACCGCGTCGGAGGAAGAATTTCGCCCCAAACAAGAGAAGCGGGCTGACATCGATTGGGGCGAGACCATCAAGTTCGTGGAGCGCATGCAAAACAAACCCGATTCAGGCCACGACAACGCTGGCGGCTTTTTCTACAACCCTACGGATCCCAAAGCAGGCACGGCGACCAACGCCTCTGGGGACGTGGTGTTTCGCTCCTATGGCAGCATCACATACGCCGGGCTACTTGCAATGGTTTTTGCGGACATATCGCGCGAAGATGTTCGTGTCCGCTCAACGTTTGATTGGGCAGAAAGGAATTGGACCCTCGACGAAAATCCGGGAATGGGTCAGCAGGGACTGTACTTCTTCTACCACGTACTGACCCGCGGCCTTGTAAAGGCAGGAAAAGAATTAATCGCGCAAGCGGACGGCACGCAGCTGAACTGGAAAGAAGCCGTGGCGCGCAAGATTCTCTCGATGCAAAAAATCGACCCCGATACTGGTCACGGATTCTGGGTAAACGAAAGCGGCAGATTCTGGGAAAGCGATCCCGTGCTGGCCACAGCCTACTGCCTGCTTGCCTTACAGGCCATGTAGGCGTGGTTCGTCATGTTTAGTCTCGAGTTTCAGCTTGCGACAGGTATTGCATACGTGCGTGCCTTTCCAGAACACGGTATCACAGCGCGGACACTGATATAATTTATCATAGCGGGTTAAAACATTCGGGTGCACGCGGTGCCTGATTTCGTTGTAATCTACGACGGCTTTCAGGGCAAGGTTACACCGAATGCATTTTGAAAAGAGGAAGGATGTTGTGTCCAGGACGAATGCGTTGACGACGTGATGAAGCTGTTCCACGGGATTCGTGTCCGTTAGCACGGGGACTCGATTGACCGCTGGATACGGCTCGGCCAAACGCGTGTTTCGCGTCAGGAAAACGCGATGCTCACGGTTCGCTCGCAGAATGAGTTCATGCGTCCGTATTGCAGAATCCCAGATCGCGTCGTAGCCAAGGATTCGAAGGTAGTTTCCAAGCTTGAGCAGCATGTGGTCTACCATGAACAGAATTTGTTCAGGTGTATTCATGAGTGTCCCGTCACAGAAATAACCTTACAGTGGATTGGCCAATTTCGGATGCGGAGGGGCACCGCCGGAGCTCGAGTATGGGGAGGGAAAATCAGGACGATTCTCGACGGGACACAGGGCCAGGCCTACTCGACCGGAAACAGGACGGTCATCGTAGTCCCACTACCGGGTTCGCTCTCGACCTTGATCACGCCACCGTGACTGTGGACGATGCCCAGGACCGCCGCCAGCCCCATGCCGGTGCCTTCTTGTTTTGTTGTATAAAAGGGCGCCCACAGTTTTCGTTGCGTGTCTTCGTCCATCCCACAGCCGGTGTCGGCAACGGAAAAAAATGCAAAGCGTCCACTTTTGATGTCGCCTGCTGCAGTGGAGTCCACGAATTCTTCTTCACTGCAGTCACGCACACCCGAGGATGTTGTTATCGTACCCTCTTCATCGCCGATGGCCTCAAGTGCGTTCACCATGAGATTCATCGCCACCTGGTGAAGCTGTGAATCATCGCCATTGACCATGGGCATGTCGTCTGAAAGTCGATCAACGACGGTTACATTGCGAGGTAGACGCACGAGCAACATTCGGTCTGTATAGCGCATGATCTCTGATAGATTCACAGGCTGAACCTCTCCTGGCGCGCGGCCGGCGAAAGACAGCAGGTGCCGGAAAAAGTCACGCCCTCGATTGGTGCTTTTTCGGATCTCAGCGATGCTCTCTTTCAGGGCTGCATCCTTGGACGCCTGCATCGTAATGAGATCACTGTGCCCCTGGACGATCATGAGCAAGTTATTGAAATCGTGCGCTATGCCGCCGGCCAACAATCCCAAACTTTCGAGATTCTGCGATCGGAATGCCCGCTCTTCCACACGACGTTGACGTTCCTCCACTTCGTTGCGTTCGGTAATGTCCCTGATCAGAAGGACAGCTCCACTGCGCCCCTTGATATCGCCCGAGATGATTTCAAGCGGTAACGTGCTTCCATCTTTTCGTCTTCCTGTTGCAAGGCCGAAATGGAATCCGCGACTTTCCAACGCCTCGTATATTTCATGGCGACGCCCCTTGTTAAGCCGGCGGGCGCCATACAGCATATCTGTCTGGCATCCAATTATCTCATCCGGGCTATAGCCGAATATTCGATTTACGGACGCATTGCATCTGGTTACGGTGCGATCCGGCGCTACTTATGAGGAGAACATCGGGACTGATGCTGGAAATTCCGGCCTCGAAATGCTTCTGCGCGGCATACCAATGGCGAAACACGCCCCACTGTGATATCACCAGCCAGAGGCAGACGACATTAACGAGGATCCCCGTGATGGGAACGGCTGCAATTCCGCTGAAAAAATCGTGTATGCCGTCAACGAAGGTGACTGACAGGTGCAGCAGGATCAGCAGAACGGCGATCGCAATCGTGGTGAAGACCCTTAGAGTACTTATGCGATAAGTTCGGTTTTCTTTCATCAATGTCCATGCCGCAGGATCTGCGGGGCCCTTTGAATGCAGGAAGCAGGTTCGATCAAAACGAAATATGGCAAGCCGGCAATGCGTCTCGTACGCGCTCTTTTTCCTCTTCTGCCAGCTTATTTTTTTCCAACTTGAGCCATTTCAGCGATTTAAAGGTTTCGAGATTTTCAGGCAACAGTGTCAATTGGTTCCCGTCGAGGTCCAAACGCTGCAGTCCCTCCAATTGGAGGATCGCGGCGGGAACTGTGGAAAACTTGTTGTTACTGAGACTGAGATCGATGAGCGACTTGAGCTCCGAGAGCGAACCCGGGAGATCAGTCAGGGCATTGTCGCGGAGATAGAGACGCTGCAGTCGCGAAAGCAGACCGATGCCATCGGGCACTCCGGTCAGGGCATTTCCGTTCAGTCTTAGCCAGCGTATTTCGGACAGCTTGCCGATTTCACTGGGCAACGCGGCCAAAGCGTTTCGGTCGAGATTTAGGTACCGCAGGCGAGACAGCCCGACAAGTGCCGGCGGCAGTTTAACGAGTTCGTTATCGCTGAGGTACAGAACCTCAAGGCTTGCAAGCTGGCCTAGCTCGGCGGGCAAGACTGAGATACGATTGTGACCAAGATCAAGCCACTGCAGCGGCTTCAAGGTGCCAATGGCTGCCGGCGGCTTCGTCATGCTGTTGCCGCGCAAACTAAGCTTGCGCAGGTTGGGAAGAGACGCCAGTCCATCGGGCAGTGTTGTCAACGACTGACTGCTCAAGTTGAGAAAAATTGTCTCGGAACCATCGCCTTGAGCGTCGGCAACGCTCGTGTATTCCGGCAATCGTTCAGGAGCGCCCCAAGGAAAACAGCCAGCCAAAAGCATCAGCAGTAAGCACGCGACAATCACTCTTTGCATATAAGCAACTCCAAACTGAGGCACCAACTGTAGCACGTGGAAAATCCGTAATCCAATCAGATTCGACCTCTCAAATCAGCGATTCGCCATCCTTGCACCGAGCGTCGCGCTCGCAATCGTTTGGAGCCTCCCATACAAGGAAAATAGAGCCCAAAGCAGTTGACCCAGGCGTTGATATTAGATGTATTCTGTGCCCTGTTGACAAGTTTGCGGATGGATGTTCACTCGTGCAGGTTCACGCGAATGTACAGTAGAACCTAATTGGTGCTTGCCTTGATTGTCATTAGGCATCTAGTATCCCACCCATGAAAACCATTCACACCTGCTTCGCGACACTCATCATCGTTTTCGTTTGCCTACCCTGTTTTGCGAGCCCGCGGGGCGGGAGTAATCAAGCGATTGATTATTTGGATCGGGACAGTGAACACGAAAAACTGAGTGTAGGGGCGTTTTACCACGGACGCAAGCGGGACGTCACTGTCGGGACGGGGATTGCGGGGGAATTGCAGGAAGACCGTTTTGTAGGATACGCCGGGTATGACCTTCAGCATTGGCTTACCATTCGCGGGATCGTCGGCTGGAATGATGCCGATCTTGGGCCTGCTGTTAGCGCGGATCTAGTGCTCGGGGCGTCCCTTGGCATGGATCTGTTTACCCATGAAATTCAGGATACAGTTGTCATGGAAGACAAATTCCGGATTAACGCGTCGATTTCACTGTTCAGGACTGAATTCGATGTGAGCGGCACGGATCGCGACTATGTTGAATTGGACGCCCAATTGACGTTCAGCCTAGTCAATGACACGAGCGGCAATAAGTTTTATCTGCCGGAAAGCATCGCACTGTTTGTCGGCCCTATCTATAACGACCTGATCAGCGGCGACGTCGACGAGTCGGGCGAGCGTTTTGGCGTGACCGCCGGCCTGGAATTTTTCAGCGTAAAACGCGTGGCCGTGGGATTGCGCTACGAGCAATATGATAAATCTGGTTTTGTCGGCGGATTTAACATCCACTTTTAGAGCCGACGCATGACGAAGCTGGCCGACACGTTCTATCTCGGCAGCGACGTATTCAGGATCAGCAAACAGCTGCTAGGCAGACACCTGTTTACCCGACTCCCGTTGGCTCCACAGGTCAGAGCTGGGCGACGAAGACCGCTGACCGGCGGCATCATTGTTGAAACAGAGGCATACGCGGGCCCAGTAGACCGCGCTTCTCATGCTTACGCCAATCGGCGAACTTCCCGAACGGAAGTCATGTATGGTCAGGGTGGGATAGCCTACGTATACCTCTGCTACGGCATCCATTCCCTGTTCAACATCATCACAAACGTGAAGGGCATTCCACACGCGGTGTTGATTCGCGCGGTTGAACCCACACACGGTGTTGCGTCCATGCTTAAACGGAGGAAGATGGAGTCGCCAGAACGGCGCCTTACGGCAGGGCCGGGAGTCCTTAGCGAAGCCCTGGGTATCACCACTGGTCATAATGGCACGGATCTCACCGGCGACCGGATCTGGATCGAAACAAGAGGTCCGCAGACTCGCGCCCGTGAAATTATTGCAAGCTCACGCGTTGGCGTAGGCTACGCAGGACCGGATTCCAAAAAACCGTGGCGATTCCGCATGCGAAACAATCCTTGGACAAGCCTGGCGGAATGAAATTGAGTCCTTCACAGAGTCTGTATCGGTTTGGAAAGGTGGCGCCATTGGGCGAAAACGGGCGGTAGCATGATAGAGTGCTGGAGTATTGAGTTCCCGGACAAGGGGGCAAACGGGCGTACCGCATTCTGTTCTTGCCTTCCCGGGAGCCGTCTTTTCACGATCATGCAGGTGCGATGGGATGATCAACTTGACAAAAATGACATAGACGTCTAACGCTATCATTTTTTAAACTTATGCAAGCACGATTTAGCACTGCGAGGCCGTTCGGACGCATCTCGGTTTCTTCGCCGAAAATTGGTGCGAACAGTCCGAATTCGGCGGGGACCCATCGACGATTCGCACTGTTTGGGGCAACTTTCAAGTGTGTTGGACGGCCCTCGGCTTCGCGATTGAGACTCTGCCTAACCCTGGTGGCGCTCCTGCTTTCGACGTGCCTGCCAGCGCTTTCTGCCAATGCGGATGAAGAATCGCCGTCACGGCTTAGGTCGCTTTACGTCGAGAAATTGGCAGAAATCGAAGAGAAAGATGCCAATTCACGTTACGAGCTCGCCTTGTGGGCGCTGGACCAATATCAGGAAAAGACCAGGAATATTGAAGCGCTTGAGCTCGCGGTTGACGAGCTCGACATGGCACTTGAACTTGATCCTGCGACGCCGCACGCTGAAACGCTCCACCGCGCTGTCCGCGAGAAATATAAGATTGTCCACCGCGAGTTGCACCCGGACTTCTTGAAGATGGCCTTCGCTGTCATCGGTGGCATCGGCATCTTCTTGCTGGGCATGAAGAACATGTCGGAAGGCATGCAGGCAGTTGCAGGGCAGCGGCTGAGGCGCATGATTGGTGCCGTCACAAACAATCGCTTCCTTGCTGTGGGTACCGGAATCGGTGTGACCTGCTTCGTGCAGTCGAGTTCCATAACGACGGTGCTGGTAGTGGGATTGGTCAATAGTGGCCTGATGATGCTTCACCAGGCGATTGGCGTCATCATGGGCGCCAACATCGGGACGACGATCACGGGCTGGATCCTCGTACTCAAGATCGGCAAGTGGGGTCTTCCCATTCTCGGGGCTGCCGCGTTTGCGTTCCTCTTTTCGCGGACAGAGCGTACACGCTACATCGCAATGGCAATTATGGGTGTCGGGATGATTTTTTTTGGGCTTGAACTCATGAAAAACGGGTTTACGCCCATGAAAGATTATCCCGCCTTCGCGGCTGCGTTCGAATGGTTCCGGGCAACGAGCTATTTAGGCGTCCTGAAATGCGCGGCCGTAGGATGCATACTCACCTTTATTCTCCAGAGCTCTTCGGCAACGCTTGGCATCACGATCGGCCTTGCGTCTGTAGGTGCCATACCGTTCCAGACCGCGGCGGCACTTGTCCTGGGCGAGAACATTGGCACGACAATCACGGCGTGGCTGGCTTCGCTTGGCGCTACAACCAATGCGAAACGCGCCGCTTATTTTCACGTCATGTTTAATATCATCGGCGTAGCGTGGGTCACGGCGGTATTCCCACAGTTGATCGAGTTAGTTGGATGGCTGGTTCATTTGTCATCGGGGAGCAATCCGATCGGGCTGAGCATTCACGACGCGGGCGACGCAGGCTCGTATGCGGCTGTTGTTACTGCCGGCATCGCGACGACGCATACATTATTCAATGTCACGAACACGATGCTGTTTACCCCGTTCGTGAGGATCTTCGCCCGTTTCCTGGAGCGCGTTGTGCCTGACAAGGCTGTCAAGGAGTCTCCGCACCTGGCGTATCTCGACGTCCGCATGCTCGATACGCCGAGCATCGGGATCCAGCAATCCCAGGATGAAATTGTACGAATGGGCGAACGAGTCAAAGATATGCTCGCGCGCCTGAAGGAGACGGCGTACGGCGATAGTCATGACAAGAAGCGGGACGCAAAAATATTCGAACTCGAGGAAGTGCTGGACCTGGATCAGAAGGCAGTCACGGAGTTTCTGAGCAAGCTGCTCTCCGGACAGGTGCCCGCACATGTCACGGAGGAAGGTCGCCGGCAGTTTCGCATAGCCGATGAGATCGAATCGAACAGCGATTACGTCGTAACGGTGCTGAAACTGCATCTGAGACTTCGCGGAGCAGAGCTAGCGCTTACGTCAACAGAACACAACGAACTTACCGATATCCATGACAGGATCGCCGCCTACATCGATTTTGTGTTCGACCATCTCGGCTCGCCAAGCCTTGATGTCCTGCCACAGGCAACGGCGGATGGCGAATACATCACGCACCTAATCAAGAACTACCGTGATCAACACCTGGCACGCGTTTCCGAAGAACACGCTTCACCCCTGAAAAGCCTGATATTCGCCGATCTGTTAAACGCGTATCGAAAAATCAGGGATCACACTTACAACATTGCAGAGGCCATTGCCGGCGAGAAATAGGGCTACTGAAGCATGATTCCATTAGGCAATCGTCAAACACCTGCTGCCCGCACTAGTCGAAACCGACAATGGCGCATAGCCCTCGTGCATCCAGAAAATGCTCGTCCCATGTGAGGTTATTTCTGGTACTCGACACTAAGTCGCGATTGGGCCTACACATCTGCTCGTTCACACCTGCATTATCAATGCCAAACGACGATGAATAGATCTGCTGGGCTCTTGTCTGCCATATCGTAGTAAATAAATGAGACACCCTCGGAAGATACCCGAAAATAATGGACATTTTTCCAGCGCTCTGGTAATTGCAGCCCCATATCAAAATTCGCAGATGAGGAAGGTCGTATGAAGAGAGATCAAGAGATCCTGGACTATCTAGTTGACACTGAAAAAGGCACTTCACGCTGGTACTGGAAGGGCCCCGCCTCTCCTCTCCTCTCCTCTCCTCTCCTCTCCGCAATCTTCAAACGGAAACGATAAGCAAATCGCGTTTCCAGGTCCGATAGAATTCGGCACCCAAAAGCCTCCGCATGTTTCAGCAACTTACTGAAGTTCATCGCCGCCGCGCTCAGCACCGCATTAACCCGATCGCCTTCGGTTCCTTTTAGCTGATTGCGGTCCATCCGTCGCTCGTTCTTCAGATGGCCAATGGTTGGCTCAATCGCACTTCGCCGTTTCATCCACTTCCATAAGCTCCTTTTGATCCGTCCGCGCCGGACTCGATCAATATGCACCTGCGGCTCACCCTCATAGCCGTGACCACGGTCCACGAACACCCGCTCGGGTGCCCGCTTCAACATCCGTTCTCCCTGCTCCAGACTCGCTGCCAACGTGTGCCCATCATCCGGATTGCCTTCAAACGCTTTCGCCCCTACGCACCAGCCTCCCTTGCTCGTCGCCGCCACGCGTACCTTGCACCCAAACTCATAGCGCTTGTGCGTTTTACCTTTGGCGATGCAAGCTACCTCGGGTTCATGCACACTGTAAATCCTCCCACTCTGATGCCGTTGCTTCTCGTAAATCCTCTTGGCAACATGCAGCGCCTCTTTGAGCGCTTCATCCGGTTGCGGACATTTTCGCTCAATGTCTCGAATTATCCGGCCTAAATGCGTTCGCATTTCCCCGCCCGCTTCATCTGCCGGGCGTGTGCATAGCGGTTTTGCTGATGAAGCAGATGCTTATTCACGCAGTTGTAGTTCTGCCGAAGCTCAATCCACCGGTCATCGGCGGCTTTCACCTGCACCGTTGTGTCCACATTCATTTCAACCGGGTTTGTTGTTGCTTGCTGGCTCGTGTCCCTGGCATGCCAGGGACACGAGGCGGCGAATTCCTCTGGTGTCATTCTGTTTAATGAACTGTGTGGCTTGATCGTGTTATAGACGATCCGCCACTTCTCTATTATCTCCCGTGCATCGGCCAATCCCAGGAACCAGTTCTCGTTCAGGCATTGGTCCCGACGCGTGCTGTTGAACCCTTCCACGAACCCGTTCTGCATCGGCTTGCCGGGTTCGATGAACTGAAGCTTCACTTCGTGCTCAAAAGCCCAGCGATCCATGGCACGGCCCGTGAACTCCGGTCCCTTATCTGTCAGGATCCGTTCGGGCAAGCCTCGCTCCTGGGCCAAGCGGCACAACACGCGAACCACCCGCGACCCGGTCAGTGAGCTATCCCCCTCAATCGCCAGGCATTCGCGGCTGTATCCGTCGATAATAACCAACAGCTTCATCCGACGCCCGCCTACGAGTTGGTCGCTCATGAAATCCATCTCCCAAAGTTCGTTAACCTTCTCCGGTCGCTCCAGTGGCTCACCGCGCCACTTGGCCGTCCTGCGCTTTTTACGACGTTTTACCGGCAATCCTTCCTCCCGATAAATCCGGTCAATACGTTTGTGATTATCCTTCCAGCCATCGCGCCGTAGCACGTCCACCAATGTCTCGCAGCCCCACCGGCGGCGTTCATAAGCCACCGTCTTCAACGCTTCCCGCAGGGGGCCATCGTTGCGAGGAACCTCCTGGTAATCGAAACTGCTTTTCTGCATCTTCATCAGCCCACAGGCCCTGCGAACGCTCACTGGGTAGTGGTCCACGACGTCGTGCTCCGCACTCCGCCTGGCTGCAGGCGGCACCAGTTTTTGAGTTCACGTCCTTGAGGATCTGGATGTCCAGAGCCTGTTCGGCCACCAGCTTCTTCAAGCGCCGGTTCTCATCTTCCAGGTGCTTGAGCCGCTTCGTCTCATTCACCTCAAGACCGCCGTACTTCGACTTCCAGCGCTAGAACGTTCCCTCGGCAATTCCGTGCTTGCGCGTCAACTCATTGAGCCCAAGCCCCGCCTCTGACTCCTTCAATATCCCAATGATCTGCTCTTCGTTGAACCGCTTCCTCTTCATTGCTCGTCCTCCCGTATCGGCCTACTCTAGCCGGGAAAACTCACCCTGAAAATGGTCCGGGTTTATGGACGGACAGCAGGGTCATTTGCGAATTCCCTATTTTGTGACGTAACCTGTAAAAGGGAACCGCAACGTTACGAAAAATATTACAAGGCCTTTTACTGCCGGC
>Ga0310125_10000757_pt1 | contig 15750 bp, 9 predicted proteins | sample CB11b_Tmax_Bot8__FD_203508 | JGI IMG/M metagenome (GOLD analysis project Ga0310125, IMG submission 203508) | Marine microbial communities from Western Arctic Ocean, Canada - CB11b_Tmax_Bot8 | ecosystem: Environmental > Aquatic > Marine > Oceanic | place: Canada: Western Arctic Ocean | collected... | reverse complement strand
CTAATGGGCGGGTCGGGCGTTGCGAGTAGGTGCGTGGAGTTTCCGCCACGGGCGGATCTGCCTGTGGCACGATACTCCTCGTCGGTCGGTGCGGACTTTACCCCAACGATGCAAAAAAACGTTGTCTAATGAGGACCGATGTCCTGCTATTCTCTTACAAAACGCATGTAAAACCGGCCTCTGGACATCTCACGCATCGTGAGGTAGAACGACAATACATTCTCGGAGATCTATACCTTTGGTCACTGCGCCGTTGGCTCTTCGCGAAGAATTTGGAGTGCGGTGGCAGAGCGAAGCGGCGACACCGCTTTGGCTTCCCCGACCTCCGGAGTGTCGGGGCGCATTGCATTGGAAACTCCTATTTTTGTATGGCGAACGCGTCTCATCGTTACCAAAGTGTGGCTCTGACAAGTGGCTCAGCTTCTGCCGGCTCCGCCGGAAGTGAAAGCGCCGCCGCCGCTTCGCTTTGCCGGCGCACTCCAAAAGCTATCGCCACCGGCCAGATTTTTTTGCAACGTTGGGGATTCGTCCGACCCAGAGAAGCCCTACACGGCAACCAAGCGCGGGGCTACCTGGCAGGAGATGGAGGCGCGAAAAGGCGTTACGCGGCACGACGCCGGCGCAGGCCCCTTACCATCAGTCCGCCGACGCCCAGCAATGCCATGGCGGCCGGCTCGGGCACGAGAGTGATATCGTCCATTACCGTTCCGGGACCGGAGTCCAATTGCAGCAGCTGCACGAAGTCGGGCGCAAAGGTTGCGTTGACGAAGTTGCCGCTGTCCCATTGGGTCCAGGCGCCAAAGCTGACTCCATCAAATTTGCGAATGCTATGGGTGTAGTCCCATGAACCGCCGCCTTGAGGATCAACGTCATCTGCAGTTCATACCACGTGTCGCCGGTAAAGGGAGTGGTCACGCCGCCATCAAGGATGCCGACGTTCTTGATAGCGCCCGAACCGATGTCCATCTCGAAACCTCTGGTGTCCGGGGATAAGGTCGTGGTGGGATCGACACCCCAAAGATTTCGGCCGTTTACCACCTTGGACTTGAGTGTAAGAATGACCTCTCCTCCCGTGTAGCCCGTGGCGTTTGCCTCTTTTTAGGGGGATTCCTTCATCTCAAGGCACCGCTTCGCCCGTCGCTTGACATCCGATCCTTTTTGCCATAGAGGAGAGCGATGCTGGGAACCACGCGCTGCCTGTTTGTAGACGACCATCACGTCGGCGAAATGCACAACCTGACGCGCCGGATGAACCAGCCGGAGAAGCATCCGGCGAATCCGGTCCTGACCCCCGATAGGCCCTGGGAAGGCGACTCGGTGTGGTCCAAAAACGCTACCATCTGGGACGCGGAGGAGTACGTGTTCAAGATGTGGTACCAGGTGCGCGGCGAGACCGGACACCAGACTTGCCTGGCCACCTCGTCCGATGGAGTGCAGTGGGACCGGCCCGACCTCGGCCTGTACACGTGGGACGGCTCAACCCGGAACAACATGCTGGGGGCGGAGGTGTTCCAGATCGTGTGCGGCCCCGATGACCGCGGCGATCCGCCGGCCGGCCACCTCTATCGGAACGTGAGTTGGAGCCATGAGAAGGGCCAATTCATTGTCACGTCGCCGGACGGCGTGCATTGGACCGGGGGGCCGGGCGTCGAGGTGTTCGGCGCCGGCGACACGTTCGTTTTCACCAAGAGCACGCAACCGTTGACCGGCCGGGGCGGTCTGCCCGGGTATCCCACCGGCGAGGACCTGCCTCGCTATTTGGGCACGGCCCGATGGTGCGTAGGGGTCGGCCGGTTTGACGGATCGAGCGACATTCGGCCCACCCGCCGGGTGCAGGCTCTCTTAACGTCCGAGGACCTGCTGACCTGGTCTTATCCCGCGCGCATCCTCACCCCGGACGGGCGCGATGATGAAATGGCGATCGACCGCATTGAGGATGCACTGGCCGAGGGGATGATCCAGCAGGAGAACTATTCCGACCGCCGCTGCGAGTTCTATACCATGGCAGTCATTCCGTACGAGGACCTGTACATCGGTATGCTGCTGGTGTTCGATGCCTGCTACGAGAATCATCGCCACGGCAGCGCCAATCAGCAAGGCCCGGGCCACTGGCAGCTTGTGGCCAGCCGCGACCTGCTGACCTGGCAGCGCCTGGGGGACCGGAACCCTTTCCTGCCCCGCGGGGTGCCCGGCCAGTTCGACTTCGGATGCGCCTGGTACAGTTCGCTCCCCGTCCTCCGGGACGGGCGGATGTGGTTCTTCTACTCGGGCGGCGTGTACGGGCACGGCACGACGGATGAATACCTTGCTGAATTGAAGCGGCAGGTGGCGCAGGGCGAGCTCCCGGGCCTCGGTTGCATCGGCGCCGCGACCCTGCGTCGCGATGGGTGGGTATCGCTCGACGCCGGCGACGTGCCCGGGACCGTGATGACCCGTACCTTCCGCTGGCCGGCGCGCGGCACACTGCACCTGAACGCCGACGCAACGGGAGGGAGCGTCTACGTCTCTATCTGCCAGCCGGACGGTACGCCGTATCCCGGCTTTGAACGTTCCGAGATCCTGTCCGGCGACTGCCTCGAGGCGCCGGTGCACTTCGCCGACGTTACCGATGTGCCCGATCCGTGGGGCGGCCCGCAGACCCACGGTACCACCGCGGAAACCGGCCGGGACCGAACCAAAGAACAATACCCGCTCAAGCAGGTGCCCTATCGCGAATTGCCGGACCACTGGAAGCTCAAGCACGGGCTCCCCGCCCGGATCAAAATCACAGCCCGCCGCGCGAAACTGTATTCCTACTGGTTCGCCTGACCCTGCGCACCCGTGCCCCCTGGAGCAGACGCCCCGGCGTTCCAGACGCACGACACTAGTGCATCGTCCAATGTACGGTTATTTATTGATCGATGCACTAGTTTATCCGCAACACCAGCAGGTCGCGTGAGCCGATCTCCAAGGGGAACTCATCTCTTTCGAGGACAGACGGCTGGTGCTCAGGAATTTTACGGGGCGGATATCGATGTTTATCGGAAGAGTCCTGGATATCGTAAAAACGCCTGCCGTCAAACAGCGTATCGGCGGTAATTGGTCCTTCGACGGTGGTCTGGCCCCCCAGGATGTCCTGTGCGGGCAGTGAGCCTGGAGGCAGTTTGAGGCCTTTGCGATCCAGTTTCAGCGTGGCGGTGATTTTATTCGTTGTCAGATTGGAGGCCACCACCATCGTCCTGCCTTGTTGGGTATAGAAACTTACCAGCAGGTCTTTGGAGGTGGCTTGAACCCGGGGATCGTTGGCGTAATACGGCACCCAGACGGCGTCCTGCATTCCGAAATCTTCCCACGCATTCCATATCGGGCTCATCTCCTTGTGAAAACCCGTGGTGGCCCAGCACAGGACATCATGGACCAGCGTGCGTGCCAGCACATCACCCGGCGTGGCCCATTGCTTCGCATTCCGGAACTTGGGCTGGCTGACAAGAGGATAGAACGTGTAGTTCGCCGCGATCGGCTGCTGATTTTCGAAGGCCCTGAAGTACGTCGGCGTAAGGTGGTCCCAGAGCCCCGCGTCGGTCGCGGCCCAACCCTCTCCCTTGAATACGCTGGTCCACGAATGGCATATTCGCATAGATCGAGCTGTGCTGCTGCACGTAGAACTCCCTCCCGCGCTTCTTGCCCTCTTCCTTTAACATGGTGTAGAACCGTTTATAGAACGTGCGAAAGGGAAACAGGTCTGCGGTCGAATGACGTGTACCGTCCTTTTCGTACCCGCAGCCGTGAAGCTTGTTGCGGCACCCGGTCGCGCCCGTGATATCGAGGTAAATCCCGCCGATATCGTATTCTTCAATCAATTGCTTCAGCCAGGACCGCTGCCTTCTGTAAGACAGGAAGGGTCAGGACCGGTTTCAGGGCAGATGGACCTTCGGCCAGGGCATCCCGGGCAATCAACCCGGCAGAACTCAGCGCAAGGACGAGACAAAGACTCCTTCCTCTATTCGGAGTCCTGGCCTATTCATTCGGGGTCACATCGATACCCTAAAGGGCCGGCACCGGCATGGCAAGGAGCGCCCAGGGTCGGGGCGCACGCAGGCTCGACGATTCTTCGATTAAGTGTGCGATTGCGTGGTTATCCTTTTACCTTGTCCCCGGTGTCACACGGTAGCCGCCGGAGGATTACATACGAAGCAGTATAAATTTCATAACACCGCATCCTGGCGCGGACCCGAGGCCCATGCGGTTCTCGCCAACGACGCGATGGAGGCGCGGTTCCAGGGGGGACGGCTCTACCTACTCACCGACCGTGTGAATGGCAACCGGCTCATCGATGTCGGTCCGGCGGATTTGCCGTCTTCGCTGATTTGGTTCGATGCCGCACGGTCCGACGTCGACGGGTGGGCGGTAAAGCAGAGGGCCGACGATTCCGCCGTGCAGGTATCGTACCGAACGGAAGATGGGGAAGCGCTGCATCTGCGCTGGTCCATCGAGCCGGGCCGGGGCGACCTGGTGCTCCACATGGATGCGCAGACGTTGAAGCCGGTGGAGGAGATCCGGATGATCTTTCCCGGATGCGACATGGAGCACCACCGCGTGGTGTGGGCTTCCGGGTACGGGGCGGGGCACGTGGCGCAGGGGCCGTGGGACGGGCAGTATCTTGGCGACCCGGAACACGTGTCGTCGCCTTCGGCCTTTGCACATCCGCCGCTCGCGTTGTTCGAGGGCGACGGATCCGGCTGGATCATCGAGGGGCGCCATCCGAACGTCGGGCCGGGATGCACGATGGTGAAGGGGCACGGGCTGGATGCCACGGTCGGGTTGGTGCGCCGTTTTGCGCCGGGCACCGATCAGCCCGTAAACATGGAGATCCGACTCCGTACTTACGCGGACTCGTGGACCCACGCGCTCGATCCTTTCATCGCCTGGATGGAGTCGGTGGGGTACGCGCGAATCGGGAGCGGGCATCACCCGGCCTGGGTGAGCGACATCGATGTGCAGATCTACCTTCGAGTGGGCGCGTACGGCCCGCTGGAGCAGCTGGCCGAAATGGTCGACCCGCCGCGCACCATGATCGGGCGCCTGGTGGGGTGGCGGAACAGCCCGATGGACACGAATTACCCCGATTACACGCCGCAACCCTCGGCGGCAAGATGGTTCAAGCGATGCCGCGAACTGGGTTTCCATGTGGGTGCGCACTACAACTCGCAGCGGATGTCCCGTGCGTTCGACGCGATGGTCAAGGAGATGCGGCAGGGGCTCCTCGTGACCGGCCATGACGAACACGGGAACGAATTGTACGACGGCATCCCGGGGCGGGGATTGATCACGGTTTCGTCCGCCTTCAAGCCCTGGCGCGACACGCTGGTGCGGGAGGTCGGCAAGGCGGTGGCCGACGAGGTGGGCGTGGACTTGATCTACCTCGACGAATCGATGACCTGCGGGGGTCCGTTTCTGGTTCACGGCGTGAACGGGCTCCAGGGGGTGCAGCGCCTGATGCAGGAGCTGCATGCGTCCTACCCGGACTGCGCGATCGAGACCGAGCAGTTCAACATGCTGACCGTAAAGTACTCCAGTTTCGCCCTGAGCCAGATGCCGCTGGGGCACCCGATGACCGGGTATCTTTTCAGTCCGTTTATCCAGATCCTGCCGGAGGGGCAGACGTCCGGGCCCAGCAACATGGACATGATTGCGTCGATCGCACACTGGGGGTTCCTGACCCCGCCCATTCGGGTGGAGGACGAGTCGTGGATGGCGGTGGGACAGGAATTTCAGAAACACGGGTTTCGTCCCGATATGGGCCTGGAACGCGCGCGGGCCGACCGGTACGAAGAGCATTGGTCGCATGGCGTCTATCCGGTGTTTGAGAGTCTGAAGAAAGACGAGTGGACAAAGATTGGCGGTTACACCGGCAAGGATGGCGTGAAGGGGTGGTACGAGATGAAGTCCGACCGCATTGCCTTCGCGGTCTACGAACCCGGCAAGGAGGTGCGCCGGGTGGGCACGCGGGTCGCCGCGTATTCGATGTGGGAAGGGCCGGGCAGCTTGCGTCACATCGAGGGGGGGCCGGACGTGGAAGCGGTGTGGCACCTGTATAATGACACGACGCAGCTCGGGCTCGACCCGGAGACGTCGTACCAGCTCGACGAGACGCGGACGCTTCCGCAGGAAGCGTTTCACGTGACGAAGGTGCCGGATGATTTCGCGCTTTGGCATCACCGGCAGTCGCACATGGCATCGCAGTTCAGCGATCCGGACGGGAATTGGGCCATGATCCATGGCGTGGGCAACGGGCCGATCGAGGCCTACGTGCCGGAGGGCTGGCGCGCGTTTGTGGATGGGGTGGAGTTGATCCCCGATCCGGCCACGCGAATGGCGGCCGGAGAATTGCGAACCGACAAGCTGCCCTTCCCGGGAGAAGTGGTGGCGGCGACGCTGGAGACCGAAAACATGGCCACGAAACTCATTGCCGACAAACTGGGCAAGACCAACGTGCTGCGGTCGAAGATCATTGCCTTCCGGGAGACGGACAATGTGTTGGAGGGTCGGTGGGTGGACCTGCCGTGGAACCCGCCGCACGAGCAGCGGACGTGGCACGTGGGGCAGCACGAGCGGATGGAGTATCCGGCGGACGGGCCGTTGCGGATGCCGTACCGGGTGAACGCGTTCTACAATAAGACCAGCGGGCGCGGCGTGATGGTGGGGCGGCTGCCGTCCGACCGGAAGATCCGGATGGTGGGGGGATACAAGCTGCGGGATGACGGAAGCTCGCTGGTCGGCGGCGACGGCACGGTGCGGATCAACGGCACGGAAGTGGTGTACCTGAACAACGGGCAGAAGCCGTTCACCATGATGTCGTTTGACGTGGACCTGACGCATCTCGCCGACGAGCACATCATGCTCGAGTTCGCCGCCGAAGGCCACGTAGGCGGCGTCTGCGACGCCGATTGGTACGACCCGAAGATTCTGGTGGAGTGATAGGGCGTGCACCCACCCACAATGTCAACATGTTCGGCAGACTAAACCCCAACGTTGCAAAAAAGGTTGTCCAATGAGGATCGATTTCCTACTTTTCTCTTACAAAACGCATGTAAAACCGGCCTCTGGACATCTCACGTATCGTGAGGTAGAGTGACAACACATTTTCGGAGATCCATAACTTTGGTCACTGCGCCGTTGGCTCTTCGGGAAGAATTTGGAGTGCGGTGGCAGAGCGAAGCGGCGACACCGCTTTGGCTTCCCGGACCTCCGGAGTGTCGGGGCGCATTGCGTTGAAAACTCCTATTTTTGTAGGGTGAACGCGTCTCAACACAACCAAAGTGTGGCTTTGACAAGTGGCGCCGCTTCTGCCGGCTCCGCCGGAAGTGAAAGCGCCGTCGCCGATTCGCTCTGCCAGCGCACTCGAAAATCGATCGATCGAAGGCACATCTTTTACATCGTTAGGGTTCAGTCCGGTATGCCGGATGGAAACACCCTCCGGGTCGTACATTGTCCGGTATGCCTCAGAACTGCCGCGTGTGATATAGTGATTAGATCTTGAAGGGTCTCATTCCTTTCTTCTTGTACGGCACAATCGCCGCGGCGGAATACCGGGAGGCCCCGGAGCTGGCCGCCCGAGTCGCTGCCGGGGATCTGCCCCCGGTCGAAGAACGCCTCCCGGAGGAGCCGCTGGTGGTGGCGATCGGCTCGTATGGGGTCACGGCGATCGGCCGCTATGGCGGGGTGCTTCGGCGCGACGCGCTCGAAACCACCGGCATCGAGGGCGCCACCGATATTACCGTCGCCTTCTATCATAACCTGCTCGATGCTGGCGAGCTGCTTCCCCTCGGCTGGAAGGGGTACGAGAAATCATCCGACGACGCCTCTGCCTGGACCTTCTTCCTGCGCCGCGGCATGAAGTGGTCCGACGGACATCCGTACACCGTCGATGACGTCCTCTTCTGGTACGAGGACGTCATGCTGCACAAGGAACTGACCCCCATCCCGCCCGCCTGGCTCCTGCACGGCGGTGAACTTCCCACGTTCGAAAAGATCGACGACTACACCCTCCGCATCGTCTTCGCATCTCCTTTCCTGAATCTCCCGGTCGTCGTGGGCGGGGCCGCGGAGCGGAACTACATGGCGTGTCCCAAGCATTACCTGAAGTCCTTCCATCCCCGGTACGCCGGTCCCGGCGAGCTGGAGCAACTCGCCCACGATGAAGGCTTCACCACCTGGCACCAGCTCTTCGAGGCCAGGCGCGACATGTTCTACCAGAGCAATACCGATCTCCCCACGCTGGGCCCGTGGATGCTCCAGACCGGCATCCCCAACAACCCCGCCGTCTACGTGCGCAACCCCTACTACTGGGCCGTCGACGAAGAGGGCAATCAATTGCCCTACATCGATGAGATGCGCTGGACCCTTACCGGCAACCAGGACCGCATGAAGATGCGCATGCTGGGCGGCGCGGTCACCTTCCAACGGCTCAAGGAACTGGAATCGGCCGAACTCTTCGCCCAGGCACGCAAGAAGGGCGTCATCGAGATCGGCATGATCGACCCGCTGGCCAACTACAACGGTCACACCGCGGTTTTCAACCTCGTCACTCCGGATTCTCTCAAAAGGCAACTCTTCAATGATGTGCGATTCCGCTTCGCCCTCTCGTTGCAGATGCCCCGGCAGGAGATTGCCGGCATCATCTACTCGGATAGAGTGAACCCGAAGCAGATCGGCATCTCGGACCCGGACCACCGGTGGTACGTGGAAGAGCTGGCCACGGCGTATGTCGATACCGATGTCGATGCAGCAAACCGGATGTTGGACGACCTCGGACTCGCCAAGCGCGGCAAGTCAGGAATTCGTCTCCGGCCGGACGGGAAGCCACTGCAGATCAACGTGACGACGGTGAGCTCACATCGATACGAACAGGCCACCGAGATCGTCTGCGAACACCTGCCCTGGGTCGGCATCAAGGCCAACATGCGTGTCGTGAGCTACGCACGGTTGGGCGATGTGCTCCGGGGCGCCGAGTGGGAAATGTTTGTCGTGGAGGATGTGATGAACCTCTCCTTCCACTGGCCCGGCGGCATGGAAGGGATGCGGGCCTCCGCCTGGAACGCTTATCCCTGGTACCGCTGGCTGGACAGCGGCGGCACCGAAGGCGAAGAGCCGCCCGCCTCGATGAAGACCTCCTGGGCCTGGTGGCAGAAGGCCCAGGTGGCGCCGAATGAAGCCGCCCTGAAGGAAGCCATCGTGTGGCTCCAGAAGAACGCCGCCGGCGAACTCCTCGCCATCGGCCTTACCAGCTTCCCTCCCCAGATGCGGGTCAAGGTGCCCAACGTAAAGAACGTCCCCTTCTCCGATCCGTGGTTCTTCTACGGCGCAGCCTATTTCGCCGACTAACCCAAGTTCGCCAGGCAGGCGTCGGCACAATGCGATTTCTTAGGAAAGTGGCAGATTTTCATGTCATTCCTGCCCCCGCATGTTTGCTTGCGGGGCGGGCAGGATGCCCTCGGCTAGAATGTTTGGCGCTTTCAGCGCCATGAGCACGCCCAAATGCTTGAAGTCCCAACGGGGCGAGTTATACAAGCCCAGGGCGTCGCCCTGGGCTTGTATGTAACGGCCTTTCAGGCCTTTTCTGATTTGGGCAACAGCCCGTTAAGGGATGACCCCACGCGGTGAAATCGATAGGCGATAGGTTTTCACGCCGAACGGAGGAATCGAGTCCTCGAGGATGCCCCCGCTGAGTGTGACCTCGGATTCATCGAACAGCACATGCGCGCCTCGGTACTTTTTATTCAGCCGTGCGCGAAACTTCGCCGCGAGCGGCTGCGGGTTCAGGACGGTGACGTAGTCCCGATCCATGGCGCGAAAGGTCTTGATGAACAGCGGGCCGGCCGGAAGCACGTCGGCGGACCGACTCGCCGGTACCGGTGCCGGCTCGATAACCTCAACAAGTTTGGCGGGCTCCGACTGCACGAGTATGGAGGAGAGGAGGGCGGTCTCCCACTCGATCCCGCGGATCATCGACCAGGTTTCATCATCATAGGTCAGCGCGCCATCTCCAAGATGAAAGACGATCCCCTTGTCGCCCTTGAGTACCGCATACATTGCGGCCAGGCGGAACTCGGCTGGATGGCGATTTCCCCACATGTAGAACCAATACCCTGCCGACTTTCCCGCCTCGGTAATTTTCCGATGCGCCTCGTCGATGACCTGCAAGGCGACGTCGAGACGGGTATCCCCCCACATGGCATTGACAATGAGAAGGTCGGCGACGGAAAAAAATGTCTCCAGGCTGCCGATGTTCGACAGGTGGATCGCGACGGGCCGTTTCCCGTCGAGCGATCTGACCAACGTAGTGTATGGCGCCAGTTCGTCGGGGTGAACGCCCCGACTGTCTGCCTCGTACTGCAAGAACCACCCACCAACGGCCGCGTTGGGCATGGCCGCCTCAACCGCCTGGCCCACGTGGTCCTCTCCTCTCCCCAGTGGATGGAACGACCGCAATTCTCCCGGGTTCGGCGGGGGTTCTCCAATGACCGTGTTAAAACCGCTGCCGCGGATCCCGTGTTCTTGGAGGTTTGGCCCGGGCCTCCCCCAGAGGCCGATGAAGAATCCCGGCAGTTGACCGTCGCCGGGCGCTTCGCGCTTCTCCAGGGGCATTAGCCGGAACGACTTTCGCGCTTCATTGATCATGTGCCCGGTGGTGATATCGCTCGCGGTGAGTTGGTACTCATATTGTCCGGGCCGCAGTCCGCCTAACGGAAACTCGAGAGACAGGTTGGTGGCCGCGGTCAACCGGACGCTGCGATCGGCGATCTCTTCTCCACCGGATCCCCTGAGGCGCACCTCCAACTCCGCGTTGCCCATGAGTTCCTGCTTCCAGTCTTTGAATTCGATAGAGACCACTGACGTTTCCTCACTCGCATCCTTGTAGAGACCGTCGAGGCGTACCACCCACTGCGGGTCCCGTGGTTCGGCCGCCGGGAAGTGGGCCAGGTCCATGCGCGTCCGCAAAACCACACCGGGCCCTGGGGATGCGGATACCTGCAGATCGAGTTCGACCATGCCGGGTTTGATCTCCCCAATGGGGAACTCCATCTCCCTTCTCCCGCCAGCGGGCACGGGGACCCGTCTCCTTTGGGTGGATGGACGCGAGCCCGCCGGTTTCATGCGAAGTCGGCCCACAATCTCGGTCTCCAGGGGGCCCGGGTTTACGAATTCCAACCTGGCCTTGCCTTCCCCGGGGCCGGGGGTTGCCAGCTCGATCAGGCGCGTGACGGGTGATTCACCTCCCCCGAACCGGGCCAGCCCAAAACTCTCGGGCTGATGAAAGCTTCCCCTCACCCGTGTCCAACAGCTCAGCTCCTCTCCGCCCGGCATCTCGCTGTAGCTGCCGCGGCACACGTTCAGGCCCCAGACATCCCCGGGTTCCGGTTGCCGGGCGCCGAGGCCTTCAAACGGAATAGCCAGTTCAGCGGTCCAATGATCAGGATGCACTTTCGTCGCGGAAGAGACATCGGGATTCCACTCGGTGGACCAAGCGGCTGCGATTGGTGAGTCGCAGCGCATGTCGAACGTGGTCCCCAGCGTATTGACGATGATGTACACATACGTCTCCTGGTCGCGGTTCACGTCGAGGAACACATCGACCCTGTCTTCTTCCTTCGGGTAGTCGTCACGCTCGGTTGCCCGAGCGCTGAGCCTGCTGATGTCATCGCCTTCGCACTTGAACCCGAAGTAGAGACGCTCGGCGTCGTGGTACACGAACACCGAGGTCTTTTTCTGTGCGAGCTCGAGTGAGTCGAATCGAACGAAGCCGGTCAGTCTCGCCGCGGAGGCCCAGGCCGGATCGGACAATTCGCCGTCGATCGTCACGGGCTGGGACAGGAAAGGAATGGTCGCCAGGTTCACGTCGTCCCCAGGGCGTTGCGGGGACGACGGTGTTTCGGTGGTGGTGCAGGAGGCGAGACCGATCAGAAGCGGCAGGAACGTGCCGGCGGCAAGCCGCCCGGGTCGAGCCTGGTGGGAGCAGTTCATAATGTGAAAAGAGGGCTAACCGGGGTGACTTATCAACAACGAATTTAAAAATAGACGCGGCCGCAAGGCTTACGTTTCCAGCCAGTAGGAATGTAGCTTCGCTTGGCCGTAGATCCAGAACTTCAACCGGTGGTCCCCGGCCGGGAGTACGTTCGCACAGTCGCCGCCGGTGTCGCTGGCCTGCCAATGGACCGGCAGCCGGAATCCGTCCGGAACAAGGGGTTTGCACGCCTCGACGGAGTACCCAGGAAGGGGCTCTCCCGCGGCATCGACGACTTCCACCGCAACCCAGCTCCGCCGGGGCTGCGTGTCGCTGACATTGACGTAGAGGCTGGAGCCTTCGGCATCCCCATGTGACACGGGGTGGGTGATGGCAAAGCTCGGGGTTTCACCGTCCAGGGCCCGCAGGCAGGTAAACTGGTCTCGCTGTAACGTGGCCAGGCCCATCCGGGACATTCGGATGGAACCCGTGGTGCGAAACGGGAACCCCTCCGCCCGATTCTGAGGGGGCCAGGAGGTCCAGTCCTCTCCCTGGCCGCAATAGTACAGGTAGATGGTGTCGTCCTTGATGATGGCCTTATCGGTGATGACCAGGGAGAGGTCGTCCCACTGCCCGTGATTCCCCCGGGGGATCACCTTCTGATCCGGCCGCACCCGCGTGTAGCGCTCGCCGTCGGTGCTGTGCGCAAGCCGGATGTCCGCCGTGTACGACCCGAATTTTCCGGTGCCGTCCGGGTGGTACCAGCCGTATTCGTAGGGGAGGATATATTGGCCCTCGTAGGGGATACACATGATGAAATGGTTTTCCTGCTCGAGACCGTCGTTCGGATTCAGGACGGGATTGAATTCGCTGGGGCGCCATTCGGTCTCGGAGGGGCCGTAGGCCATACTCTTGGCCCGAACCAGCTCCGGACCCGGTTTGTCGGCCGGGACCGTATTCTGCCAGAAGAATTTGAACCGGCGTGTCGGATTCGGGTCCTGCTCGTCCTTGATAAATACGACGGAATCATGGCGATTGCCTCCCAACGGACTGAGGTCCAGCTCGGCGAAATGATCCCAGTGCATGCCGTCCGGAGAGTACGCGATGGCCGAGCCTTCCCGGTTGTTGGGGGAATGCTTCACGAACATCTTGTAACGTTTTCGCTCGTCGGGTTCGTCCGTATCTTTCAGGACCGGCCCGAAAAACGTTGCACAGATGTTGTTGCGCTTGTTGTCGTTAAACTCGAACAGCTCCAGAACCGGCTTCTCCCAGGTCACGCCGTCGCGGCTCACCGCATAGCCCAGCTTCCACCATCGGTCCGTCGTCACGTCGGTTCCCGAATACCACGCCTTGAAGAGCCCTTCCTCCTCGTCATAAAGCACGGTTCTGCCCTCCCACGGCCGCGCCTGGCCGCAATCCCATTCGTTGAGATCGCCAAGTGGAATCAGGGGGTTCTTCTCGTGCTTTTCCGCCTGCATGACCGCCAGGTCGATATTTCGGCTCTCGGTCAAGTCATCCAGGGAGAAAAAGAGCCTGTGGGTTCCGTCGGACATCGATCAGCTTCCTCCTTCTTCTTGGACAGGAATGAACCGCCACACCACGGCGTCGCACTCGTACATGAAGAATTCGAGTGTTTTCGTTGAATTGTCTTCGGCCGCCAAAAACTGTACCGGGATGAGTTCGTGCTGAAAGGAGTCGATCGTCAGTTCGTCCTCTGGACTGGGGGCGATTACCGTCAGCCCGCTGGGGTACTGCATCACGCGTTCGAACGCGAACGGCAATTCGACCGTCACCTTCATTCGCCGTTCATGGCCGGCATTGACGATGCCGACATAGATGCTGTCGTTGTGCCGGCGCTGCCAGTTGTAGACCTCGTCATGGGTGCGGCCGGCTTCCTTGACCGTGCGCTCCCAGGAGACCGACGCGCGCATCTCTTCGGCCGGCTCCGGGGCCAGCAGGACCGGTTCGAGGACTTTCAACTCGTCGCCAATGTCGCACACAGCGCCCCAGATACTCGGCAGTTTGCGGATGTCGTAATGGGAGAGTTCGGTTCGTTTGGGCGACCAGTAAAAGACGGTCGAGCGGGCGCCGGCGGCGATGTTCGCGTGGACCTGGGCGCGGATCTCTTTGGCGTTGGGCCGGTGCGTCTGGTCGGTGATCACGTTGCGGCGCTCATTAATGCGCCAATCGAAGGCCTGCGATACCCCCCAGATCGACTTGTCCGGCCATCTGCCGGCGTAGGCACTGGGCTCGCTCATCGCCCACGCCCACGGGCCGTCCGGGACGGGATAGGTATTGGGCCAGAGAATATCCGCGTTGTCGGCGTTGTTCACTACGAAGAACTCCGGACGCGTCCCGCAGATCACCACCGGGTGATTGGGATCCACCTTCTTGATCATGGTGTAGACCTGGTGGAGGTTGGCGGCCACGGTTTCGGGCTCATCCCGGCGGCCGGGCTCATCCGAGAGATACCACAGCCACAGGGCGGGCTCCTCCTTGACGGCCTCCACCAGGGTCCGTGCGATTTCCACATCCCCATCCGATTCGACGACGTTCCGGGGCAGCCCCAGGGCAACGCCGATGCCGTGTGCCTCGGCGCCCCGCAAGTAGATGCGGGCGCACGAAATCCAGTCGTCTACATCGCCGCCGAGATTCTTTTCAAAAAAATACTCATGGGTCATGTCGAAGCGGGCTTGTTTCAGGCCGGCGAAACCGGTGATGGAATCGGACGGATCGCGGTAGGCCCCGTAGATGTACCGCCGCTGCCCGTTGACCCGCACGAACCCGTCATCATCGATGGTGATCCGGGTGGGTGTCTTCCCATGGGTCTCTTCCCCGGCCGCCGGCGCCGCGGGTGCGATGACGAGCCAAGAGAAGACCGTCACGCAGAGCGCTATTCTAACTGCGTCGGGACATTTCATCTTATGTGTTGGGCGTGATGGCCCTACAGTAATCCCCAAGGTTGCAGAAATGTGCTCTGTTTTTAGGAACGTCAATGAATCGAAGGAATCTCCTGAAGATCCCCCTCACCCTAGCCCTCTCCCCCAGGGGAGAGGGGATCGCCTCGAGATTCGTCGGTCTCCCTCGTGTCCGTTTTTGAATTGCCCGGTAAACATAGTGTGAAGCCATATGTTCGAACCCTGTATCCCAAATATCGATGCTACAGCTTAAGCGCGTCGATATGTTTGCTCCCTCTCCCCCCGGGGGAGAGGGTTGGGGTTGACGGGGTTATTCGTTTTGCATCTCAGTTTCCCCATGCCATCTCAGCTTCCGTGATATCCAAAACCCTTGGATCTTTCACACTTTCACCCTTGCCTTCAATGCTCAATGCAATTCGCGCTGAACTCTCTTGCCACGTTTGGGTAAACACAATGCGGCGACTGCACTCACAATTTTTGTCCGGAACAATCACGGGTAGCGTTCTTGCCGGCCCCAGGATTTCCTACGCCTTGAGCCGCAAGACCTCGTTGACGTGGTGCAGCGGCCAGAAATTCTTGGGCAGGGAGTAGTCATAGTTCTGGATTGTGGCGGTGTGGAAATAGGCGTCGTACTCCGCCATCACCGGATTCCCCGAGCTGTCGCCAACCCGGCCGCCGCGAAAGGTCCGGAGCTTGATCGCCTCCCAGGCCTTCAATCCGGCGGCCCGTGACGCGCCGGATAGAAAGCCCATGCGCGCCCCCCGAAGCAATGCGCAGCCGATGCTGGGCGTGTACAGGCTGCTCATGGGCATGGCCGGGACGTCGAGGAGGGCGCGAAATGCCCCTTCC
>Ga0310125_10000756_pt1 | contig 15756 bp, 5 predicted proteins | sample CB11b_Tmax_Bot8__FD_203508 | JGI IMG/M metagenome (GOLD analysis project Ga0310125, IMG submission 203508) | Marine microbial communities from Western Arctic Ocean, Canada - CB11b_Tmax_Bot8 | ecosystem: Environmental > Aquatic > Marine > Oceanic | place: Canada: Western Arctic Ocean | collected... | reverse complement strand
CCAGGCTCGATACACGCTGATGATCGAGGACCTGCTGGCCGCAATCGAAGAAAATCGCCAACCGCTCTGCGGGGTCGAAGAGGCGCGCGGTGTGACGGAAATGATCATTGGGGTTTTCGAGTCCCATCGTCAGGGAGTTCCGGTAAGTTTCCCCTTGAAAAACCGGCAAAATCCATTGACGATGTTGCCTTGACAACCGACACGGTGGTTAGCCGAATCTTGGGTGTCAGAACATCGCACCATTGTCGTGATGTTGCTGCCGAGAAAAATCTTCAAGAGAATGACAAAGCCAGCTCTTATCGGATCCGGGACGTCTTTGAATACCGGTAGAGCAATTCACCCCGTTCGTCAAAAAATGAAAACTCAGCCTGACTCGAAGCAGCATTCGCTCGCGGGGTCATCCCAATCTTGAGGAAACCGCCAGATTGTCCATTCTGGGTATACTTGTGTCTGATCTTGCCTTCTGGATCTGTCGAGCGTTGTTGGCCGGGTTGGATGGCTAGGAACGCATTCGCATCGCAAATTGCGCCGCAGGAAAACTCTTCGAAGCCACTTGGGTGGACTGCATGATATTGCCAATGTCGGTCACCACAGACCAGATAAAAATTCTTTTCAAGAAAGCCGTGCCTGGTTAACCATTCAAAAAACTCATTTCTCTCGTGTTGAAAACCGCCAATATTGCAATGGCTGTCTTGTTTTGTCGCGCTATCCGGCCCGATCAGCGGAGTTGGGGAAATGAGAATTTTGAAGGTTGCTTCAGAATCCAATAGGGTCCTGTGCAGCCAAGCGATTTGCTGTTTGCCCCAAAGTGTCTTCTCGGGTCCGTCAGGCAGCGAGTTGGGACTACGATAATCTCGTCCTTCGACCAGCCAGATTTGCAAGTCGCGATTGACCTGATAAGTACGATAGGTAACTGGCTTCTTCTCACACGGATCCACAATCGGCACTTGTTCCAAAAAGGTGTGAATTCCCAACTGATTGGAAGGTTGTTGGGCCAATTTAGGATCTTGACGGTCTTCGACGGTTGCGTGGCCTCCTTGTACCGGGGTATGGGAATCAGAATCGTTGAAACGATGATCGTGATCATCTTTCTCCCAATAGGTAGGCACTTGGGAGAACAGATCAGCAAAACGAGGTTGCACGAACTGTTCGTGCCATTTGCGCCGCAATTCTGCTTGCGTGCGTGCACGCGTTGCCATTGGGTGGTCGTAATAGACATTGTCGCCAGTTCCGATAAAAAAATCCGGCCTCATCTCAAGAATGGTGGCGAGCGCCGGAAAGCCCAGCTGCTTGTCCGGCCCCATGTACATTCGCCGGCCGCGACCGTCAGTCCCATGATGAAAAAATGCATGGTTCATTCCCGTAACAACAACAAAGCTGACGGGAAAACTTTTCTCCGGCCTCCCTAATGTCTTGAATGAACAAGTTCGACCAAGCTGCGTGTTGTCCTTGTTTGCTCCATAGCACAACCGGTAGAAATAGCGGGTATCTGGCGTGAGCCCAGTGACCTTCATTTTGATGATGTAGTCAGCAGCCGCGATCGCCTCGATCCATTCCATCAAGCGGGCATTCTGAAAACTCTGTTCCACTGCGATTTCAAATCGCGCGATCCCCGGACTCCCGGGCAAATCACCATCGACAAGTTGACAACCTTGTGTCAGGCGGGATTGTAAAATCACGCTGGTGTCGGTAACTTCACCTGCCATCTCACCTTGTCCATGATGAACCGGTCGCTGCGCCAGTAGAGATAAGCCACTCACCAGGTAACACCAGGAAATGACAACGACAATGCTCATCCGTTGGTATCGCGCCATGGCTTCCCCTTTCGTCAGCTGAGCCGATTAACACAAAGTGGTTTTCAAATTATACAAGGTTTTCAGCGATCTGCCGACAATGCTGTAACACACAAGCATCGCTTAACGAATGTTGTGCACTTGCCTGTACCAATACAACCGGCTTTCTGTTACTGAAACCGATCCATTGCCCATCATGGTGACCTTGTAAGCAAACGTTCATTCTTGGAATGTGCATCTGCCTCCGCAGCTGGAGCTCACCACCCTTCAGAAATCGAGGCTCACAGATCACAGTCAACCATCGAGAGAGCAGTATCCGCTATCTGCCCAAACACCAAGATCCCATCCAAGGGTGAATCCCATTCTTTAGAAGCCGTTGGCAGCTCATTGCAGGGCTCATTGCAGGTTAATTGCGATCGACCGCTCGGGGCCGACCTGAGGGACAGCAATCGGCTGGACAGATGTCATGGCTCGGTCCCAATGCTCCCCAAGCTGGCCGATCAGCAGAATCTGTAATTCGTTCCTCGATCTGCTCACGAATCATCTCAATGAATCGCTGGTGGACGCCTACCGTTTCCGCACGGACCATCGCCAGCCCCAGCTCATCACAGAGCAACCTCGCCTCGGTATCAAGATCGTACAATACCTCCATGTGATCGGAGATGAATCCGATGGGCACGATGACGACATCGCGAATTGGACCTTCCAGATGAATTTCTTTCAAATGGTCACACACATCGGGCTCCAGCCAAGGTTGCGACGGTGGACCACTGCGGCTTTGGTAGACCAGTTTCCAGTTTTTCTGTTCAACGGCCTCGCTTACAAGTCGGGAGGATTCGAGAAGCTGTGCTTCGTAGCGACAACCGGCAGCCATTGCCAGCGGGAGGCTGTGGGCAGTAAAAATCAACTGTACAAGGTTGCGACGCGCATCTGGAATTTTACTCAGGGCCGTACGCACTCGGTCAGCCATCGCTGCAATGAAACCGGGATGGTTAAAGTAAGCACGCAACTTTTCCACGACGGGTGCGTCCTGACCAACCTCTTCCTGTGCCCGTTGGATGTCTTCACGGTACTGGCGACAACCGGAGTACGAGCTGTAAGCCGAGGTGAAGAATGCCAAGGCACGATGAATGCCATCGTCTCGCATCTTTCGTAACGTATCGGGCAGCAGCGGATGCCAGTTTCGATTACCCCAGTAAATTGGCAAATGGGGGCCGTGTGTTGCTAACTCCTTCTCTAAGGCAGCGATCAACGCCCGGTTCTGTGCATTGATGGGACTGATTCCATCGAAGTGATAGTAGTGCTCAGCGACAGCAAGCATCCGTTCACGCGGTACGTTTTTTCCACGAAGAACGTTCTCCAAAAACGGAATCACGTCATCAGGTCCTTCGGGTCCGCCAAAGGAAACAATGAGAATTGCGTCATATTGGGACATGAATTTCTCACCTGCTCAAGGAGGTTGCCAGGAAATAACACTCCGTGCGATTGGAGTGTATCAGATAACTGGCAAAACACATTTCGACACGGCTGGGTCATGTCGCCGTCAACCAGACCGGTCGGTTCCATAAAGTCAAACGTACAACCTCTTTGCCTGTTGAATCACCTTTTGGATGTACCCATCACACGCGAATAAGCATACCCGCTTGAATACGTCAGGTGCACCCCAAATAGATTCATCAACACCGCAAATACTCTACGAGCGTTGAATTATTCACAGCCCAGTCTGGCGAAGACATCGCCCAACGACCCAACGCAAGTTGGGGAATGACGAGCGTGAAGTCGAGCAGCTCGCTTGGTCTGACTAATAACAACTGCCGGTAAGCTCTGGCCAGGGGACGATCGATCCGATATCGGATGCTGGATGCTGGTGGCCGCTTGCCGGTCGTTGCTTTGATCGCTCCACACGGGTTCGCTTGGGTTAGCCGCAATCGCTGCTGCTAAATGATCGGTCGATGCGCTACTATCGGCATCATCTCCGAACTGCAAGTTTCGGGAAACACGGGCACCCGTAAAATTAATGATGGCGCTGGTCAAATCGCCCGTATCCACGTCACCGTCTCCGTCGGTGTCTCCCTGGCTCCATGTTTTCCCCGAGCCACCGGCACTGGTGAAATTGATGATCGCGGTGGTCAAGTCACCCGTGTCGATGTCCTGGTCCAGGTCGGTGTCACCGAAATTGGTGGACAGCAGGGTCGATACCAGGAAGGTGACGTCGGCCATCGTGGCGCTGCCGCTGCCGTCGAGATCGTAATGTAAATCACCGCCACCGGCAGCGATGGCTCCAAAAAGTAAATCAATGTCGGTGTCATCGACAGTGGAATCGCCATTGAAATCACCCGGCAAAGTGGTACTGACCGAGCCAGGGATGGGGACCGCGGCGGTCCAGCTGCTGCTCTGGCCACCCTGGCCGTCGATGGAAATGCGCTGTAGCGAGTGGCCCGTGCCATCGGCCACGGTGGGCCAGGGGGCCAGATCATCGTAGAGCACTGCGTCTTCTTCCAGTCGAGGGATCAGCGTGGGGTCATCAGGTGGAGACGTACCGGCACGCTTGAGCACCAGCTGTTCAAACGAATCGTTGAGGCGGTTAGCATAACCACCCAGTAAGTCAACGCTTTCGCCAATACCATAATGAGCACGAAAGGCATTCAGTTGATCCGTATTTCCAGCGTTAGTTGGATTGAAGGAGAGAACGACCAACGTTCCACCAGAGCCTATCATCGTGCCCATTGGAAAATCGAAGTCCACACCACCACGAATTCGCCAATTCGTCAAATCCACCGGCGAATTCGTGGGATTGTGGATCTCAACGAATTCAAGATCATCGGCTGTTAACGTCGGGTCAATGGCCAAGGCAGCTTCAGACGGTGCACCCGGGTTGTAGTTCAATTCACTGATCACCAGCGGCCCCACACGCACTGAAGCATTGCCAGTGCCGAGCGTGGTTTGCTGCATTGGAGCCAACCGACCACTTCCGTTGGGCACCCGCGCAAACGACTCACCATTGGGCGACGCATTGAAATGCACGTCGTCCACAAACGATTGCACACCACCACGACCGTCAGAGATCACCATCCAGACGTCATCGCCACGGGTGCCGCTCAAGGCAAAATCGTTGGGACCTGAAGCCAAGGGAGTTGGGTTGAAGTCCGCTTCATCCAGGACGAAGTACTGGCCGGCAGCAAGAATCGTAGCATCTGGTATCTGGTATTTCAGCAAATTTCGATCCGAATCACTGATCCACCAACCACCGATGTCGATCGCCGTATCCGTTGGATTGTGCAACTCGATCGAATCCGACTGTTCAACAGGTGGATCGGTATGGGCCAGCACTTCATTGATGACAATCCCAATCAAATCGGAACCTGCAGTGCCGGGTGATCCGTTGAAATCCGTACTACCCCGCCAGTGATAGTATTTACCATACTCTTGGACAGGTGTCTCTGTGGCATCAAGAATCTTCAACGTACCACCCAGTCCATCGGCACGTGCGGGCCAGGGATCGTTGTCACCATAGGAAAAATCTAAAACCGTTTGGCCTCGGCTATCAACCAATGTGAGATTCTCACCGCCGTTGGAAAGTCCTCCAGAAGCAAACTCTCCCAGCACATTCAAGCCTGTTCCGTATCGCAATGCAAAAGCGCTCGTATCCTGCACCAGCACGCCCCGCTCACCAGGCAAAAGTTGAACATCGGGAAAAACAAAATCTACACCGTTGGTAAAACGGGTTCCCAACAGACTCAGGGTGTGCGTCCCCACATTTTGTAGCTCGATGAACTCGAACTGATCGTTGTCCAGCGCGGGATTGCTTTCTAACTCAACAGCCGTTGGACTTATCGGATTGTAGTTGATTTCCGTAATCCGTAGCGAATCGACCACTGAATTTGACGTCGAACTGGTAACGTCAATGGAATCCGAGAAAATCAAATTGCCCTGAAAATTGTAAGCTTCGAGCGTCACTGGCTGCGTGCCTTCGGCAACCGGAACGGTCACCTCCCAGGTGTTGGCAACCTCGCTGTCACCATCAACTGTCCATATCGCCTGCAATGGAAAATCACTACCCGCCAGGCGAATTTCGTCCACGTTCACCCCGCCTTTGCCCGTGATCTTCGCTGTCGATCCATCGGCATCCAGTGGATCTGACGTGGTGATCTCAAACCCTTCCACCGGCGCGCGTGAAGCTATCTGGCTGGTTACAAAATTTGCCCGGGTTTTTACGTAGTTGACGTGTGAACCGTAGTTTTCCCCTGCCAGGGTGCCCAACTTCGTCGCCCATGGCGTCATGTACTCTGCATTGAACGTCGTATCGATCATGTCCAACAGGATGCCGTAGTACCGCCGCAGGTTGTGAGGCCGATTGATGATTTTTGTCAAATTCTGAGGATGGGTCCCATGCAACGGTTGGTTGGTCGGCATCCTCCAAAAATGATCCAGGTCCCATGGCAACGCCATACCTTTATTAGTCTCGGGATGAACATAGATTCTGAGATTTTGGGTGGAACCAACAACGGTGTAAATATCCAGGTTACCACCCAACGAATTGAACGCGAACGTCGTCAGCCAAGAGTCCATATCCATAGTCTCCGCAGTCGCAACATCCAGTTCCGAACCCTTCAGACTGAAGGCCTTGGCCATCGCGATCAGCCCGCTAAAATCATCCTTTGCCCGCTGGTTGGTCGGCTGCAAATTCCAACGATACTTTTCCTTATCATCACCCAGATCTGCAATGTCCTGGTTCTGATAGCTCAAACCGCTGTTTAGCTTAAAACCTTCGCGCGTACCATCGTGAGTCGCACTCAAGGCATTGGTTTTATTAAAATCGTGAACCGTGCCGTTACTATGTTCACCGAACTGTTCTTCAAGAAAATCGTTACCGTAGCGGGCCAGTCCCAAAACGGCCCTTCCATTGCGGATATTGTTAAATTCTTTCGGCACAATCATATACACCAGATCATGGTACATGCTGACGTGGATTCCCAGATGGTTCATCATATGGGTCGCCAGAACTTCGTCGCCAGTTCCTTCCCCCAGAATACCGCTGGCAGCCGAAGTGTCGAGAATGATCGAATCATGAACTCCACGGAAAGGCTGTTCGGCATGGAACGAAATGTTGTAGCTGTTTTGCCGACTGCCACTGGTACGCCCGATGGGGCTACCACGTAGCTTTGCTCCAACGTCGTAGAAAACTTCGATTTCGTCGTCCAGGGCAGTCGCCCCGACGAAGCGATTACTACCCATGTTGGTTTGTGAGAATAAATTACGTGCCTCATCCTCGAACATGATGAATCGAAAGTTCCGCATCGATCCGGTACTTGCCCCACCATCATTGACAATGTACAAGGCACGCGACTCGGCACCGGCCGCAGGAAATGTCGAGGTCGCTCCAAGTAAATCCAGTCCCTCAACATAGAATTGAACGACCGTCGCTGCCTCGTGGCCCGGAAGTGTCGTAATGTAATGATTGCCTTGTTGTACCATGGGTACGCTGGTGAATTCTCCGTCACTGGCTGTCCTCCAAAACAGTGTCATTGAACTCACGCTATCTGGATCTTCTGCCTCAACGGTAACCGTCACCTCTGCGTCGGCCTCGGGAATTAACGGTTCGTGCCGGAACTGTTGGTAAGTTGGTCCGACATTGGTCTCCAACATCGAATTGGGCAGGCCAGGCGTACCGTTATCACTCGGGACATCCAAAGTGAACGTTTTGGCAACCCGACTGAGATACAAACGAGTGTTCAGCTTTCGTGACCCCGTGAGCCACTTGGCGCGGAAAGTGAACTGATACTCGGTGCCGTTGACAATCTTTGTATCCCCGATAAAGGTCGTTTCTGCCTTGTTGTGGTTTTCATCCGTCGAACCGTATGCGACAAGGTACAGGACCTGGTTATCTGGATCGGTCGGATCCGTGATGACCGTTCCTTCGTGCGTTCCCATGATCCTCCATTTTGCGGGCATGGTTCCCAATGTATCTAATTCAAATGAGCCATTTTGAATCAGCTGTGTGTTCGCACTGCCAGGGTCAGCCACAACGCTGACATCATCAATCAGTACTTCACCCTCATCCAGCAATCCAACAAGAAATTCATTCCAATTCGGAGTTGATGTGTCCTTACTGGCAACCTGGGTAATGGTATAGGTTTGCCAATGTGATTTTCCAGTTTCGTTGCTTGCAGCCCACACCTCAGGGACGGAATTGTCTGCATCCGGATCGCGCAGTTCCAAACTCGAACCGTGTCCATCGGCAAATTCGGGCCAGCGACCACCATCAAAATACCGCACTTCGTCCGCCGGATTCTTGTCAGCATCACGGAGCAAGACGAGATCACTTTGATTGGACAATGTACGGGAAAAATCTCCCAGGATCTCAATATCTGGAAACTCAGTAGCCAGCATATCTGCGTCATTGGCTACGACCAGGTACTCACCCGGTGCGATTGTCAAACCCGCAGGAAAGTCAAAGTCGATTCCCTCACGAATCGTCCACCCGGTCAAATCAACGGCAGCCGTTCCGCGGTTGTACAATTCGATCCATTCTTCGCTGACTTCACGAAATTCTGTGGGCGCGGTGGAGGGTGTCAGTTGCTCAAGAACAGAGAGTTCTGCGGCGACCATAACGTCGTCACTTTCGTCACTGTTTTGATGAACTTCGACCGACAACCGGTTGGTGCCTTCTTGAAGCGCGGTTTTGGACAATGGCAAAGTGACGGCAATCCCGGCATTGTCCACAGATCCACTGGAAAAGCTGCTGGCACTGACCGGAACACCCACCGAACCGCTCATGTTGAACCGTTCCAGTTCCTGTCCGTTTAAATAAAAGATCGCACCATCATCAATCATGTGCCGGAGCTGCAAATTACTGTAATCATCAAGGTTGCCGTTGAAATCAAAGTCCGTTTCGAAATAGGTCGTCCTCGTAAAAGGTCGATCGTCGCGAACGGTCAGTTGAGGACTGATCAGAAAATCAGTGTCGTCAACCGCATCGTTCAGGCCCTGGATGGCCAGCACGTTGGTGCCTGGTTGAACCAGATCAACGTGTTCTGCAAGGTCAAACTCTGTGCCAAACGCGTCCGGATTGGGAATTGCGAATAATTCCAGCTCCGCCAGACGGGGCGCATGTCCGTCTAAAACACCACCATTGCGAATTCTCCAATGTTGGTGGGGCGTCTGTTCGGAATTGAAATCAAACTGATACCAGCCCGCATAACCATTTCCGGCCATTTCCGGGTTACCCGCATCATCCACACCCACACCCGACGTGGTGATGAAAGAAAAACTTCCACCGTGGGTACTGGAGAAATTGGTTCCATCATCGGAGTGTTCCACCACGAACGTGGCTCCCCGCTTGCCACTGGCATAAACACTGTAGGCACGAAAACTCGAAATGCCTTGAGGTCCGCCAAAGTCGACGTCCAGATAACCACCGGGATTCCAGATCCAGCCAGAATTGCTGGTATTGTTCGAGATACCATAGGGGGCCGGACTGCCGAAGGATCCGGGCGACGAGCCAAAGGCAAAGTGGGCCGGGAAATTCGTACCCGCTGCCTGGGTCGTGGCATCATAGTCAAGGGCGATCGGGACACCTGCACCGCTGGCAGATGTCGCGTCAAACGAGGGTGTGCCCGTTGGAGCATTAGCGCGAGCCACTTCCACACCATTGAGAAAAGCAACAAAGGCGTCGTCATACTCTATGTTCAACTGCATTTCCGTCAGCAAGCTGGGATTATCAATTGTAAATTTGCTGCGCACAAAGGCTGACGGATTGACGCCGAACATTTCGGTTTGAAGATCCCCATCAGGATCGATCAACGATCCCACGTCCGAGGTACCGGTCATATCGAAGCCAATGCCGTGTGTACGGTTGAGCCAACCGGGCGCTAGTTGATCATCAAAGTCCGGATCGCTCCAACTGTGTCCAGCGAAGTTCAAATCGCTACTCTGTGAAGGAATCAGAACGCGGGCATCCCCGTCAAAAACAACCTCCCGCGTTGGATACGCCGCCAAGGGGTCGGTCAAGGTTGTCTGTACATCCAGGGGAATTTGTTCGGGTGTCGTTTCAAACCCCAGCGGTGAAGGCCCTTGAAACCAGTCGACGTTATCGACGGCGTGCGTGGAAGTATGCCACGTGGCCCCAAGTCCGCCCCCTTCAATGCCGCTTGATTCATTGTAACGCCAAACCGTATTCTCCAGCGGAAGCAACGGGGTCGGGGCGAATGTTCCCATCGTCCCATCCGTTTCGAGAACGGGCTGATGATGAAACATGATCTCGTTGATCACTACCTGATCTTCGAACTGAAAACTGTTTTCAGCACCTGGTGTTGCCGTAGCGGGATACAACCAGTCACCATTGTGCGTGGGCGATCGTCCGCGCAAGCGATTGGTCACCACACGCGCATCGGCCAGTTTCCCTCGACTTGATTCATAGAGAAACAGTTTTTCACCATCGTGCGGCTCAAATCCAAGTTCTGTGTCAGTCACCGACAACAAGCCATGGGCGGGAACAATCGTCGCAGGAAACGTATATTGTCCACCAGTTGCACTCGTGGCCTCGAGCACGTAACCCGTAATATCCAGTGATTGGCTGCCCAGGTTGGAAATTTCTACAAAGAAATTGTCAGCCGTGGCCGCTGCCACTTCATTTATGACTGCCTCCGCCGGAATCGACTCTTCGGGAGGCACGTAGTTTTCACGGATCGACAGTTGAGGACTGATCAGAAAATCGGTGTCGTCAACCGCATCGTTCAGGCCCTGGATGGCCAGCACGTTCGTGCCTGTCTGAACCACATCAATGTATTGGGTGATGTCAAACTCTGTGCCGAACCCGTCCGGATTGGGAATTGCAAAAAATTCCAGCTCCGCCAGACGGGGTGCATGTCCGGCTAAAACACCATCGTTGCGAATTCTCCAATGTTGGTGGGGCGTCTGTTCAGGATTGAAATCAAACTGATACCAGCCCGCATAGCCGTTTCCGGCCATTTCCGGGTTACCCGCATCATCCACACCCACACCCAACGTGGTGATGAAAGGAAAACTTCCACCGTGGGTACTGGAAAAATTGGTTCCATCATCGGAATGTTCCACCACGAACGTGGCTCCCCGCTTGCCACTGGCATAAACACTGTAGGCGCGAAAACTCGAAATGCCTTGAGGCGCGCCAAAATCAACGTCCAGATAACCTCCAGGATTCCAGATCCAGCCAGAATTGCTGGTGTTGTTCGAGATACCGTAGGGGGCCGGACTGCCAAAGGATCCAGACGACGAGCCAAAGGCAAAGTGGGCCGGGAAATTCGTACCCGATGCTTGGGTCGTCGCATCATACGGGAGAGAAATCGGCTCGTTGGCTCCGCTGGCGGATGTCGCGTCGAACGTGGGTGTGCCCGTCGGAGCATTACCCCGGGCTACTACGATACCATTGAGAAAAGCGACAAAGCCATCGTCATATTCAACGTTTAATCGCATTTCGTCTAACAAACTGGCATCGTCGATCGTAAATTCACTGCGTACAAAAGCCGACGGATTGACATCGAACATCTCGGTTTGGAGATCTCCGGCAGGATCCAGCAGCGGCCCCACGTCGGAAGTGCCCAGCGTATCAAAGCCGACCCCAAAAGTACGATTGAACCACCCCGGTGCCGATTGATCATCGAAATCCAAGTCGTTCCAGTCATGTCCGCTAAAATTCAAATCACTACTCAGTGAAGGAATCAAAACGCGGGCATCTCCATCAAAAACAACCTCTTCCAGCGGGTTGATCGGTGGAGGCGGAGGCGGATCAGAGACGCTTGGAAAATTGTGTGTACCCGGACTACCACCCATCTGTTCACTGACCGCCCAGTTCTCTGGAGTCTCGCTAGCCGCATTGCGATTCCGCTTGGCCAGTGAAACACCGCTGCCGTCGGGTCCTACCGGCCAGTGACCGTCGTCACGGTAATCGACAACGTTCATCACGCGGTCGTTGTTGCTGATCAGCCGCAGTTCTTCGCCGTCGTTGGCCAAACTGCCGCTAAAGGGTCCCAGGGCAGACGTGACACCAATCGCCGAAGGATCAATGGCAACCACGACATAACCATCGCCTGAAACGGCAGTACCCTCAGGAAATGTAAAGTTGATGCCGCCTTGAATCGACCAGTTGGAGATGTCCATGTCTTTGGACATCTGGTTATGTAACTCAACCCATTCCAACGTATCGTCGGTGTCACCCGCCGGGTTGTACATGATCTCGCTAAAGACCACTGTACTGTCAAGTACAATTCTCGTTTCGAGCGGTTCTAAACAGCTTCGCCGCTTGCCACGGCATTTGAAATTGGCGCGACGACGTCTTCTTAGCAATTTAACAAATCTGTTCAACAGAGATTCACTTTCTATTCCGTGGCGGTTCAACGACACAAGAATCCACATCGGTGACGAACGCCACAGATCAAACGATCTGGACATGAATCACAAACTGTTTTAACGGCTGATAAATGCTGAATGCGATTCGAATATTCGATTTTACAGACGCTCAGTGGTTGATTCCGGGACAACACGGCCCTTTCTGGCATGTTGCTCGTTGAAACAACTTCAGGCACCCGATTTCAACTAAGTTGATTCTTTTAATATATTTCGCTGAACCCAAAAAAACAAGTAAATCACAGCGGTGCGAACCACAGCGCATGGTCAAAAATGGAAAATGACAAATAACAAACTACAATCGTTTTTCATTTGAACTTTCAGAGTCAACAAGCCAGATCAGAGAAAGTGCCTACAGCGACACCCTTTAAGAGACATCAAAAACGGATACCCCTAACGGGGGGAACCAGACTCCCTGATTTGGGGTCAACGGAAACACTGGGCCACATGATTGAACCGCTTCCAGTGACCAGACGCCAAAGCTGGAACCGGTCGGCATCACGCCGGTGCAACAACCAACTTCACGCTCCGATGGGCAACGGGCCGACCCCTGGAATTCAACCAATCGTCGACAGAAATCTTTTCCCTACATCCAAATTGGCAACTTGTCCTTCCTGTCCAACGAACTTTTTTAATCGACAGCAGACTGGCCCCAGGGGATCGGCATCGTCGGCGACCGTTGATGACGGTCTTGGCGCTGGTCCTGAGGGCGATCCTTGAACCAGGTGATGAATCGCACGAGTTGCTTGACAGCCTCGTCGTATGCCCGGCGTCCCTTTTCTTCACTGGCCAACTCCGCGTCGCCCAACACACCGGATTCACTGTAGCTACTCGTCCAGGAGATTAACGACGCCGGACCTTGGCCGAAAAGATCCACCCAATTGAATGGACTGTCTTCTTCATTGAAGCTAATCAGGCCGCTTTTGATTTTATCTTTGCGCACATTGTCACCATCAAGATAGAGATACAACGACGTTTCAAGTTCGCCGGCGTGTGCACAACCTCCCGGGAACTTGCTTTCACGCCAGGTAGGCAAAAATTCTTTATCCACTGTCAGCAAATTCCACCATGCGCAGCAAATGCATTCGGCATCGGTTTCCAGGTTCGTACGGCGGGCCACAAGATCCAGGTTCGGCATGTTGGATCCGTGCCCGTTCAACAAGACGATCTTTTTGAATCCGTGGTAGGCCAGTGACCTGGTAATATCCAACACGTGGTGGATGAAATGTTCGAAGTCGTTGTTGATCGTACCGGGAAAATCCATGACATGTCCTGTGTAGCCATAGGCCACAACCGGTAACACCAGCATTTTGTCTGGAATCTGCCGACCAGCCCCATGGGCAATACTCGTTGGACACACCAGATCCACATCCAGCGGTAGGTGGGCACCGTGTTGCTCTACAGCTCCACACGGGACGATACATACCTGTTGCAATTCAATTGCCTGATTTATCTCCGGCCAGGTCAATTTCTCATACCGATGTTCCGTCTGCACGCGGCCAGCCAATTCGCTCATAAGATCACTCCTGTGGCGTATTTTGATTTCGAGAATGGATTCTCAACATCATGTGTTTTCGTCTTAACCATTGGGATGCAAAACCAATCTTCTGGGAACGGCTTTCCACTCTACATTTCGACATCGTCCCATGATAGGATGCCCCCTGCAATGTGTTGGACCAGGGAAAATTCCAAACCTGATTGGCAACTCGCTGGGTAAGGCATGAACACGACATTCTGAATTGGACACTTCAACTCAATGGCACTCTCCAAAAGCTACTGTTATGAAAATCTGTGAGATCAAAACGCATCGTCTTTCCGGTGGAACCGTAGACGGCGGCTGGCCAGCAGGACACGAACCGGAAGACGACCTGCACACTTTGGTCGAGATTGTTTCGGATGAAGGATTGACCGGAATCGGCAGTGTCTTTACCTGCGCTGCCCTGGTCGAGGCGGGGGTCGAAACACTGCGGCCTCTCTGGCAAGATGAGTCAGCAATCGAACCCGAGCGAGTCAGTGAAAAATTGCGTCAGAGCAGTTTCTGGCAAGGAAGAGGCGGGACACTGGAACACATAATTTCTGGCATCGATATCGCTCTTTGGGATTTGCTAGGCAAGGCATGCGGCCAACCAGTAGCACGATTGCTGGGTGGTTACTATCGACGCAAAATCAAACCCTATGGTTCCCTTCTGTTTGATGAACCAGAGCCCTTAGCCGAACAACTTCGGGCGACAGTGGAACGGGGATTTCGTGCGATCAAGCTGGGTTGGCGACCCTTTGGACGACGTAACTCGAAATTCGACGAAACCTTGGTTCGAATCGCGCGAGAGACCATTGGTCCGGATGTTGAACTTATGGTCGATGCAGGAGGGAGTGAACAATTCTGGCCGCACGGATATAAATGGGCTTTACGAACCTCGCAGATGTTGGCCGATTATGACATTGTCTGGTTTGAAGAACCCCTTTCACCCGACGATCTCGAGGGCTTCGTTCGCCTGCGCAACGCCTCTCCAGTTCCCATTGCCGGAGGTGAAGTACTCACGCGGCGGCAATCGTTCCTGCCGTGGATCGAACGCGGGGCATTCGACATTGTTCAGCCGGATGTTACGAAATGTGGCGGTTTGTCCGAAGCTCGCCGTATCGCTTGGATGGCCTACGATCATCACATCCTCATGGTCAGTCACGGTTGGAACACAGCCGTGGGTGTCGCCGCCGATCTGCACCTGGCGGCGGCTATGCCATTGGCAAGTTACGTCGAGTATCTGACTCCGGCTCCCTACATCGAAGAAATTATCGTCGAACCGTTTCAACTGGACGACCAGGGTTATCTGACCATCTCCGAGCAACCTGGCCTGGGAATTGAACTCAATCGGGACGCGCTGCAACGTTTTGCCAGATAACCGCAGAGAGCCCTGTCGATCAGCGGACGTTTTGAAATACTTCGGGTCGAAAAAAGCAATTTTTCACTGATGAAAGATTCCATCATGCTATCGATACGCGTTTTGTTGGTTCTATCGTTCGGTTTTTCTTTCACCACTCCAATCGTGGCCGCCCAACGCAATATTGTTCTATTTGTCACCGACGACCAAAGCCCCGACGCGGGTTGTTATGGCAATTCAGTAATTCAAACGCCGAATTTGGATGCCTTGGCAAGTGATGGTACCTTGCTGACGCATGCGTTTTGCACAACCGCCAGTTGTTCGGCCAGTCGCTCGGTAATTCTCACTGGTCTACATAACCACGCTAACGGTCAATACGGACACACGCACAATTTCCACAAATTCAACAGTTATTCGAACATCGTCGGCCTGCCTGTTTACTTGAGCAAAGCCGGCTATCGAACCGCACGCTGCGGCAAGTACCATGTGGCACCAAAATCGGTTTATCAATTCGACCAAGTGATTCCCGGACATGCGCGAAGCCCGATCGAAATGGCTAATCATTGCAAGTCGTTTATCCAGGACCCAAGCGATGCCCCTTTCTTTCTCTACATTTGCACCTCCGACCCACACCGCAGCGGCAATTCGGCTAACGAGCTACCTGGCAAACCCAATCGGTTCGGAAATCCCCAGCCGAACCAGCC
>Ga0310125_10000755_pt1 | contig 15757 bp, 9 predicted proteins | sample CB11b_Tmax_Bot8__FD_203508 | JGI IMG/M metagenome (GOLD analysis project Ga0310125, IMG submission 203508) | Marine microbial communities from Western Arctic Ocean, Canada - CB11b_Tmax_Bot8 | ecosystem: Environmental > Aquatic > Marine > Oceanic | place: Canada: Western Arctic Ocean | collected... | reverse complement strand
CAAAGAAGCCTGGTCCATGACTTCGCTTTGAAGTGATGGCTTGGATCGAATATTGACGCTGTCGGTGGTAACACGGACCTGGCGTGGTGCCGCAGTCAACGGACTGGCAGGACCGGCAAGCAGTATCATGACACAGAGTGCTGTGGAGGATCTGCGCATGTAGGACGGAGACGTTGTAGGGAGTGCACGTGGAAGCCGTGCTAATTGGAAAGTCTACTCAGGCTTCGTTTTCGGCAACCCAAGACCTTTATCGCCCTCTTTCCATTTACCTCGTAGGCGCAGAATATCAATGCGCTCGAATCGCTTGAGTACGTTGCGTTTCGTCTTGATCTTGCTCGCCGATTTAAGACTTGGATGCTGGCTCATCGTTCGTTCTTCCGTGTTTCACGTTGTGAATCTTACTCGAGCCTTGTCGTCCCCCTTATCCCGCGATGGCTCTCGAAGATTCGGCGAACATTGGACCACAATCCCGAAAACGATGTCAACCGTTATCGCATTGAAACACAACTCCCTTGATCCCCTTCAAAAAAGCCACTATACATGGGTTCAGAATGACGGAAATGATTCTCAACCGCCCGATCGCATGCTTCGATATTGAGGCAACCGGTATTAATCCGCACTCGGACCGTATGGTTGAATTGGCTATTGTTCGAATGCACCCGGATGGTTCACAGGATTCTCACCGATTCGTCATAAACCCGGGCATCCCGATTCCAATTGAAGCTTCCAATATACATGGATTCAAGGATGATGACGTCCGCGATTGCCCCCCGTTCACGGACATTGCGTCAGATGTGAATGCCATTCTCGAAAACTGCGATCTGTCCGGGTTCAACTTGCTGCGCTACGACATCCCTATGCTTGTCGCAGAGATGGCACGTGCGGATATACGCTTTGAACTTAAGAATCGCAAGGTCGTTGATGCCCAGCGCATCTTTCATCAGCAAGAACCGCGGGACCTTACGGCAGCTATCGCTTACTATTGCAACGAAATGCATCTTGGTGCGCATGGTGCGATGGCTGACGTCACCGCGACCATGCGCGTGATAGAGTCTCAACTCAAACGGTACAGCAATCTACCGAGGGACGTGCCCTCACTTGACCTATATTGTAATCCTCGCGATCCGAGCTGGGTAGATCGATCGGGAAGACTGAAATGGATTAATAAAACCGTTGCCATCAATTTCGGAAAGAAGAAGGGTGTTGCCTTGGAAACGCTGATCAAGGACGATCCCGGATTCATCAAATGGATGCTGAAGAGTGATTTCCCACCGGACGTTAAGGAAATCGTTGCGCAGGGGCAACGTGGCGAATGGCCGGAACCGCCATCAGCGGCCTCGCCGTAAATCAACACGTACCGTTACGAACTGTACAATTGTTCTACCTTTTCAGCTACATCCTTAAAGCCGATGTCCGCCTGGTAAACATCCTTGTAATAGTTCATGGCTTTTTCGGCGTCGCCTGCTGCTTCCGCGAGCGAGCCTAATTCATACAAGATTTCTTTCTTGGTGTTGTCCATCAGGACCAGCTCTTTTGCTGCGTTCTCAAGCTCTCTGGACGCAAGATCGTATTGCCCCTTTGATCGGAAGCAACGTGCGAGGTACAAGAGCGACATCGTTCTGTTCTTAGGACTTCGCTGGGACGCCTGAAATTGTTTAATGGCCTCGTTAATGGTCTCGTTTTCGTACAAGACCACGCCGTACTCGTACTTCAATCTCAAATCATTCGGATAGCGTTCTACGCGGGAGCTCAAATCGTCCAAAATGAACTGGGTCTTCTCCTGTTCCTGCTGTATGGCGCCATCCTCATCACCCGCCTCGCGATGCCGAGCGATTTCATAGTCAAACCATTGCTTACGAATATTGCTGAGCTGTTGATCAAGTTCGGGATCACCCGGATTCTTTTCCAGAGCCGCGGCCAGAATGTCGTCTGCCTCCTCAAACATTTGTGCCTGCACATAGTATCGCCCCAGCGCTCGATAGAAATTGATATTCTCGGGTTCGGCCTCGATCTTGGCCTGGGTCTCGGCAATCAGGTTTTCAAGATCCTTACCCGATTTTACTGACTTGGCCTCTTGCTCAATCTTGGTGGCCTCATCGGTGCTCTTCATCACGTCTCGGTAGGAGCCATCTTCTTCAGAAGCCTCTTTCCAGCCGTCCTTGTTCATGCTCGTGAGCGCCAAGGCGTTCTTGTATTCCTTGGCAATTTCGGCATCGGTGGGGTTGAGTTCATGAAGTCTCGCCAGGCAATCTCTGGCCGCGGGTGTGTTCTCTGTTATGAGGTAAAGATCCGATAGCTTTTTTAGCAGCTTTTTGTCGTCCGGGCTGTGTTCTTTAACAACTTCGAGGGAGTGAAGTGCTGCCTCGGGAAAGCCCGCCAGATTTGCGGTGTCGGCAAAAATTAGGACGAACTGGGTGTTCAGGGGATCGAGCTGGAGAAGCTTTTCGGCGGCGACAAGAGCCTTGTCGACCTTGTTCTTTTGCATGGCACGCACTTTCGCCATGATTGGTATTGATTTTGCATTTACCCAGACGGGGTTGGGTTTCTTATCTTTTCTCTTTTGGATCTCAGCCGCGCGCAAATATTTGCGCGCTTGAAGCCAACTCGGTTCGAGTTCCAGGCATGACGACAACATGTTGATCGCATAGTCGTAATTTGCGCGCTCCAGCGCCGCGAATCCACGATTGTAAAGATCCCTTCCCTGCTTCGATACAGCTTCTACAGATGCTTCAGGCATAGACATAACACATATACTACAGGCGACCCGTTCGAGTCAAGAGTACTTCATTCGAGTCTGGCCCAACCCCTTGCAACTGCGCTATAAGCACGGTTTAAATGAATGTGTTTCGCAATTATGGTTTCTGCCTTATGACGCCAGTTCTGGTTGTCATGCAATGTGACGCAGCCGAAAAGTCTCGAACAAACCATGTCGAGCTTCACGAATTCGCCAAGCAGCACAATCTGTCTGTTGATACCATATCGAACGAACGTGTCATTTTATCGAATACGTTAACGTGGGTCTCCTTCACTTCAGGTGCCCGTCGTGTGACCTTTAATAACCTTGTCTTGTTCATGAATGGTCCCTTGCTTGAGAAAGAAGGAAACTGGCTGATATCGGTGGCAGATGCAGGGAACGTCTTTGGCCCATTAATGGATCTTAGCCCCCCTTTCAATAGTCCGTCACCTCCCCTTGTCATTCTCGACCCGGGTCATGGCGGCGAAGATACGGGTGCCCGGGGACGGCACAGTACAGTGGAGAAACGAATCGCCCTGGACATCGCAAAGCGGGTTCAACGAAAACTCAAATCATCGGGTGCCCAGGTACGTCTTACACGCAAGAAGGACGACACCGTCGAGCTTGGCGCTCGGCCTCTATATGCGATGAAAACTGGGGGTAATATTTTCGTCAGTATCCACCTAAACTCGAGCCCGAATGATCGCGCCCACGGCGTAGAGACTTTCGTGCTTCCCTCGCAAGGCTTTCCTTCTACATCGCGCACTAGCGTCAGTCACGATGCGTGTCCGGGGAACACGCACGATCGACTTAATTCGCGACTGTCGTATTTCCTTCACAAGGAAGTGCTACAATCAACACATGCAAATGATCGCGGCATTCGTCGCGCGCGTTGGAAGGTGCTTCGTGACGCGCCCTGCCCCGCCGTGTTGGTGGAATGCGGTTTCCTATCCAATTCGCCCGAGGCGGAGAAGCTCGCAACTCGGCGGTATCGAGATCGCATTGCTCAAGGTATCGCTGATGGAGTTTTGAATTACATCAGCACGATGTCAGGAAATTAGGGACTGTCCCAGAATCGCCACCAGCGGCCGACGGGGACCCGCCTTCGTCTGCGACTACGGCGCGGCACGCGTCGGCCCTCCATTCCGAATCCTACGCTATTTCGAAGTCCGCCGCCAATCCTGACGCACGTTACGGTTTTGGGATAAGAGCTTCTAGTGTCGTGTCCCAGAAATAACCTCACATTGGACGAGCGTATTCTGGATGCACGGGAGCCGCGATATGCGTAAGGCACCTACTCAGGCATCCAGGATCAAGTTTCGAAAGCGATGGAACAGGTAATATGGATCATGGGGTCCGGGACATGCCTCGGGATGGTACTGGACACAGAACATGGGTTCATGCTTGTGCCTTAGACCTTCGACGGTCTGGTCGTTTAGATTGATGTGGGTAATCTCCACGCTGTTCGAATCAACCGTCTCGGCATCAATGGCGAAATTATGATTCTGCGACGTAATTTCAACTTTGTTGGTACGCATGTCCATGACCGGATGATTGCAACCGTGATGGCCGAATTTCAGACGAAATCGCTCGGCACCTGTAGCGAGACCCAGTATCTGGTGTCCCAGGCAAATTCCCATAATGGGAACCTTGCCAATAAGAAATTTCGCGGCATCGATTCCGTACTGCACCGCGCCCGGGTCCGCGGGCCCATTGGATAGAAACACACCGTCCGGATTCAGTGCCAGAACATCCTCTGCAGGTGTGCGCGCAGGAACGACGACCACATGCATCCCACTGCGACGCATGCTTCGCAAGATATTCCACTTAATGCCGAAATCGTAAGCAACTACCGTGATATCGGTATTCGGCAATTTATCTGCGATCCCCCATGACATCGTCGCACTGCCGTCTTCGTCCCATGCGTAGGTCGATTCGCAAGTTACTCGAACGGCGTAATCCTGGTTATCCAATCCTTCCCATGCTTGTGACCGCTGTACCGCCTCGGCTTCCTGGATTTCGCCGGTTACCGACATGTAGCCCTTGAGTGTGCCCTCGTTTCGCAGGTGTCGCGTCAAACTGCGTGTGTCGATTCCAGCAATTCCAGGAATAGCGCTGCGGATAAGACTGTCGGTTAGCGATTCGCGAGAGCGCCAGTTGCTGGGTGCGTTCAATTCGTGCAGTATGAACCCGTTCGCGAAATATGCCCGTGATTCCATATCCTCATGATTGATCCCGGTATTCCCAATCTCAGGATAGGTCATCGTGACAAACTGTCCCGCGTAGGATGGATCACTCAAGATTTCCTGGTAACCCGTCATCCCCGTATTGAATACAACCTCGCCCAAGGCATCGTGTGCGGCCCCAATTGAATAGCCGCGCATGATCGTGCCGTCTTCGAGCGCAAGAAAAGCGCCCTCTTCACGCTGCACTTTCCAGTCCCACGGCATCAGTGAGGCATCTCCAAATCGATTCTGTTCAAGGTAGGGTTAAACGGAGGATGCTGCCCTACATGACTCAAAATTGAGCGTCGGAGCATCACTGTGGTATTCCTGCAGGCTCTTGACACTGAATTCCTGGGTGGATGCCAGTGAATCAAGACCCTCAACTGCTGCCCGCAAACCATTGACCGTAGTGGTGGTCGGTATGCCGCGAATAACGCCGCTAGCGCGCATCTTGACCTCGTCCAATTGTGCATTGCTGCTGCTCGTCGGCGTGTTAACAATCCAATCAATGCTTTCGTCTTCCATCATGTCAATAACGTTTGGCCGTCCTTCGGAAATCTTCGCAACGTGACGGCTTTCCACACCAGCCTCTCGCAGGACGTGTTGTGTCCCCTCGGTTGCGTATATCACAAAACCGAGCTGCTTCAGACTCCTGGCCGGTTCAATGATGTGCGGCTTGTCCTCGTCGCGTACGCTCAGGAACACATTACCGGAAATGGGGATCTGATTGCCGGCGGCAATCTGGCTTTTGAGGAACGCGATGCCGCGGCTGACATCCATGCCCATTACTTCTCCTGTCGATTTCATTTCCGGTGACAGAAGAATATCAATGCCGGGGAATCGGACAAACGGAAATACGGACTCCTTCACGGACACGTGCTGTGGTTCGATTTCCGCAGTGAAACCAAGATCCTTGAGTTTCTTTCCGACCATTGTTAGTGCTGCGAGTTTTGCCAGGGGTACTCCGATCGTCTTGCTCACATAGGGAATTGTTCGAGAAGCTCGCGGATTAACCTCAAGCACGTACACGTCATCATCTTTAATCGCAAACTGAACATTCATGAGCCCGCATACACCCAATTCACGCGCCAGGCTATGAGTGTGATGACGGATTAAATCCTTCACGTCCTCACTCAGCGTGTGTGTAGGAATGACACACGCGCTGTCGCCTGAATGTACGCCGGCAAGCTCCACGTGCTCCATAATCGCGCCAATGACGGACATCTCACCATCCGAAATGCAGTCGACATCCACTTCGACGGCATTTTCAAGATAGCGATCGATCAGGACGGGCCTTTGCTCGGACGCGCGGACGGCCTCCGACATGTACTGCTCCAGTGAGTCCCGATCATACGTAATGACCATTGCGCGGCCGCCCAGTACGAACGACGGGCGCAGCAGCACCGGGTAACCTATTTCATCGGCGATCTTCACGGCATCATCAAGACTCGTTGCGATTCCGTTGGGCGATTGCTTGATCCCCAGGCGCGAAACCAGGGCTTGAAAGAACTGCCGATCCTCCGCGGCCTCGATGTTCTCCGGCTTCGTTCCAACAATGTTAGCCCCGTTTGCTTCCAGGTCTGCAGCCAGGTTAAGCGGCGTCTGTCCGCCAAACTGCACGATCACTCCTTCGCAAGATTCGCGATGATATACATGAAGCACGTCCTCCAAAGTGAGCGGTTCGAAATAGAGGCGATCACAGATGTCGTAGTCTGTGCTGACCGTCTCAGGATTGCTGTTAACCATGATTGTTTCGAAGCCGGCCTCACGCAGTGCAAAAGATGCATGCACGCAGCAGTAGTCAAATTCGATACCCTGCCCAATCCGGTTCGGGCCTCCGCCGAGGATCATTATTTTTCGTTTTTTTTCGGGTTCGTCTTCCCCGCCCGAGCCGTAGGTCGAGTAAAAGTATGGGGTATAAGCTGGAAATTCGGCCGCGCAGGTGTCGACGAGCCCATACACAGGACTGATGCTCAGCACTTCGCGTTTGGCTCTCACCATGCTTTCCTCAGATTCGGTCAGGTACGCAAGTTGCCGGTCGGAGTAACCGAATTGTTTGGCCTGAGCGAAAAGGACGGGGTCGCCGGCCAGCCCCTCCAGAGAACCCGTGCTACGGATTTCATCTTCATAGGCGGCCAGCTCCGCAAGATGATTGAGAAACCAGGGATCAATGCGTGTAAGCTCGTGCACCCTGTCGACGTCCCAACCGCGGCGAAAGGCGGCGCGTACTTCAAACAGGCGCTGCGCGGTTGGTCGACGCAAGCGTTCATCGAGCGATTCGTCTGAAAGCGATTCGAAAGCTTCATCTTTACCATCTGCACCGAATCCGGAGCGTCCGATTTCGAGCGAACGCAGCGCCTTTTGAAGCGATTGTTTGAAGGTCCGGCCAATGCTCATGGTTTCCCCGACAGATTTCATCTGGGTCCCAAGCGTATCGTCGGCTGCAGAAAATTTTTCGAATGTAAAACGCGGAATTTTTGTGACCACATAATCGATCGTGGGTTCGAAACAGGCCGGTGTCTTCCGGGTAATATCATTAGGAATTTCGTCCAGCGTGTAGCCAATGGCGAGTTTCGCCGCAATTTTGGCGATGGGAAAACCGGTCGCCTTCGATGCCAGCGCACTCGAGCGCGACACGCGTGGATTCATTTCAATGACCACCATGCGTCCGGTTAAGGGATCGATCGCAAACTGGACGTTGGACCCGCCCGTCTGCACGCCGATCTCGCGCATCACGGCAATTGCGGCATTGCGCATTATCTGGTACTCGCGGTCGGTAAGCGTCTGCACGGGCGCAACCGTAATACTGTCTCCTGTATGCACACCCATAGGATCAAGATTCTCAATTGAGCAGACGATCACGCAATTGTCCTTGTAGTCGCGCATCACTTCGAGCTCGAACTCCTTCCAACCGATGATGGATTCTTCGATCAAGACCTCATCGATCGGGCTATAGGAAATTCCGCGTGCACAAATGGTTTCGAATTCTTCCTCATTGTGCGCGATGCCACCGCCTGTTCCACCGAGCGTATATCCGGGACGGATGATCAAGGGGTAGGCACCAATGCGTTCGCGAGCGGCTCGGGCTTCCTCAATTGTGTATGCCGCTTCACTGGCCGGCACGTCCAGACCAATGCCGCGCATTGCCTGCTTGAACTCCTGTCGATTCTCTGCCTTTCGTATCGATTTCGCGCTGGCACCGATCATTTCGACGCGATGGCTTTCCAGCACACCGGTCTCATGGAGTTGCATCGCGAGATTCAACGCCGTTTGCCCCCCAAGCGTTGGCAAAAGGGCATCCGGCTTCTCTCGCTTAATGATCTTAGACAGGATTTCGACAGATAACGGTTCGATATAGGTTCGATCTGCAAATTCAGGATCCGTCATGATGGTCGCAGGATTGCTGTTCACCAGCACGATCTCATACCCCTCCTCTCTCAGCGCTTTGCACGCCTGGACTCCGGAGTAATCAAATTCACAGGCTTGGCCGATAACTATCGGGCCTGATCCGATCAGCATTATCCGATGTATGTCGATACGCTTGGGCATGATGGCTGAAACCTATCCTGCTTAGCCTTCAAAATTCACGCGTTTACTACTGCGAGGCCGCATAGTACCGCAATTCCGGCACTTGTCGATCCCGCGACCGCGGGACCAACGGCGCGTGCCGCGCCGCAAGTTGGCAGCTTGCCCCGCCATAGGCAGGGTATGCCCATACAGCATCAACGGCGTTTCATCTCCAAGCATCCGGCGACGCTCCTTCGGAGTTGTGGCGAGACTGGCCGGAATTGCAGCACTCTGCGTTTTTTTCGCTTTCGCCAATCTACAGCGGACAAGCGTAAGGAAAACTCGTGAATTTTGCGGGTTAAGAATTTCGGCCGGCGCCGGAGAGACTTGCTCCCACAAGGCCTTTGAACAGGGGATGCGCCTTCAACGGCGTAGATTGGAATTCAGGATGAAACTGGCACCCCACAAACCACGGATGATCCGGAAGTTCTATGATTTCGACGAGGTCGCCATCGGGAAAGATACCTGAGAACTCTATGCCTTTGCGCATCAATGCATCCCGGTATTTGTTATTGAATTCGTATCGATGCCGATGTCGTTCTCGAATCGATTTCTTGCCGTATGCCGCGCGCGCGCGCGTATTGCTCTTGAGCGTGCAAGGAAACGATCCCAGACGCATCGTGCCACCTAAATCGCTCACTTCCTTCTGCTCTGCCATCAAATCGATGACGGGATGCGCCGTGTCCGGCACAAATTCAGTGCTGTTTGCGTCCCGCAGTTTTACAACGCTGCGTGCAAATTCCATCACTGCGCATTGCATACCGAGGCATATCCCGAGAAAAGGTATTTTTCGAGTCCGAGCATATCGCACTGCCTGTATCTTCCCTTCAATGCCACGGTCGCCGAAACCACCAGGGACCAATACACCGGAAACACCTTTGAGCAGTTTTTCGGCGCTCGACGATTCGATTTCCTCAGACTCGACCATCCTGACGCTAACGCGGCAGCTGTGTGCAATACCGCCATGTGTCAGCGCCTCGTAGATGCTCTTGTATGAATCCTGTAAACTGATGTACTTCCCAACTACGGCGATTTCCACTTCACCGTTGCGCGGCGCAATCAGCGTGCGAACCATACGCTTCCAGTTCCGCAAATCCAAACTGTTAACGTGGAGTCGAAGCTTCTCCAGAATATAGACGTCGAGATCTTGGCGCGATAGATCCAGCGGAACTTCGTATATCGTGTTCTTGACGTCCGGCTCCTCGATGACGAGATCGCGTTCAACGTTGCAGAACATCGCAAGCTTTTGCTTATGCTCCTCGGTTAGCGCGTGTTCACAGCGACATATGAGAATGTCAGGAATGATGCCGATCGTGCGCAAGATGCCGACGGATTGCTGGGATGGCTTAGTTTTCAATTCCCCGGCGGCCTTTATGAAAGGTACCAGGGTAATGTGTATGAAAAGCCCGTTGTCACTCCCGATTTCCTGGCGAAATTGACGAATTGCCTCGAGGAAAGGTAGCGACTCGATATCCCCTGCCGTTCCGCCTATTTCCGTGATAATGATATCAACATCCTCGGCATCCATGGCTTTAATCGCCGCTTTGATCTCATCCGTTATGTGCGGGATGACCTGGACTGTTTTCCCGAGATATTGTCCTTTCCTCTCGCGCGAAATCACAGAACTGTAGATGCGGCCTGTCGTGTAATTGCTGTCACGGTTGCAGGGCGTCCCGGTAAAACGCTCGTAGTGCCCAAGGTCAAGATCGGTCTCTGCCCCATCCTCGGTGACGTAGACCTCCCCATGCTGGTATGGCGACATCGTACCGGGATCGACGTTTAGGTAGGGATCCAGTTTCTGCAAACGGACGCGATACCCGCGCTGCTTCATCAATAGCGCTATCGCGGCAGATGTCAGGCCTTTACCCAGTGAGGAGACGACGCCGCCCGTGACAAATACATGCTTGGTCATGACGGCGAGCCTGGCATCCGCTATGTCTGTTCCGCCGTCTGAGGGTCAAATTGTAATTCAGGGGATGTCGACTCCAAGTCGTGTTTCAGCGCAATGCCACTCGTATCCGTTGGATAGTTACCTGTGAAACATGCGGAGCAGAATCCTTGCCTGTCTTCGAATGGATGCATCAGGCCGTCGAGGCTCAGGTATCCCAGGCTCTCCACGCCCAAAAAGTCTCGGATTGTTGCGACATCCTGATTGCCCGCTATCAGCTCTTCGCGCGTCGGAAAATCAATGCCGTAAAAGCAAGGATGCGTAATTGGTGGACATGAAATGCGCATATGTACTTCACTCGCGCCGACTTCACGGAGACGTTTAACGAGTCGTTTCTGGGTTGTACCTCTCACAATTGAATCATCCACCACGACGACACGTTTGCCGCTGACGACTTCGGGAAGGACGGAAAGCTTCATGTCGACGCCCGCGGAACGATCCTGCTGTTGCGGCATGATAAAGGTGCGTCCGACATAGTGGTTGCGGATGAAGCCATAGTCTAGCGGGATACCGCTTTGTCGGGAAAACCCAAGCGCTGCTGAATTCCCGCTATCAGGCACTGGAATCACGATATCTGCCTCGCAGGGCTGCTCTTCCGCCAGTCGCATCCCGTACTTCAAGCGAACCAGATGAATGTTTTTTCCGAACACGACGCTATCGGGCCTTGCAAAGTAAACCATCTCGAACACGCATTTCGCCAGGCGAGGTGCTTTGCCGGCCGCATGGGGGATGGCGTAGCTTTTTAGACCATTCTCGTTGATGACGATGAGCTCGCCGGGCTCCACATCACGCACGTATTCGGCACCTGTTTGATTTAGCGCACACGTCTCGCTGGCCACGATCCAGGCATCGCCAAGGCGCCCCAGTGAGAGCGGCCGAAATCCCATGTGGTCACGCGCCGCCAAAACACAATCCTTTGTCATTAGGAGAAAACAGTAAGCCCCTTCGAGTTCCGCCAAAGCCCTGGCTACACGCTGCGGCCGGCTGCGATACATGGGATCCGCAAGCAGGTGGACTAAGATTTCGCTGTCGGTACCCGTCTGAAAAATGGCACCGGCATCCTGGTACATTTTTCTCAGGCGCGCCGCGTTGACAAGATTGCCGTTGTGAGCAACGGCCCAAATGCCGTCCACACATTCAACAACCAGGGGCTGAACGTTTTGAATGCGCGTAGAACCGCTAGTGGAGTATCTAACGTGACCGATGCCGAGATGGCCCTTTAAATTGTCCCAGTTCTTTTTTCCCAGCACTTCGCTGACGAGACCATGTCCTTTGACGGAACGAACCTCGGCACCATCCGAAATCACGATGCCCGCGCCTTCCTGTCCGCGATGCTGCAGCGAAAAGAGTCCGCGATAGATAACGGACACTGGATCGCTCAGGCCGTAAATCCCGAACAAGCCACAATTCTCTCTGGGATGATCGTCTCTGGTATCCACCATTCTCACGTCTTTGACAGACCGCAAGCCATGCCGTCACTGGCGCATTTCCGCGATACGCTCCTAGCGACTCTGTGTTTAAAGCATGCCCCGAATCAAAGCAAGAGCGAACGCGGTGACGGAGGAACTTTCTAGATGCTATATCAAGACCCCTTGTTCGATCGACGAGGCGGCCTGCCGCAGCGAAGCGAAGACGGGACCGATCGAATGGCAAATACCGGTGCCTTTTGCGGCGGGGTCAAGCGTCCTCCTTGCCACTGCCAGCTAGAGAGGACAACAGACCAATGTGCGGTCCCCTCAAAAAAGAAGGGGGAATGTCCCCTCACAAGGTCCCTCGCCCCTACAACAAAAACCCACACGGGGTTATTGATTAAACGTCGTAGTACAGAGCAAACTCCCACGGATGCGGTCGTAGATTCAAAGCATCCACCTCGTTTTTCCGTTTGTAGTCAATCCAGGTCTCGATGACATCTTCGGTGAACACATCGCCCTTCAGGAGAAACGCGTGATCGGCCTCGAGCGAATCAAGCGCCGCGGACAATGACGCGGGTGTCTGCGGAACCTTGGCGGCCTCTTCTGGCTCGAGATCGTAGAGATCCTTGTCCAACGGATCACCCGGATCGATTTTGTTCGTGATCCCGTCAATTGCGGCCATGAGCAGCCCGGAAAAGGCCAAATAAGGATTGCAGCTTGGGTCTGGGCAGCGAAACTCCATTCGTTTCGACTTTGGCGACGGTGAATACATCGGGATCCGGACACAGGCACTGCGGTTGCGACTGGAATAGGCCAAGTTCACCGGAGCTTCGTAACCCGGTACAAGTCGCTTGTAGCTGTTCGTTGTCGGATTTGTCAGCGCCAAAAGGGCATGGGCATGCTTTAGAACACCGCCAATCGCGTTCAGAGCCATCTCGGAAAGACCGGCGTAGCCATCGCCCGCAAACAGGTTTTTATCCCCCTTCCAGATTGACAAATGTGTGTGCATGCCGCTGCCGTTGTCCTGGAAAAGCGGCTTGGGCATAAACGTCACCGTCTTGTTGTGCTTGGTTGCCACATTCTTCGCCACGTATTTGTACGTCACAAGCTTGTCCGCCATTTCTACCAGCGGCGAAAAGCGCAAATCAATTTCTGCCTGGCCGGCAGTGCCCACTTCGTGGTGCTGCGCCTCAACTTCAATACCCAGATGTTCCATAATCATGACCATCTCGCTACGGATGTCCTGATGCTTGTCCATTGGCGGAACCGGGAAATAGCCTTCCTTATAGCGCGGCTTATATCCGAGGTTAGGGTTCTCTTCCGCACCGGAGTTCCATCTGCCTTCGATGGAATTAATGTGGTAGTAACCCTCGTGCTCGTTCTGGTCGAAACGGATGTCATCAAAAATGAAAAATTCCGCTTCGGGCCCGAAATAGGAGGTATCCCCGATGCCCGTGCTCTTCAGGTAGTTCTCGGCCTTACGCGCGACGTTGCGAGGATCACGTGTGTAATCCTCGCCGGTAATGGGATCGCTGATGTTGCAGATTATCGATACCGTCTTGATGCCAAGGAACGGATCGACAAACGCTGTATCGGCAACTGGCTTGACAAGCATGTCCGACTCGTTGATCGACTGCCAACCACGGATGCTCGAGCCGTCAAACCCGAGACCCTCCTCAAAGGCGTCCTCTTCCAGCGCTCTCGCCGGAATCGAGAAGTGTTGCCACAAACCCAGAAAGTCCGTAAATCGAAGATCGACGATCTCCGCTTGCTCTTTCTTGATCAAATCGAGTACGTCTTTGGGTGTTTTACTAGCTGCCATAAATCCGAAACCTCCTTTTACTTTGCTACGGGGAAGCCGTAGCTCTATACCACAGCGCATACCCCAGTCAATGGGATTATTTGCCTTTTTCCGCCTTGCTGCACATCCCGTACCAGTTTCACCGACCCTGGCGGCATAGTGTCAAAATACACGCAAGCTCACTCAATTAAGACAACGGGAAAGGCACGAGGAAGGTGGCGGAGCGCAGCGAGATGCGACAATTACGTTTTACCGGCCTTGCACGACATACAAATTATGTCTCGGCTTTCACGACAGAATTGAAAAACTCTCGCACACGTTCGCGGCTCGCCAGGAGACGTTCGTTTAATGCCCCGAAGCTGGACGTGTGTCCCAACAACCGCTTTGAAAGTGCCTCCATCTCCCGGTTTTTCTGGGGCAGAATGTGGGTCTGGCGGTCTTCGAGCAGCTGTATAAAGTGTTCAGTCCTCCTGAGAAACACATAATCCGATCTCAAGACCGTCATCCGTGCAGCGTCAATCAGGCCCGCTTCGCGCAATCTGTCCATCGCCTCAAGCGTGTTGCCTGTCACGAGGCGCGGGAAGTCCACTGCATGTTGAAGCTGTAACGCCTGTACCGCAAATTCTACATCTCGAATGCCGCCCACGCCGGTTTTGATGTTCTCCCCTCCCTTTCCCTCCAACGTTTGCTGTATCGCCATATCCCGCATGCTCCTGACTGTCGACACGATGTCCCTGCGTGAACGCCGTTCAAGAATCAAGGTCTTCACGTCTTCCACAAAGCGCTTGCCAACATCACGATTGCCCGCAACGGGCCTCGCCTTCAGGAGCGCCTGGACTTCCCATAAATGCGCAGACTTCCGGTAGTAGCGAAAAACCGCAGATAGAGGTTGAACCAGCGGACCTGCGGCACCGTATGGACGCAATCGAAAATCAACCCTGTACGCGTATCCCTCCTCCGTGTAGGCCGCCAGTGCATCGCGCAAACGTACTAGGACACGCTCGTAGAACTGAGGATCCGCGGCATCCGCGGGGTCGTAGATGCCCAGTAGGTCAATGTCGGAGCTGTAATTGAGCTCGCTTCCGCCAAGCTTCCCCAGGGCAATCACACAGAATCGGTCACTCGGTAGTGCAGAACCGGACTTCCCGTGGCGCTCTAACAAGATATTCCATTCACGATCGAGCAGCGCTTCGATGATGACTTCGGCCAGAATAGACAAATCAGAGGTAATCTCTTCAATGGGGGCCTGTAGACAGAAGTCGCGCGCGCCAATGCGGAGAATTTCCCGCCGGCGAAATCGACGTACAGCATCCAACCATGCAGTGCGGTCGCCTGTCGACTGGAGGAATGTCTCCAGATCGGCAGTCATCGCCTGCGCTGTTCGCGCGGATTGAAGAATTTTCGGATCCGTGACCCAGTCAAAAAACTCAGGATGCCGCACCAGTGTGTCCGCAAGGAACTGGCTTCCCGCAAAAAAACTCAGCAGGATCTCCAGGCGCCGCGGCTGGGAGAGTAAGCGACGATAGTGCTTCTCAGGATTAGGATGATTTGCAACGAATCGCTCCCAATTGTTAAGTGCCATGTCAACGTCTGCCGCATCCCGCAGCATGTCCATGGCAAGTACGGCCAGCCATGCGTAGGTCGATTGACGTTCACCTTCCCCGGCGAGCCTCTTTAAATTGTGGAACGCTCGCTCACTGTCGGCAAACCCGACCGGCTCGAGTACACGCTTTCGCAAGGCGTCCGGGGCATCAGACGAAAGCACCAGATCCGCCGCATTGCCGTGCCCAGCGTCGAGCACTGCCTTCTGCCCGAAATGACGTTCCACAAAATGCCGAATGACCGCCGTGTGACCATCAAACTCCAAATGTAGCTTCTGCTCCGGACTCAGATCCAAATCCTGTCGGTAACCCATCCTGCGCGCAAGGTGCCCGTATTCCGGCTCGTCCAACTCCGGTAATTGAAGATCCAAAGCGTGACCGCGAAGCATACGCAAGCCGTTAATCAGCTTCCTTAGAAACACATACGCCTCACGCAGCTGGCGTGCCTCGTCTGCCTCAAGGACGCCCG
>Ga0310125_10000753_pt1 | contig 15793 bp, 16 predicted proteins | sample CB11b_Tmax_Bot8__FD_203508 | JGI IMG/M metagenome (GOLD analysis project Ga0310125, IMG submission 203508) | Marine microbial communities from Western Arctic Ocean, Canada - CB11b_Tmax_Bot8 | ecosystem: Environmental > Aquatic > Marine > Oceanic | place: Canada: Western Arctic Ocean | collected... | reverse complement strand
GAGAGCGACGAGGACCGCTGCGAACTGCTCGCCGAACGACTCGACTCGACCACCGTGCTCCACGCCGACGCCACACGCCGCAGCCAGCTCGAAGAAGCTCGAGTCGGAACCGCCAGCGTGTTCGTGGCCACCACCGGCCACGACGAAGACAACATCGTCTGCGGGGTCGAGGCCAACGAGATGGGTTGCCCGAAAATCCTCTCCGTCGTCAGACGACCCGACTACGCCGATGTGCTGGCCAAGGTCGGGATCGGACAGTCGGTCAGCCCCCGGGAAGTCCTCGCCGAAGAAATCCTGGCACTGCTGCAGAGAGGACCGGTGATCAGCCGACGCGATATCTCCGGCGGCGGAGCCGAGGTGGTTGAACTGGAAGTGGGTGAAGATTCCCAGGTGACCCGCGCACCACTCAAGGAACTCCCGCTCACGAGAGGACTGGTCGCCACCGTCGTACGCTCACCCGCGATCTGGGTCCCCGGAGGCGACGATCAGCTGAAGGCCGGGGACTCGGTCATCGTGCTCGTACAATCCGACAGCGCCGAAGAAGTGCTGGGACTGTTCGCCGCCAGGAACGGCGACTGAACACCCACTCGTGTCTCGAATCCACACGCGCCCCCCCAAAAAAAGAGTCTCCCAAGAGCCCGGAGGATTGGCTGAGTGCAGAGGGTCTTCGTTTCCGAGTACATCACCAGCGGGGCCTGGGCCGATCGACCCCTCGTCGGGTCGCTGGCAACCGAGGGCCAGGCCATGCTCGTGGCTCTCGCCGAAGACCTCGCCGATGATCCCGGGATCGAGGTCGTCACCACCTGGGACTCGCGGCTGGGTGAGTTTCCGGTCACGGGGACCCGGGCGTTTGAGGTGGAAACCACGCTCGAGGCCGACGAGAGATTTCATCAACTGGCCGGCTCTGCCGATCGAACACTCGTGATCGCTCCCGAAATCGATGGGCTGCTCGAGAACCGCTCGCTCCAGGTGTCGGTTGCCGGAGGAACCTGGGTGGGGTGCCCGGCCGATACGATTGCACTCTGCTCGGACAAGCTGGCAACCGCACAGCACCTGCGACAACATCGGCTGAATGTCGTGGACACCCGCACGGCACAGGTGCCGCGGCCCGACTCGGAACGGGTCGTCTGGAAACCACGCGATGGAGCCGGGTCGCTGGGGATCTCGACCGCCAGCCGCACCGATCCCCCCCCACACCCCGACTCCATCGTGCAACCACTGGTACAGGGACGTCATGTTTCAGTCGCCGTGATCTGTGGCGATCAGCAGGCGTTCAGCCTGCCGGTTGCCGAACAGCATCTCAGCAGCGACGGACGATTCAGCTACCAGGGCGGCAAAGTCCCCTGCTTCCCTCTCGATTCGCCCCAGTCCCAGGCGATCCGTCACCTGGCACGAGAGGCCTGCCGCAGCCTGGGCCACGCACGAGGCTGGATGGGGGTCGACCTGGTGCTGCTGGAAGACAACACGCCGGTGATCATGGAAATCAACCCGCGATTGACCACGTCGTTCCTGGGCTACCGCCAACTGGCGGCCGGCGTTCCACTGGGCCAGCTCGTCATCTCACCTGAATCCGCCGCCGAGGCGAGCTGGGATTGGTGCCACACGCACAGTGAACCGGTGGAATTCACCTGCAGCGGATCGATGACAGGCGGCGGTTAGCGGCCGTCGATGAGAACCCACATGCAGATCGTCGGACTCGACATCGGTGGAGCCAACCTGAAGGCGGCCAGCGCACAGGGCCAGGCGGTCTCCAGGGCGTTCCCGATCTGGCGTGAACCGGACCGGCTGGGGCAGGAACTGGAGTCACTGCTCGGAGGACTGCCCGCCGCAGACGCCCTGGCGGTCACGATGACGGCCGAACTGGCCGACTGCTTTCCTACCAGGGCCCAGGGAGTGCGGCGGATCCTCGAAGCGGTTGACCAAATCACCGCCGGGCGACCGGTTGTGGTCTGGCAGACCGGAGGCGAGTTTGTGGAGGTCGCCGAGGCCAAGGAACTGCCCGAGCTGGTGGCCGCCGCCAACTGGCATGCGCTGGCCACCTTCAGCGGACGCCTGGCCCCAACAGGCGAAGCACTGCTGATCGACATCGGCAGCACCACCACCGACCTCATACCCATCCTGGACGGACTGCCGGTGCCCTGGGGACTGACCGACCGCAACCGACTGGCCAGCCACGAACTGGTCTACACCGGAGTCGGCCGCACGCCGGTCTGCTCGCTGGCCAACGAGGTCACCCTCGGAGATCGCCGCGTCGGGTTGGCAGCCGAGCTGTTTGCCACGACCGGGGATGTCTACCTGCTGAGCGGTGACCGCCATGAAGACGCCCTCTGCCTCGACACCGCCGACGGAAGGCCAGACACGCTCAAGGACGCAGCCCGGCGGCTGGCACGGATGCTGTGTTGTGACCCGGAAGAGATCAGCGACGAAGAACTGATCGACGTCGCCGGACAAATCGCCACGATTCAGCTCGACAGGCTGGGCTCGGCGGTTCAACACGTGATCGGACTCTCGCAACAGGGGCCCGGGCTGGACACCGTCCTGGTCAGCGGAAGCGGTTCCTTCCTGGCCCGCCGCGTGGTGCAGTCACATCGAGACCTCGCCGAAGCACGGCTGGTGGATCTCACCGAGTGCTTCTCGGGTGACGTCGCCACCGCGGCGTGTGCGTTTGCGATCGCGAGGCTGGCCGAGGAACGAGTGGCCGATTTTCTCTAGGAAGCCACCGCGACTTCCGACCCCCGTGACAACGACTCGCCGACCGCGTCGATCAGCCGCACCAGGCAACCGGCTCGCTTCAACACCGCTGAGTTGTGAGCGGCATCGTCCCACTGCAGCAACAGGTCGTCGTAGACTCGATCCAGGTCGATCGATGGCGACTCCAGCGGAGTGCCGTAGACCTCCTCGTCATCGGTCACCGCGAACAACTCGAAATCACGGTATCCTCCGCTGCTCCCCGCAATCACCCACCCCGTCGCCAACGGCACGGGACTCGACGGATGGTACTCCAGGGCGGCAGTCACCTCGTCGGGGAACCGCACCGTGATCCCGATCCCCTGCACGAGACCGGCACCGGTGAGGTGACGAGCCGAGACCGACAGCGGGTCGACGCCTGTCAGCATCAACAGCTGTTCGAGACGGTCCAGTACCGAGGTCGGCAATCGGCTGCCCGGCTCTGCGGCCACCATCGAGTCACCTCCGATGAAGCCCCAGGTGCTGTGGAACAACGTTCGAGGTAGGCCAAGACGACCCGATTGGACCAGGGCCAGGGCCGATTGGAAGTCGGCGTCGGCCAGGCTGTTGCAAAGCACCAGCAAGCGGGACCCCCGTCCCTGGCCCCCAATCCACTCCAGCTCCGGTTCGCTGACCGGAGAAGGCACGGCGACGGGTCGGCCCAGCTCGATCGCCCGACGCACGGTTTCTCGCCGCAGCAAATCGCTGCCGGTGACCAGCAACAGGTCGATCCCCTCGTCACTCAACAACTCCCCCGCATCAGCCACCTCGCGACACCCCGCCGATTCACAGACACTCTCGCCACCAGGCACCTCGGCAACCACCGCCACCGGCAGCAGGTCGGTGCGGAGGCTGAGTCGCTGGAGATGGAAGCGGCTCCGTGGACCCGGACCGACCAACCCGACCCTGAGACGATGTGTCGATGTGGCCATCAGAGAATGCCTCGCCGGCGGCTACGGCTTGCGGACGTTGCCGGTCATCCGAACCTTCAGCCGCCCAATGCTCTTGTGGCCGGCCGGGGCATTGACCTTCAGAAACAACAGACCGGTCTCGCGAGGCGTGATCGTGCCTCCGTTCCCGACCAGGAACGGCTTGCCCGGCTTCAGCTTCTTGCCGCCGTCGGGGGCCGGCACGATGACGCCGATCAGAGCTCCACACCGGATGCCCGCCGCCATGTCGCGCGCCGTGTCGGCCACCGAAAAACCGGTCGGGCCGATCGAGAGACTCGTTACGAATCGGTAATCACCGGCAGACTGGATCCTGAACGCCTGGCCCTTGAAGACCGCCGCCACAGGTTGACCCCAGCCCTGAGATGTGTCGACGTCGGATTCAAGCTCGTTGGCCGACAACATCTCCTCGTCCAACCGCTTGATCTTGGCCCGGACACCCTTGACCTCCGGGGACAACTTCAGGATCAGCTCGAGCATCTGGCGGGTCTTGACCAGGTTCCCCGCCTCCTCGTACTGCTTGGCCAGCGTCGCCGCGTCACGCACGAACGACTCCTGGAACCGCTGCACCTTCACGTCGATCGACTTGGTGCTGGCACCCTTCCTGGTCGACTTGCCGCTCTTGCCGCTCTTGCCGCTCTTGCTGCTCTTGGCTTTCTTGGCGCGCGACTTGCGAGCCTCGGTCGTCTTCTTGCGGCCCGCCTGGCCGGTCTGGGCGGTCTGGGCGGTCTGGGCCTCGAGCACCTCGCCCAGGCACAACGTGGCAGCCAGCAGAATACAACCACTCATCAGTGTCTTCATGCTCTTCATGCTCCTGCTCATCGGATCGTTCCCGTTCTGGTCAACCCGGCTCCATTGTCGACGATCACCCACCCTGCTGCCAGCCCCGGGTTTCTCGTAGCCGAATTCATGAGGATTTCGCCGCATGATCCCGGCGGTCTAACCCTCCATCGGACCGATCACGTTGCTCGCCAGCAGGATCCCGAACGCGGCGACTCCCGCCAGCAGAGCCCTCAGAGCCCAGCGTCCTCCGCGTGGTCCAAACCAGCCCGTCAGCCGACGACCCTTCGAGGTCTGCTCGAGCAGCCACCGCTGCTGGTACCAGCCCACCCCGCCCAGCACCGCCAGCATCGAACCGATCAGTTGCTGTTCGTTCATGTCATGTTCAGGTGTTGGGCCCGACGATCAGCCGGGCAGGCGGCCGCATCACTGCCGAGTGGAGCAGCCTGTTGGCCACCGGCCACCACCGATAGAATCTACTCAGGTAACCGTCTTCCCAAGACGCCCCGACACGAATGAGACTCGCGATGGCTGGCCTGGGAGTCAACATTGATCACGTGGCGACGATCCGCCAGGCGCGTCGTGCGATCGAACCGGACCCGGTGTGGGCCGCGGCGCTCGCCGAGCTGGGCGGAGCCGACGGAATCACGATTCATCTCCGAGAGGATCGACGGCACATCATCGATCGCGACGTGCGAGTGCTCAAGGAAACGGTCCAGGTGAAGCTGAACCTCGAGATGGCTGCCGAGGAGGAGATCATCGAGATCGCACTTCAGACTCGGCCGGACCAGTGCACGCTGGTGCCTGAGAAGCGTGAGGAGCTCACGACCGAGGGTGGGCTGGATGTCCTGGGGCAAAGAGACCGCATCGCCACAGCCTGCCTGCGACTGCAGCAGGCCGGGATGGAGGTCAGCCTGTTCATCGACCCGGTCGCCGAGCAGATCGAGGCGGCCGCGGCACTCGGAGCCGACGCGGTCGAATTGCACACCGGAGCCTACGCCGATGCGGTGTCTGCCGAGGAGATAGACGGCGAATTCGCAGACCTGGTCGCGGCGGCCGAAACGACGCTTCAGGCGGGATTGGTGCTGCACATGGGGCACGGCCTGACCTATCGCAACGTCGGCCGCGTTGCCGAGATCCCCGGCATCTGCGAATTCAATATCGGACATTCGATCGTGGCACGAGCCGTACTGGTGGGGCTCGAACGAGCCGTCCGCGAAATGAAGCTGCTGCTGTGACCCGCTGAGATCCCCCCCCTAAAAACAAATCTCGCTCAAACGGCCTAGCCCAGGTACTGCTCGATCGCCAGCCGGATCTCGTCTCGCACGCGACGGAATTCCGCCCGCTTCTGGTCGTCGGTCCCCGTGGCTTCGGCCGGATCATCAAACGGCCAGTGCAGACGCTCGACCCCCCCGCCGGGAAACTGCGGGCAGCGATCCGCCGCACTGTCGCAGACACTGATCACCAGGTGCGGAGCAGTTTGTGGCGGCTCGAGGAACTCATCGATCGACTTGCTGTGTTGACCCGAGATGTCGATCTCCAGTTCGCCCATCACCTCGATCGCCATCACGTGCACGTACCCCGACGGTTGGGCACCTGCCGAGAGACTCTCGATCCCGCCGGGAGACAATTCACGCAGCAGCCCTTCGGCCATCTGGCTGCGGCACGAGTTTCCGGTGCAGAGGAACAGCACGCGTCGTGGCAGCGGAGTCAAAGGCTCGGTCATGCGGCCCATGATAGCAGGCTGATCACGACCGGAGTCGCGACCACCGCTGGCGGGGACGCCCCGGCAGACGACTTGTCGGCTCGGGGTGCCTTGGTATGATCGTGCTCTCAGGACGGTGTCCCGACCCACCCTCAGCCAACACCCCATGGCCCCGCTCACCTACAAGGACGCCGGCGTCGACCTCGACTCCTACCGCGATGCCATGCAGCGGTTGCCGTCGCTGCTGCGGAGGACTCACGGACCGCGGGTGATGGACCTGCCCGGCGGATTCGCCGGCCTGTTCCGGCTGAACCCCGGCAGCCGGTTGCTCGGTCGAGCCTACAGCGACCCGGTGCTGGTGGCCGGTTCCGATGGAGTGGGCACCAAGGTCAAGGTGGCCGCCGCCGCCGGACGATTCGACTCAGTCGGCATCGACCTGGTGGCCATGTGTGTCAACGACTGCCTGTGCCTGGGCGCCGAACCCCTGTTCTTTCTCGATTACATCGCCCTGGGTGCCGACAACCCGCCGCTGATCGCCGAGTTGGTCTCGGGCATCAGCGATGGCTGCCTGAAAGCCGATGCCGCTCTGCTGGGCGGCGAAACCGCGATCATGCCCGACCTGTACTCCGGAGACGATTTCGACATGGCCGGGTTCTGCGTCGGAGTCGTCGAGCGGAAACGACTGATCGACGGACAGGCGATCTCCCCCGGAGACGTCCTCCTGGGACTGGCCTCCTCAGGTCTCCACTCCAATGGCTACAGCCTGGTCCGCAAGGCCGTCTTCCAGTCCGCCGGGCTGAGTGTGGATGACCAGGTCGAATCGCTCGAGGCCAGCGTGGCCGATGTGCTGCTGACACCAACACGCATCTACACCCGGGCACTGAGAAAAGTGATGCAGCGGTACCGGGTCAAAACCGTCGTGCACGGGATGGCTCACATCACCGGCGGAGGACTCGAAGAAAACCTCCAACGCGTCCTGCCCACCGGGTGCCGGGCCGTCGTCGAATCGGGCAGCTGGGACGTGCCCGAGGTCTTCGACTGGATCGCCGAACTGGGACAGGTCGAGACCGACGAGATGTACCGCGTGTTCAATATGGGCATCGGTTTCGTGCTGGTGCTCGATCCGTACTACGTCGAGAGTGTGCAGAGGCGGCTCGAGGAGACTCGGACCGAGTCGTGGGTGATCGGGCGGATCGAGGCGGGTGAGACCGGCGTTGAGCGGACCGGGTCATGAACGAGGCCGGTAACGAGGCCGGTAACGAGGCCGGCAGTGAGGCGCAAGCCTACCGGCGGGTCTGGCTGACGTTTGTGCGAAATGCGCTGATCCGCGAGATGACTTTTCGCGGCAATTTCATCATCACCGTGCTCACTCGAGCCCTGTGGTTCTGCAGCCAGGTGCTGCTCTTCAAGATCATCTTCAGCAACGTCGCTCAGATCACCGAGGGCTGGAACGAATACCAGTACTTCGCGTTCATGGCGACCGGGATGCTAATCAACGCGTTGATCGAGTCGCTGTTCATGCCCAACGCGGCGAACTTCAGCGAGTTGATCCGCACCGGCAACCTCGACTTCGCACTCCTGAAACCGATCGACACTCAGTTTCTGGTCTCGTTCGAAAAGATGGACCTCGCCATGCTCAACCAGGTCCTACTCTCGATCGGACTGCTCGTCTACGCCCTGTCGAACCTGCCCGAGGGTGTGGGGGTGACGATGGCGGGGGTGTCGTTGTACCTGCTGTTCGTCGTCGCCGGAGTCACGATTTTCTACAGCCTGATGATCTCGCTGGCGAGCACGGCGATCTGGTTCGGCCGCAACCAGGGCCTGTACGACTTCTGGTTCTACATCACCGTGTTTGCCCGCTACCCACGGAGCATCTACCAGACCGAGCCCGCCTCGTTGGCCGGCAGCGTGATCCTGTTCACCTTCACCTTCGTGCTGCCGATCCTCGTCGTGGTCACCGTCCCGGCCCGAGTGCTCCTGGGGACGCTCGACCACCAGGCCTGGCTGGCCGGAGTCGCACTGGCAGCCGCGGTCTTCGGGCTGGTCGTCTCACGGATGGTCTTCACCCGGTCACTGCGCAGCTACCGCAGCGCCAGCAGCTGAGAGCCGCGGCGGTCATTCGTCGTCGAACGCGAATTCGTCATCCTCGTCGTCGGCGAAGATGTCGTCCTCGTCCAGGCCTTCGATGTCCAGCTCGCCGTCGGACTCGTCCTCGTCCTCGTCCTCGGCAAACGGGTCGTCGAGATCCTCGTCGTCCTCGTCATCCTCAAACGGATCGTCATCGACCGCTTCATCGGTCTCGGGATCGAACTCCACGGCGGTCCCGCCCCCGCCGGCCAGTGCCGGAACCGCCTCGACTGCCTCGCTGCCACCTCCGAAAATCAGGGCCAGGAAGGGCATGAAGGCCAGCAGGGCACAGACGACGAGTGTCAGGATCAACATCATCAGCACGGAGGTGTTCTTGAAGACCTGCACCTGGAATGTGCCGTAGTTGCCTTCCCACATCGGTCCCCCGACCACGATCCAGATGAACCACAGCGCGGGGATCGCACCCACGAGAGCGATGGCAAACAGGGGGAGCTTTTTCACGGTGCAGTCTCCAGGCCCGGTCGGAACGCTCGAACGAAACAGCGCCCCGGTTGGCTCTTCGTCATAGTATGTCGCACGGGAAACCCGAGGCAAGTTGCCGGAGCGGCAAAGCCGACTGAGAGCCGGGGGTCTGGTACGAGTGTGACGATTGTGCCAGGCCGATCCCCATGCTCGAATGTGCTCCTCGCCCCAGGCCCGATGTCGTAGCACACGATGAAACGCCTCCAGTCACTCAACACCCGGATCGTCGCCTGCGACCGCTGTCCGCGGTTGCGTGAGCACTGTGCCGAGGTGGCCGCAACCCGCCGACGTGCCTACCTCGACTGGGACTACTGGGGGGCCCCGGTTCCCAACTTCGGCGATCCCCGAGCCCGGCTGCTGATCGTCGGGCTGGCCCCGGGGGCACACGGAGCCAACCGGACCGGGCGGATGTTCACCGGCGACCGCAGTGGCGACTGGCTGTTCCGAGCCCTCCACGTCGCCGGTTTCGCCAACCAGCCCGCTGCCACCGACCGCGACGACGGCCTGGAACTGACCGACTGCCTAGTCACCAACGCCTGCCATTGTGCTCCACCGGGGAACCGGCCGGCAAAGGACGAACTGGAGTCGTGTCGGGAGTGGTTCGATGAGACCGTCGACCTGCTGCCGGTTCGCGTCTTCCTGGCCCTGGGCGCGATTGCCTGGCGGGCCGTCGTCGACCTCGCACGCCGACGCGACTGGTACTCCGGCCCGATCCCGAAGTTCTCACACCAGGCCGAAGTCCCCCTGTCCCAGGACCGCTGGCTGCTGGGCAGCTACCACCCCAGCCAGCAGAACACCTTCACGGGGCGGTTGACCGAGGAGATGTTCGACGGGGTGTTCTCGCAGGCCCGGGCCAAGTTGACCCGACCCTGACAGCCAACCCCAGCTTGCAACCTCGCCGTGAGCTGAGGTACAAATGCAGCCGTTGAATCACCTGCAAACTCGTACCGCGAAAAAAAAGGTCTCTCATGAGTGGTCCGAACCGTCGTCGCTTCCTGCAATCGACTGCAGCCGCCACGGCCGCATTTGCCATCAGCGGCACCAAGTCCTCGGGCAACATCCTGGGCGCCAACGAACGACTGCGCGTGGCGGTCGCCGGGCTGCACGGCCGCGGCCGGTCGCACTACGGAGCCTACGCCAAGATGAAGGATGTCGAGGTGGCCTACGTGGTCGACCCCGACAGCCGGCAGTACGCTCGAGCCATCAACGACGTCAAGAACATCTCGGGTACCGCGCCCAAGCCGATCTCCGACGTCCGCGAAGTGCTCGACGACTCCGAACTCAATATCGTCTCGATCGCCACGCCCAACCACTGGCACTCGCTGATGAGCATCTGGGCCTGCCAGGCCGGCAAGGACGTCTACGTCGAAAAACCGCTCTCGCACAACATCTCCGAAGGCCGCAAGCTGGTCGAAGCAGCCAGGAAGTACAAGCGGATGGTCCAGCACGGGACCCAGCAACGCTCCAGCGGTGGCCGAGCCAGCGAAATCGCGGCACTGCAAAGCGGCAAGTACGGCAAGCTGACCGTGTCCAAGGGCTACTGCTGTAAGCCTCGATGGAGCATCGGCAAGAAGACCACCGAGACTCCGCCCAGCGAACTCGACTTCAACCTCTGGCTGGGACCCGCACCCCAACAGCCCTACCACGGTAACCTGGTCCACTACAACTGGCACTGGTTCTGGGATACCGGCAACGGAGATACCGGCAACCAGGGCGTGCACCAGATGGACGTGGCCCGCTGGGCCATCCCCGGTGCCACGCTGCCCAAACGAGTCCTCAGCATGGGCGGTCGATTCGGATACGACGACCAGGGACAGACCCCCAACACCCAGGTCACCGTGATGGAGTACGACGAGGCCCTGCTGCTGTTTGAAACCCGCGGACTGGTGGGCAAGCACAAGAGCATGGGGCGGATGGTGACCAACGAGTTCTACACGACCGAGGGAGTGATGCGGGATGGGACGTTTTATCCCAAGAACGGAGGCAAGCCCGAGAAGGTGCAGGGGCCTAAGGTCGAGGTGACTCCCGGAGGCGCGTTTGGCAGCTTCATTCACGCCGTCCGCAGCCGCAAGATCAGCGACCTCAATGCCGACGTGCTCGAAGGACACTACTCAAGCGCACTGTGCCACCTCTGCAATATCTCCTACCGACTCGGAGTCAGCGTGCCGTTTGGCGGCCGCGACCAGGTGCTGGGCGACAACCCCCAGGTCACCTCGTCGATCGACAAGGTCCGAGACAACCTCGAAGTGGTCGGCGAAAAACTCGCCCAGAGCAGCTACCACCTCGGACGCCCACTCAACATGGATCCCAAGTCCGAGAGGTTCATCGACGACAAGCAGGCCAACGCCCAACTGACTCGCAACTACCGCAAGCCCTTCGTGGTTCCCGAGACGGTCTGAGCGGCAAACCGGCGATGAACGGCGATGAACGGCGATGAACGGCGATGAACGGCGATGAACGGCGATGAACGGCGATGAACGGCGATGAACGGCGATGAACGGCGATGAACCAGGCAGGGAAGTGTCCGCTGTGTGGCGGTGAGTTGGCCGAATCCGCGGGTGAGGAGCCTCGGTGGACCTGCCAGGCGTGTGGCGCCGAGTGGCTCGATGCAGACGAGACCCACGGCGGGGATCAGACGACCGAGTCCCCGCTGGCCGACTCGGTCGCCTCGGTCGGCCGCTACCTGTTCTACGGACTCTCTCTGCCGGAACGAGCCGTCCGCAGCTCGATCGGACTGGCCGCCGGAGCGGCCCGCGAGACCGCCGAACTGCTCGTGCCCCGAGCCTTCCAGGACTCCAAGACCTACGGCATCGTCGTCCGCAACTCGCTCCGGTTCCTCGCCTCCGACATCGGTGGAGTCACCTCCCAGTCCCAGGCCGACGAGGAACCGGCGGTCGAGGGCTACCTGGCCCGCAAGGCGGTCGGGAACTTCGTCGACATGGCCGGCTGGGCAACCCTGTCGTGCTCACCCGTCTGGCTGATGGCCGTCGTCAGCGATGTCGCCTACGGTGCCCGCAGCTACACCCGGGAACTGGCGACCGAGTTGAAACAGAAGGGACTGATCGACGAGAAGTCGACGATCAACTCGGTCGAAGACCTGCTGGGAGCGATCCAGGGTGCCACCGGCGAGGCGGCCGGACTGTTCGATACTCCTCCACTCTCCGTCGCCGACCTCAAGGCCACGCTCGAAGCCACCCGTGAGGCACTCAACGAGGCCAACATCGCCGACGTGATTCCCGAGAATGAACTCGAGAGGCTCTGGGGCGAAATGAAGCAGGTGGCCGGCGAGGAGGATGTCGGGCTGCTGGGCGTCTCGGGGGCCGTCACCATGCTCTCGCTACAGAAAATCGGCAACGTCGGGCAGGGAGCACTCACCGGAATCCAGGTCGGCGGCGGACTGCTCAATCGACAGGTCATCGGCCACTACACCGAATCACTGGCCACCATCCGCGAACACGGTTTCTACAATACGCTCAAGGACACCGCCGATCCCTACATCGACGCCGTCTGGTCCAACTTCTCGATCGACCGCGAGACCTGGACCGAGGCCCTGCTCAGCGGACGAGCGATCGGGCAGGGATTCGATACCGTGGCCGGTTGGTTGGGCCGAGGAGGCGGCCAGCCGAGCGAGGCCTCAGAAGAGAGTGCGGCCGACGACGAGGAGATCGACGGGGCTGCAGACGAGAGTGGAGGCGAGGACGCATGACCGACCGGACACTCTGGGCACCCTGGCGACTCGACTACGTCAAGACCCCCGACAAGGGCGATGGCTGCTTCCTGTGCCGGTACCGAGACGATGATCCGTCACAGGACGCGTCCAACCTGGTGATCGAACGCGGACACCAGACCCTCACGCTGCTCAACCGCTTCCCCTACAACAACGGGCACCTGCTGATCGCTCCGCGGGAACACGTTGGGGATCTCGAGGAGGTCTCGGTTGAGGCGTTGGGGGAGTGCGTGGTGCAGTTGCAGAGGTGGACCCGGCGACTCCGCGAGACGATGTCGCCGGACGGGTTCAACATCGGCCTGAATCTCGGACAAGCAGCCGGTGCCGGCCTGCCCGGGCACCTGCACTGGCACATCGTGCCTCGCTGGAACGGGGATACGAACTTCATGCCGGTCCTCGGCGACGCCAACCTGATCCCTCAGTCGCTGGAGTCGCTGTACGGTTTGCTGACGAGCGAGACTTCTGCCGGTTGAAACCACTGGTGGAATTCAGCCTTCCGGCCCCCTATCATGAACTCGCTGCCCTGCCTCCTCCTGCACTCACGCAGATCCCTCCTCGACCTCCCCCACGCACCCCAACTCGACGATCCCTCCGGATCGCTTCGAGGACTCCGCCCCGATTCTCGACAGACTCACTCACGCCACGGCCCGACTCAACATGCTGATCTTCATTGTTCGAGTCCTGTATTTCATGGTCTGTGCCGGGGCGTTATACAACTTCATCAACCAGCCCACTCTCGACCTGCCCTACACCACCGCGATTGTCTTGTTCCTGTTCCTGCTGTTCGTCACGCAGGTCTTCACGGTCATCGACGTGGTGATCAAGCAGAAGCGGATCGAGATCATTTCGTCGATCTACTTCGGGCTGCTCGTCGGTGCGTTGCTGAACTACCTGATGCTGCAGGCCATCGAGCCCTTCCGTGAGCAACTTACGTCGATGAAGATCACCGGCGACGAGGCCAGCTCGGCGCTCGACGTGATGTTCATCATCAAGTTGCTCTCACCCTTGATCCTCAGCTACGTCAGCATCTCGTTTCTACTGCAGACCAAGGACGACTTCCGCTTCGTGATCCCCTACGTCGAGTTTTCTCGAGAGCTCAAGGGAGGTCGGCCGCTGGTGCTGGACAGCAGCGCCCTGATCGACGGCCGCATCGCCGACGTCTCCGAGACCCAGATCATCGAATCACAACTGATTGTCCCCTCCTTCATTCTCAAGGAGGTCCAGGACATCGCCGATAGCAGCGACAAGAACCGCCGGATCCGAGGACGACGTGGTCTCGACGTACTCGACAAGCTGCAAAAGAGCGCCAACTCCGAGGTGACCGTGTACCGCTCGGCCGGCACCGAACGCAAGGACCTCAGCAACGACCAGCGACTGGTCGAGCTGGCCGTCGAGCTGGGTGGCCGCATCGTCACCAACGACTTCAACCTCAACAAGGTCGCCAACCTGCAGGGCGTGATCGCGATCAACCTCAACGACGTCGCCAACGCCCTGAAACCCCGCTTCGTCCCCGGAGACCTCCTGCGGACGAAGATCGCCAAGGAAGGCGAATCGGCCGGACAGGGCGTCGGATTCCTCGACGACGGCACGATGGTCGTCTGCGAACAGGCGGCGGTGCTGATTGGCAAGGAGATCGATGTGATCGTGACCAGCGTGCTGCAGAACAGCGCCGGCCGCATGATCTTCGGCCGCCAGTCCGACTCGAATGACGCCGGCTAGTCGCCCGTTGAGAACCCAGCATTGCCCGCCTGGCGGCGAGCCACACTGGGTATCTCGCACCCACACCCAACCCCGAAGGGGCAGGCCTTTCAACATGGCTCCCGCCGCTTGCTGAGTAGCTTTGCGGTGGAGACATGACCGCCGGGTTTGTACTTGTCCTTTGGGGGCGGTTTCTTCTTTGGTCCGCGCGGGTGCTTCTGGTAGCGCGACAGGTTGACATGACCGGCAACCTGACGCAGAACCTGTGCCATCTCCGTGGCGGTCAGCGCACGCAGGGGGCGCCAACACTCGTCGGGGATTGCAATCTGCATGCCGTCCCAGGTCTGCCAGATCTCCAGGGCCAGGTAGTAGCCCGACACGTTCTCTCGGACCGTCTGCTCTCCGTGCACGGCGCGGAGTGAGGCCTTTAAGACCGAGACCGCATTCCAGGCCAACACCGCCAGGCAGAAGGCGAACAAGGCCGCGGGCGGATAACCCAACGTCTGGATTTCACAGTTGAGCGTCGTGGTCAGCTCCAAGAAGACCGACTCGATTGTCCAACGCTTGCGATACACATCCGACAACGTGACCGCGTCGGCAGCCTTGGTGGGGAGATTCGTCAGGATGTGGATTTCTTCGTAGCCGTCTCGTGTCTTCTCCTTCAGCGCCACCGTGATTCTGCGGACCTTCAATTCGGCACCACTGGGCTGATCGATGAGTCTTGCCGACTGCTCGTAGACCACCCCCGTCTCGGAGTCGCCAATCTTGCGTCTTTTCCCCGATAAACAGGGGTTGTACTGCCCATGCTGGCGAATCAAGAAGAACGCGTTCGACGCCGCAACCGTCGACATGAAGTTGAACGTGCAGATGTTGCGGTCGGCGATCCACAAGTCATCGGCTTGGACGGTCTCCAGAACCTCACCCAGCAGTCGCCGTTCCTGTGCGTGGCCGTCCTCGGTCAGGAAGACCTCGTCGATCAACATCCGTTCCGGGTCGAGCACGACCAGGAGCTTCCCCGGCAATGGGGCCGCCCAGGTGTGCCGCAGTTCCTCGATCCGATGTTCGGTGGCCGAGAGGTGATTCCCATCGAGTACGCGACACCGATAGCCAGGCACCCACGGCTCCATCCGAGCCTTGAGGGCATCGATCAGCAGGCCGGCTTCCCTGGCACTCTCCCCGACCAAGGCCGCGGAGATCCCGGTCTCGACGCGGTCGAGCTTGTTGTAAACCGCCGTGGTGGAGACCCCGACTTCGTCTCGTCGAGCCTGGTAGGCCGCATGAACACTCGGCTGGACGCCGAGCACGACGTCGCCCATTAGCCCGACCAAGGTGGAGAACAGCAGATCACGTGTGTACTGTCGCTCGGCCGTCTCGTCGAAGAGTTCGTCGATCCGCTCAGGATCCAGCAACCGTTCCAGCACGCCACGAGCCATGACACAGATCGGACGACTCGCCACAAAGGGCTCAAACAACGGGCCAAGCAACATCCTTGTCACCTCCTAGCCCCCTAAGTCCATGGAGGTCAGCAGGTTATCTCGATTCGTCACATGTTGAAAGGCCTGCCCCTTCGGGGTTTTGTTTTGGTGGGGATTGGGGGAT
>Ga0310125_10000752_pt1 | contig 15810 bp, 15 predicted proteins | sample CB11b_Tmax_Bot8__FD_203508 | JGI IMG/M metagenome (GOLD analysis project Ga0310125, IMG submission 203508) | Marine microbial communities from Western Arctic Ocean, Canada - CB11b_Tmax_Bot8 | ecosystem: Environmental > Aquatic > Marine > Oceanic | place: Canada: Western Arctic Ocean | collected... | reverse complement strand
TGGTTGAGCATGGAGCAGACGTTGGAAGCCCTGCTCTCCGGTGACAAGTCGATGATGCTCTACGGCATTCTGGAGAGTCATCAGACCAAGTCATACGAGCAGGCCTTGGAAACCCTCGAGTCACTGGTCGACATCGACCCCAACGAACCGATGGCGCATCTGGAGGATATCCACGAGCACTACTCTTGGCCGAAGAACTGGAGCACCGGTGCACTATGATCTGGGTGCCTCCTGGAATACGGTGATGCCCATCTTCAGGTAGGGCTCACGTTCTTCCGGCGTCGTCGTCACCGCCATGCCCAGACGAACGCCCGTCCCCTGCAGTTGCTCGGCGACGTTGCGCATGCAGTCGTCGACACTCTGCAGTGGAAAGTTCGGATGCCCCTCCAGGTTGAAGAGCAAGTCATTCGGTCCGAAGGCGACGTAATCGACGCCGGGTCGTATCAGTTGGCCGGCTCTGGTGATGGCGGCGACGGACTCGAGTTGGATCGCCAGCACGACGGTGTCGTTCCACCAGGCGGCGTACTCCAGGCGATCCACTGAACCCGCCCACTGTTCCTGGCCGCGTCGCGCCGCGCCACCCCAACTGCGTCGACCCATCTGCGGGTAGTAGGTGTAGGCGATGGCTTCTGCCACCGTCTCCTGTTCGACGACCTCGGGGACCAGGATCGCTGACAGTCCCATGTCGAGATAACGACCGATCAAGTAGGTGTGGCGTGTGTGGGGGATGCGGAATTGCACGGGCAGTCCCAACTCATGGACCATGCCTGAGAACTCCACGAGCCGCTCGTCGGTGAAGGCACCGTGCTGGCCGTCGACGTAGATCAGGTCGTATGTGCCTTTGCCGAGAGCGTCCTCCAGCTGGCCACGGTCGTAGTCGAAGAAAACCCTCAGAGCGACGACGACATCGCCATCTCGGATTCGCTGTTTTACTGTCTTGGTATTGTCCATGATCAGAGGAGCTCCTCGGCGAGGCCGGTAAAATCCGCCACCACCGCATCGGGTGGAAATGGTCGGTCATCGTAGGGCAGTTGATAACGGTCGACGTAGACACCGCGCATGCCGCAGGCGCGACCACCGACCACGTCGAAAGCGTTGGCGGAAACCATCAGACACTCGCCCACCTCCAGGCCCAATCGCGAGGCGGCGTGGCGATACACACCAGGGTGCGGCTTGAAGGCGCCCACCTCCATGACCGAGATGATGTCGTCGAAATCCCAGTCGATCTGGTTTTTCGCCAGATGGGCGAGGAACTCCGGTTCGCCGTTGGACAAGGCCACCAGCTTGTAGCGTCGTTGCAGGCTCTGCAATGCGGCCCGTACTTCGGCAAAGGGCTGCAGTTGCTGCCAGCAACCCATGAAGTCACGCACCTCGTCAGCCGTGAACTGTACGCCGTTGAGGCGAAGCACATAGACGAAGGCGCGGCGTGCCACCTGCTGATAACCGCTGTGTCCCAGGGCCATGATGTTGTCCTGGTACTGTTCGATCCGCTGGCGCGCCCGCCACTGCGCCCAGAATGTGGCCGGGTCCTTGTCGACACCCTTCGCAGTAAGGAAGGACCCAATGTGCGGCACGAGACTGCCACCGAGGTCGAGAATCGTGCCAAAGAGATCGAAGGTGAGAGCCTGGACATTGTCTTTGTACGAGGCTGCAGGTGGCATCAAGTCTCCGCTGCTTGAGAAAGCCCTGACTTTGAGGACGGGTCCCAGGGTAACATATTTCAATTGACCAGGGCAGGACATGATGAGTAGCAGAATAAGGAGGCGATCCGTGGAACTGAAAGAAATCGACCGACTCTACCGCAGCATGCTTGGACCTTTTCCCGAGCGGGTCCCAACAAATGTGGAATTCCTCGAAGAGGAGGAATGCGACGGCTTCACGCGCTCACTGATCGCCTGGGACAACGATGCGACGGAACGGGTCCGCGGCTACCTGCTGCGCCCCACGTCCGGGTCGGCGAAGCTGCCGGCGATGATGGCTTTTCACGGACACGGTGCGTGGGAGTCGGGCAAGAAGTCTACTGCCGGTGTCGACGTGCAGGAGGGATGGGTCGCGCTCGGACCGACCCTGGTGGCACGCGGCTTTGCGGTGCTCTGCGGCGATGCCATCTGTTGGGGCGACAGGCAGAATCCGGCAGGCAATCCTGACGGTGTGATGTACGAGCCCGTCGTCGCCATGCGTTTGCTCGCCGAAGGCAGGTGCATGGCAGCTCAGTACCTGTGGGACGCCATGCGTCAGTGCGACGTGCTGCAGAGTCTGGCTGGCATCGACGCCGACCGAATCGGGGCGATGGGGGTGTCCATGGGCTCGGGACACAGCTGGCTGTCGGCGCTGGTGGAACCGCGGATCAGCGCGTTGGTTGGTGTATCGAGCTTCTATACCTACAAGGCGCTCTACGCACCCCCGATCAAGCACTGTTCGACAAGGTGAAGTCTGCATGGGAAGAGGTCGGTGCGGGCGACGAGTTCCGTCTGCTTTTCCACGAAGCCGGTCATGGTCTGACGCCGGCAACGCGCGCGACAGCCTGCGACTGGCTCGTCGAAAAACTGGGAGAGAACGATGCTAAAACCTGAACGCCGTGAGGTCGTCATTCGACTGCTACAGGAGGCGATCGATATCGATGACGCCGCCCGCGAACTCGGTGTGACGCGAAAGGCGATACAGGACCTGAAGCGGCGCTACCTGCGCAGCAAGTTGCCCAAGATCAATGGCGCAGTGGCCGCACCTGTGGACGAGCCTGTTTCGATCCGGCGAGACAATTGGGGTGTCGCCCACATCGAGGCGGCCTCGCTGGCCGACGGCTACGCGGCCCTTGGTTATGCCATGGCGCAGGACCGCCTGTGGCAACTGGACCACATGCGCAGACTCGCCCACGGGCGGCTTGCCGAAGTGCTGGGTGCTCGCTATCTGCGCCAGGATCGGCTGCATCGGACCATCGGTCTGACCGCCTCGGCGCGCGCTGCCGTGGCGGCGATGTCCACCGAAGTCGGCATGGTGCTTTCGGGCATGGCCCGTGGCATCAACGCCGGTATGGCGGCAGCTCGAGACCGGTTGCCGCTGGAGTTCGATCTGCTGGAGTACGAACCGGAGGCGTGGACACCCATCGACTCGGTGGTGATCTGGAAATGGCGCTGGTGGATGCTGACGGGTCGGCTGGATGTGCTCGCCCAGCGGGAGGCGATCAAGCGCTATCTGCCAGCGGAGTTGGTCGATGTGTTTCTCGCAGTCGAGGCGGGACAGGAGACCATCGTGCCAGCCGAGGAGGCTGCCACTGTCGGTGGCTTCGACACCGGTGAGGGCAGCAACAATTGGGTCGTTGGTGGCAGCCTCAGCGCGAAGGGGAGGCCGATTCTGGCGACGGATCCACACAACGGGGTAGAGTTGTCGCGCCAATGGTACCAGGCGCAGTTGACATTGCCGGGGATGGATGCGATCGGTGCCTTCTTCCTGGGCACGCCAGGAATCTACCTTGGTCATACGCGGCGCACGGCCTGGGGAGTGACGAACCACACGGCGTCGGCGCGCGATCTGTATGTGGAAACCGTGTCGGCAGAGCAGCCCGATCTCTATCGGGAAGGGGGGGACTGGCAAGCCTTTGAGGTGGAGGCACAGAACATTCCGGTACGGGGGGCGGCAGACGACGTCCTGGAGATCCGTCGCACTGTTCGTGGTCCGGTGATGAACGAATTCGTCTCCCCTGTCGGCGACGAAGAACAACCGGTGCTGTCCATGCGTTGGGTGGGGACGGAGGCGACGACCGGTTTCGAGTCGATGTTGTCCTTGAGCCGGTCCCAATCGGTGGACGACGTGCTCGGGGCGTTGCGGGACTGGCCCTTCCCAATCCTGAATTTCCTGTTCGCCGATACAGACGGCCGCATCGGTTATCACGCTGTGGGCCGAGTGCCAAAGCGACAAGGATCGGCCTATGGCTTCAAACGGGCGGACGAGCCGCTGGACCAGTGGGGGGAGATGTATGGCTTCGACGAGGTGCCCCATGCGATCGATCCACAACAGGACTGGTTGGCCTCAGCGAACAACCCGCCGTGGGGTGGCAGCGATCCCTACATGCGTACCGGCAACTGGGCCGATGGGTACCGGTTCCTTCGCATTCGCAGCCGCATCGAGGCACAGACCCAACACACGATGGACAGCGTCGGGTCGATCCAGGCTGACACATTGCATCCTCGGGCTCAAATCCTGTCGCCGGTGGTAGCCCGGATCGCGCTGGCGGGCCCGACCAAACAGATCCGCGGACTCGGAGAAGTCCTGCAGGACTGGGATGGCGCCTACACGACTGACGCCATCGGTGCCACGGTATTTACCGCATTCTGGGAACAGTGGCTGCTACGGGTGGCGCGGGTGCGGTTTCCGGCCAACGTGGCGCGGTTGGTCGCCAGCAAGGCGGGGGCTGTCGCCGCGGACGTGTTGCGTGGTGACGATCCCGGATGGTTTCCCGCAAACATCGACGTGGATCGCGAAGTTGTAGCGGTGTTACGCGAAACCCTGACATGGCTGCGCGAACATGTGGGCTCGCGGCGCTCTCAGTGGCGTTGGGGGCGCTTGCACACCGTCTTGTTCCGTCATCCAGCGAGCACGAATGCGACATTGTCAGGCCTGCTGGACGTGGGCCCCTTCGAGACCTCCGGGGGCACCGGTACGGTGCGCGCCGCTGGCGCGAGTACGACCCATCCCTTTGTCGTGACGGGGCTGTCGACGTACCGACTGGTGGTGGATCTGGCCGACCCGATCACCGCCAAGGCGACCACCGCGGGAGGGCAGTCGGGTCATCCTGCGAGTCCCAATTACCGACGGCAGTCGGAGCTGTGGGTGCAGGATGGTTATCATCCGTTGCTGATGGACAGGGACGAGATCGACGCCCATCTGGCGGGACACTTGAGACTGCAGCCGGCGGAGGAGATCGAGTCATAAATCGAGTTCCAGACGAGTTCATACGTGTTTCCACCGTGTCGCTGCTCGAGGTTCACCGAGCAAGTGGGGTGTGCCGTCGGCCTGTCCCAGGAGCGGGCCGGAGAACTGGCGCGCCTGCTCAACCGACAATGACTGCCGTGGTGTGTTCAGCCATGGTACCGCAGGTCTGCTCTCCTATGCGAAACTGCTACGGGACGGCCAGGTGAATCCGGATCCGCAAGTGACCATTGTCTCAGAAACACCGACGAGTGCCCTCGTGGATGGAGCGGCGGATTGGGCTACTTCCCGGCGGTGACGGCGACTGAGAAGGTCATCGAGAAGGCGGCAGAGATGGGCATGGCCGTGGGGGTGAGTCGCAACCACAACCACTTCGGCGCCGCCGGCATCTACACGAGGATGATGCTGGAGCATGATCTGATATGCTTCAGTACATCCGGTCACCAGTTGAAGTTGGAACCCTGGGATCCACTGATCCGCGCCGCTGGTGGGTCGCCCATGTCCTTTGCGACACCGACGGCGACGGAACCCCCATTCGTACTGGAGTTTGGTGCCATTCACGGGTTCTATGACGAGGAGAACCAACGCCAGTTCGCCGAACTGACACCGACCCTCGTCCTGCGCTGTTTCGCCATGGGACAGGTGTGGCAGAGCTGGGTGGCCTGTTGACGGGCCTGAATATCGATCCGGAGCGCCGGCCCTGGTCGTGGCCGGGGGCCAACCAGGGGGCGATGATGATGGCCTTCCGAATCGACCCGTTCGCCACCACCGCCGAGTTCAAGGCGGAGATGGACGAGTACGCGCGCCACCAAAGGCGGTTGCAGCAGACGGCCGACGAGTTTGATCTGACGCCGCCCTGGGAGAGCTGAGCTGGCTCAGCCGATCAGTTCGGTGCCATCGAGGAATCTGCGAATGTCGGCGACGCCCGTGCCTGGTCCTGTAGGCACGGACAGGGAGCCATCGTGGATTTCGAGAACTGGCTCGAACCACGAGGCGCGTTCTTCGATGCCCCGTTTGTACTCCTGATAGGCACCGATGTTGGCGGTGACGGAGGCGAAGATCAGCATGTATACGAAGCCGAATCCACCCGATATGTGGACGGTGGTGGGCATGCCCATGATCGCTGCCATACGGGCGACGCGTGTCGAGCGGATAAGTCCACCGTAGTAGTGGATATCGGGTTGTACGATGTCGACGCCACGGTTGGCGATCATCCAGCGAAAGCGGCGCTGAGAGGACTCCTGTTCACCACCGGACACAGGGATTGTCAGTGCGTCGGCGACACGCTTGGTGTCCTCCAGGTGGTCGAAGGGGCAGGGCTCCTCGAAGTAGACGGCTCCCACGTCTTCGAGTCTGCGACCGATCTCGACCGCCTGTGGTGGGTCGTAGGAGCTGTTGGCATCGGCGTGCAGATCGATCCCCTCTCCGAGTTTCTCACGGGCCAGCTGAATCAGGCTTTCTGTTCGACCCGGCGAGGCGTCGGCATTGGCGCTCATGCGGCCACCCACTCTGAACTTGACCGCGTGGGCGCCGGTCTTCTGCACCAGACTCTGCAGGTAGGCGACCTCTTCCTGCGCCGTGCTGTCACGCCGGCCGCTGGCGACGTAAAAGCGGATCCCTTCGCGCACGGCGCCACCGAGGAGCGTCGCGATGGATCTGCCATAGGTCCGGCCGAGCAGATCGAGCAGGGCCAACTCGACCCAAGCGACGGGGCACCAGAGGGCCTGGCCCAGCATCTTGTAGTTGCTGGAGTGGCGGTAGACGTCAACCAGGAGTTGTTCGAGGTCGCGGGCGTCTTTGCCGATGAAGCAGGGAATGATCAGCTGATTGAGGATCGGATGGTAGTATGACGCTCTGCCATTGGTGAAGGCCAGACCTTCCACCCCATCGCGCGAGCGGGCGTGGACGTAATACTGGTTGTCCTTCTTCCGTAGGGTGATCGACTCGATGATGACGGGCTCGTCGGCCAGTCCGTCGAGGGTCAATACCGGCGCCTCGGCGGCGACATCGAGGGTTTCGATGTTTGGCAGTGGGGTCATCGGTGGTTGCCTCCGACTTCGGGAGTTGGGTCGAGACAGGAGGATGAGTCGAGCGGTTTGTCCGAATCGCATTTTCGCATCATCTTCCACATGTGAACGAGTTCTTTCTGAACCAGGGGAGGCGACAATGGAAGACGTACCGAAGCTGCCGGATGAGCACCTCGAAAAGGCGAAAGAGATCATTTCGAGGCACCGAACCAAGAAAAACTGCTCGCGCTGTTACGACCGCGGGTATCAGGGAGTCAATCAACTGAACCTGGCGATCACCTGCCATAAGTGCGTCGATGAGGACAAAGTGACTCAGGAGTGGCGGGCATATGTGCGGGATACACCCGCACTGGCTGAGGCCTACGGTGATTACTTCGAGGCGGAGGAAGAGGAGGAGATCGCTGGGGAAGAAAAGACGCAGGTCTCCCGCGAGTCCACCCGCCGCGTTGCCGCAGGCCGTGGTCAACGTCACACCGCGCAACCTCATCGTTCCGTAGGAAGATGATCATCAGCGACTGAAGAAGGTCAACTTGTCACTTGTTGCGCGATGACGAGGATGTGCAGGCCCTGCGCCACCGGTGCCCTGGCAGCCTGACATAGCACATAACCATCGATGCGGGCACGCACTGGCCACGGTTGTTCATCCACACGCTGGAAGTCGTGCAGCAGTCCCACCGTGTCCCCGGCATGCACGAAAGTCCCACAATCCATCACGGGTTCGTAGTGACCGGAAAATGGGGCGGGTGTGAAACAATCGCGGTCTACCATGGCGACCAGTTTCTGCGTGCCATCCGCGTGGTGGCCGATCGGTTCAATCTCCCCCAGCATCTGTCCGTGGTGAATCGCGGCGGCACGGATCCCATGACGGGCGTAGCGGACGCCCTCCCGGTTTACCGTCTCACCCCAACCCAACTCGGTACCGACGGTGATTTTGCCCAGGCGCTCCGCCTCACTGGGTAGCAGGCCCGGTGTTTCGTCCTGATAGATCATCACGAAAGGCGTTCCATACCAGCGCGCGGTGTCCTCGATGACGCGGCGCTGCTGCTGGTCGTCGACGTGATGGAAACTGGTGCACAGTGCGAACCGATGACCACGCCCCCCAGCGTGGATATCCTGCACCACGTGCACTCGCGGCCAGATGTAGGTACGCACGAAGGCGGCGATTCGGTGAGTGATGCCCTTCAGCGCCGGCGACAGACCGGCACCATCGACGAAGGCGCGATTGAGATTGACGCCATCATCAGCGATGCTTTCGCGGGACCCTGCGCCGAAGGCGGCGGGGTTGAGCACCGGTACGAGGATCAGACGGCCGCAGACCTCGTCGTTGTCGATCTCGGACAGCAGGTGTTTGATCGCCACGGGTCCTTCGTATTCGTTGCCGTGATTGGCACCGAAGGCGACCAGCCCACAGCCGGTCTCGACCCGATCACCGACGATGACGGTCAATGGCAGCAGATGGTCTCCCCAGGTGCTGTCATGTTCCAGGGCGACCCAGTAGTCCCGCCTGCCGATTGAGTCGAGATCCAGACCGTCGGGACGAACAATCTCACGTGTCATCGCTGCAATTCGCTGAGAGTCAAAAGGTCTGTTCCAAAAGAACCGCCTGGTTGTACGTACTAAATGTCGGTGAGAACGGATCCGCAAGGTGGGGAGCGACTGGCTGTCGCTCCGCCGTCGGCTGGCGGCAATAGAATTGTTTCGGAAATCGCGGGTCAGACGGCACTATAAGGGCAGGACGGGAGAATTATGCAGGGAGCAGGAGAAATCGACGATCAGGTCAGACAGTCCACTGACGCTGAACTTGTCGGCAAAACACTGGATGGCGACCCCACGGCGTATGCCGAACTCTACGATGAAGAGGTCGCCGCTATGGAGGCACTTCGCGAGCTGAATGCCGACGAGGACCTGGACCTGAAGGAGGGCGCCGAAGTGCTGTCAGGCGCTCTCCTTCAAGAACGTGCGGCGCTGGCAAAGCTGCAGCAGGCTCTGCAGGAGTCTTAGCCGGCGTTGGGCTCGTCCCGCATCTGCTCGCCGCGCAGGAGGAAGTTGCGGATGTCGTATTCCCCCGGACGTTCTACTGGCAGGTCACCGGCGTCGATCATCACATCGAGAGGTGAGCACATGGTGCGCAGGGGGAGCTGTACGACCTCGTGGCGGCGAGCCGATTCGTAGATGGCCATTATGATCTCGATTGCGGCGCGACCATTCTGCCCCTCGCCGCGATGGATCTCGATATCGCCGTCCAGCCACTGTACCAATTCGCGCGCCTGGCCGATGCTGGCATCCTCGCCGGTGACGTTACGTTCCTCCCAGCCGCCGGTGGAGCCGTTGAGCAGTCGAATCATATTTTCGTCGAACTCCAGGGTGCCCTCCGAGCCGTTGATCAAACCGCCCTGGCCGTGAAATGTGCGGCCCGGGTAGTTGCGCTCCTGCAGCTCCTGCAACAGCAGACCCAGGCAGCCATTGTCGAACTGTATGAGTCCGTGGCTACGATCCTCGATGCGCACGCCGCGCTCTAGACGGTCGGTCTTGCGCTCGACGTTGCCCATGACCCACACGGCATTGGCGTCGAGTACGTAACGCATCATATCCAGGTAGTGCGAGCAGTCGTTGAGCAGCCCCTGGCCCCCTTTGGCGATGATGTGCAGCGGCAGGCCAATGGCGCCGTCGGCGACGAGTCGCTTGGCCTCGTTCCAGGCCGCATTAAAACGTCGCTGGTGGGCGATGGCGAGTTTGACGTTGTTGCGCCGGGCGGCGACGAGCATCTCGTCACACTCTCCCAGATTTGTGGCCATCGGTTTTTCGCACAGCACGGCCTGCGGCCGGCTGGCGCAAGCGGAGATCGTCATCGGCGCGTGCAGCTTATGCCAGGTAGCATTGCTGACGATGTCGAGAGCCTCCTCGTCGAGCATCTGTCGGGCATCGGTGTACTGTTTCTCGATGCCATGCCGCGTACCGAACTCCTGCAGTGCAGCCGGCACCGGATCGGCGATGGCGACGATCTCCACGCGCTCGGGGAGTGCTTCGTATCCAAGTGCATGTGCATGAGCGATCGATCCACAACCAATGATTCCTGCCCGATATTTCGTCACCATGTCGTCCTCCTGGTTTCAGCAATTGGCCGGGAAAATAGGCGCACTTGGAATCGGTATCAACGGTCTTGCTTGACAACCGCATAGCGAGGGGGGGTAACGTACTGCTGGCTCTAGGGGAAGCCACCTGTCCGCGAAAGGGCCGAGCTCACCCCCGGTGACGGGTCGCCAGACAAACCAGCCCGTCACCTTTTTAGCGCCGACACCAGCGGCGCTTTGACGAAGCACCAGATGGTGCTTCGTATATCGTCATCCTTCTTTCTCTCCCGTCTCAGCGATACGGGCCTGTCTGGGAAAGGAGACCCACGTGTCGCGACCACTACCTCCCCGTCCGCATTTGCAGCAACTCAAGCAGCAGGCCAAGGAGCTGCTTGCCTCTCTGAAGTCGGGAGACCGGAAGGCTCTCGACAGCTTCCATGAGCAGCTCTCGTCCACCGCGGATCTGACGCTTGCCAACGCCCAACTCCTGTTGGCGCGAGAGTACGGATTTGACGGCTGGCGCGCCCTGAAGACCCACATCAGAAATGTTGAGGTCTTCTGGGGAGAGGGCGAGATGTCGCCGATGATCGCTGCAGCCAACACGGGCGACGTGACGACATGGTTGCCCGTATGCTCGACGCCGAGGGGCGCCAGGAGGTCGTCGAATATCTCCTGGATCAAGGCGAGGCAGGCAACATTTTCGCAGCGGTGGACATGGACGATGGCGCTCGTGTCGGCACGTTCAGGGGGTGGTGAATCAATCACCCCCCTGCCCCGGGCCCATTCGGTGGAAGTCGCCCAGGTGTTGCTCGATGAGGGTGCCGATATCGAAGCACTGGAAAGCGGACACAATGGTACCCGTTGACCTGGGTAACACACCGCGATCGAACCAGCGAATTGCCCGATTATCTCATCTCCCGGGGGGCCGGATTCCACACATCCTCCTCGTCATTCTGTTACAACAGTGGGGTCACATGCGGTAACTGCTGGCGGTGAATCCAACCCTCGTCGATCAGACCACCAGTCACAAGGATCTGTGGACGGGATATTGGCCGCTGCACATGGCGGTGTGGGTCGGCAACCTCGAGATCATACGGGAACTCATCGCCGCCGGGGCCGATATCAACAAGAGGGACAGGTGTCTCGGCAAGACCCCGCTGGGATGGGCACGACGGTCGGGGTCGACCGAAGTCGAGCAGGTGCTGCTGGAGCTGAGGGCGGAACAATAACGCGGACAGAACCTGGTCTGTCGAACCTTCGGGGAACCATCGCGCGTGGTCCCACTAGTGCTGCGCGGCGGAAGTAGTGTGGATTATTAGCATCAGACCACAAGGGGGCGTCCTGTGTAGGCCTTTGAAGGGCTTGGCCATGGTTTTGTTAAAGTAGTCGATGAAGGCCAGCACACGTTCGTTGAGTTGTTCCCGCCGGTGAAGCTGGCGCGCTTGAGCAGACGGCGCACGAGGATACTGAACCACAGTTCGATCTGGTTGAGCCACGAGGCGCGCTTGGGGGTGTAGACGAAGCGAATGTGATGCGTCGGATCGGAGAGAAAGGCGGGTCGGGTCGCTGTAGAGCGCAGGATGCTGGTCCGAATCAATCGCTCTAAGATCTCTCGCTGTCGAACGCTGAGCTCGATGGATGGGGCGATTCGCATTGTCTTCGACGTACCCTTGGTATCGCAAGGGGAGGCAGCCGTGGGAAGAGGATGCGTCATTAGGGGGGCATCCCTCTGCCCAAATGAACATAAAACACCGCAATTCCGCTAGGCTGTACTAGTGTTCTGTCGCAGAGATTCGTCAACATTATGTCGCCGAGCCATCCGTGCTCACTGCGTTGCGCTCACTCTGGGGGTCCACTAACCTGCATCGGTCGCGCGCCTTGTGAGCCCGCCGTCTCGACGCCATAATTTGTCAACCTATCTCTGCGACAGAACACTAGAGCCTTGGGTCGATCGGTTCACTTTCGAGAGCGAGGACGCCGAAGACGCACTCGTGAACGCGGCGCAGGGGCTCCTGGCGGACGAAGCGCTCCAGGGCTTCGATACCGAGGGCGAACTCGCGTAGGGCCAGAGAGCGTTTGCGGCCGAGTCCACGGCGACGCAGGCGCTCGAGATTCTCGGGCAGGGTGTATTCGGGACCGTAGATGATGCGCAGATATTCCCGGCCACGGCACTTGAGGGCCGGTTGGGCGAGGTTCCGGCCAGCACGGGTGACAAAGTCGATCGGTTTGACGACCATGCCCTCACCCCCCGCCGCGGTGAGTTCCTCCCACCAGGCCGAGGCTTCGGCACAGGAGTCGATGTCGTCGAGCACGACCTTACGATGCGACGTTGCCAGTAACAGGTCGTCCTCTTCGGCACAGATCCGTGCCAGTCTGTCCATGTGCCAGAGATGATCCCGATCAAGGTGAACGGCCCCTTCCGAGGCGAGCAGATGGAATGGCGCCAGTTGCAGTCCGTCGATGCCGTCGACGGGCCAACAGTACTGGCCGTAGGCGGTGCGGTAGTTGCCCACGAGTTCGCGCCGGCGTGTCTGGGCGTCGAGCAACTCGCCAACATCGGCGCCACGGTCCCGGGCGGTGGTGAGGGCTTCGATCGCGGCGGCGGTGGTCGCCGTGGCGGCAGCGCCGACGGCGGCGTATTGCGTGTTGAGCAGGTGCTGGGCTTTTGCCGACCAGGGCATGAGTTCGCAGTCGAGGCAGAGCCAGTCCGTCGCCAGCTCCTGCCACAGACCGGCGCGATCGACAGCCCTGGCGAGTCGCTCCAGCAACTGCGCTTCCACCGTCAGGTCGTCGAAGAAGCGGCGGCCTGTGCGCGTGTAGCAGATGCCGGGTCCCTCGTCGTGGTCGAGGAGACCGAAGCGCTTGCGGGCAACGTCGAGATCGCGGCAAAGCACGACGACGGCACGCGAGCCCATGTGCTTACGCTGGCAGACCACTTGCTCGACGCCCTGCTTGCGGTAGTCGTCGAAGACCTGCTCCGGGTGCTCGAGAAGATCCTGACGTGTGCTGGTGCTGGCAGGAGACATCGTCGGTGGCAGATAGATGAGCCATCTGGGATCGACGGCGAAGCGCCCCATGGCCTCGACGGCAGCGGCGACGTGATCTTCGTGAATCGTGATGTTGCCGCGCAGACGGGTCTGGAGCATGCGCTTGCCGCTGACATCCTCCATGTCGAGCAGGTCATCGAAGGCCTGCTGGGCGCTGACCTCCGGAGCCGGGGCGAGTGGTTTCACCGGTTCGCACCAGGTCTGTGTCGCAGGGACCGATATGAGTTCGAGCTCGGGGTAACGCAGGGCGCTGAGTCGGCCGCCGAAGACGCACCCCGTGTCGATGTTGATCGTTTTGTTCAACCATTCCGCTTCGGTCACAGGCGTGTGTCCGTAGACGACGGTCGCTTCGCCGCGGTAGTCGGCGGCCCAGTCGTGCCGCACGGGCAAACCGTACTCGTCGGTCTCGCCACTGGTCTCACCGTAAAGGGCGAAAGCGCGCACCCTTCCGGAGGCGCGGCCCTGGTAGGACTGTTTCATGCCGGCGTGGGCGACGACGAGCCGACCTTCGTCCAGCACATAATGGCTCACGAGGCCATCGAAAAAAGAGAGCAGATCGCCCTTGATGGTGGCGCCCTTGTCAGGCAGGGCTTCGAGTTCAGCCAAGGTGTCGTGGAGGCCATGATTGACCGTCACCTTCTTGCCCCGCAAGAGACGGACGAACTTCATGTCGTGGTTGCCGGGCACACACAGGGCGTTGCCGGCCGCGACGGTGGCGCGCACGTAGCGGCAGGCGTCGAGGATGCGGGGGCCACGATCGACGATGTCTCCCAGAAACAACAGGCGCCGACCCTCGGGATGGGCGTAGATGTCGCCATCACGGTCATATCCCAGTTGCCTCAACAGAGCCTCGAGTTCGTCGGCGCAGCCGTGGATGTCGCCGACGATATCGAAGGGGCCACCTTCGTGGCGTCTGTTCGGCCACAGAGGCTGGCGCTCGATGTGGACGGCGTCGACCTCTTCTACTGTGTGCAGGTGGTGGACGAAGCGGATCCCCTCGCGCTTGAGACCACGCAGACCGCGTCGCAACTGGCTACGCTGCCGGGCGATGATGCGGCGGCCGAGTTGCCGATCGGGGCGATGTCCGTCACGCTCGACGCAGACCCCCTCTGGCAGGTCGAGCACGATCGCCGCCGCCATCAGGTCGTGTTCGCGTGCAAGATCGACGAGGCGCTTGCGGTCCTCGGGACGAATGCTGGTGGCGTCGATGACGGTGAAACGCATGCGGGCGAGGCGCTTGCTGGCGATGTAGTTAAGCAAGTCGAAGGCATCGGCGGTGGCCGCCATGGAGGTCTCATCATCATCGACGAGGGCGCGGCAGGTATCGGAGGAAATGATCTCCGTCGGCTGGAAATGGCGGCGGGCGAAATGTGACTTGCCACTGCCGGAGGCGCCGACGAGGAGGACGAGACAGACCTCGGGAAGTTCGATCTTCATCGCTGGAAAATCCCCACCTGGGTCGGCGATCCGTGCTCGTCGTGCTGCGGGCCGATCCCTTCGAAGCGGACGCCATAACCGCTGTCGCCGGCAACCCGCGAGGCCCACTGGCCAAATTCGTGGCGGCTCCACTCGAAGCGATGGTCGGCGTGGCGGAGATCGCCAGCGGGAAGACTGTCGAAAAGCACGTTGTAGTCGCGATTCGGCGTGGTGATGATGATGGTGGCGGGTTGAGCGGCGTGGAACAGACTCCGTTCGAGGGCGCGCAGGCGCGGTGGGTCCAGGTGCTCGATGACCTCGACCAGGGCGGCAGCGTCGTATCCCTCCAGGCGGCGGTCGCGGTAGGTGAGGGAACCGTGCAGCAGTTGGATGCGGGTGCGCTCGATGTCCGACATGCGCTCCCAGTGCAGGCGGCGGCGCGCGAAGTCGAGGGCCCGATGCGACACATCAACACCGACGATCTCGGCGAACGCCGGTTCGCGCAACAGCAGGCGCAGCAACTTGCCGTCGCCGCATCCCAGGTCGAGGACCCGACGTGCGCCGGCGGCGCGCAGCAGGTCGACAACATGTCGGAGACGGATATCGTGTAGCCGTAGTGGCGCCTCCACGGCGACCTCGTCCTCATTCGTGTCCGTGTCGGCGTCTGTGTCGGCGTTGACCGTGGTCGTGTCGTTGGATTCGACGAGGCGGGAGAGGGCGTCGTCGACGAGACCGCGTTGGCGTCGCAGATAACTCCGGGTGATCGACTCCTTCTGTGGGTGGGATTCGAGCCAACCGGCGCCGTGGCGGAGAAGCTTCTCGACCTCCGCCTCGCCGACCCAATAGTGCTTGGCACCATCGAGGACGGGGATGAGCACGTAGAGGTGGGCGAGAAGATCACGGAGCCGCACGCAACCATCGAGGCGGAGTTCGAAGTACGGGCTGTCACCCCATTCGGGGAAGTCGGCATCGAGAGCATGGCGACGCGCCTCGACCTGATAGCCAAGTGGTTCGAAAAGTTCTCGCAAGACGACGGCGCCACCACGGGCGGGTACGGCGGCGAGACAGGCTTGCAGGGGCAAGGCTTGCTCGACGAGATCGGGGCGTTCCTCGCAGCGTCCCGACAGGGCAGTGCCGAAGACGCGGGCAATGGCGACGCTGAGCAAAGAGCTGGCGGCATACGGCCGGTCGTTGACGTATTGCTCCAGAGCGAAGGCGGCCTCGGCGCCGCGCTTACCGCGGATCAGGCCGATGGGGTCGACGTGCCCGAGCAGCGCTACCGTGCAGCATTGTTCGGTGGCGACGGGATAGAAGACGGTGCTA
>Ga0310125_10000750_pt1 | contig 15826 bp, 15 predicted proteins | sample CB11b_Tmax_Bot8__FD_203508 | JGI IMG/M metagenome (GOLD analysis project Ga0310125, IMG submission 203508) | Marine microbial communities from Western Arctic Ocean, Canada - CB11b_Tmax_Bot8 | ecosystem: Environmental > Aquatic > Marine > Oceanic | place: Canada: Western Arctic Ocean | collected... | reverse complement strand
CACACAGCCATGCTGTACGGTCCGTGGGCATTCAATTCCTCTATCTGCTGAGCTGACAATGTCGTGCCGTCGTGTAACCGCATACGTTTCCTTTCGATCAGGGTAACCTGCGCGACTTCTGAGTTGCCCCTTCTGAGTTGCCCACGACCCATACGGAGTGTGCAAACAGTAGATCGGGCGTGACCGTCTTGATCAGTGGCAGCGTGCCGCACTCAAGGAAGGAGTGGTCATCCTACCAACGGAGCGTCGGGTCGAGTTGTCCCGACTCCGATAGATGTTTGAGTTGCGCGAGCCGATTGGTCATGCGGCCCCGGAAGTGGGCTTCGTTGAATCCTGTGCGGCGGAAGAACGTGACGAGTTCCGTGCCACCGCTGTCGAGGTTCCAGGCAGGGCGATACCAGTCACGGAGTTCAGTCAGAATTCGCATGAAACTGACGCGGTAGGTGCGGGAATCCGGACCGTGTTCACCTGTATAGGTGATCGTGCTGCCCGGTACTACCCGGCCGGCGGCTTCGGCGAGATCGCGGACCGAGAAATTCCCGTTGGCGATTCCCACGTTGTAGGAGCGCCCCGCCACGATTGAAGCGGGGGCCTCGACGCCGGCGATGAAAGCCGCGCAGACATCGCGCACATGAACGACCGGCCGCCAGGGCGTGCCGTCGCTCTTGATCTCGATGCGCCCGGTCGTGTAGGCACACGCAACCAAGCTGTTGAAGACGATGTCGCACCGGAGCCTCGGGCTGGCACCGAATACTGTCGACGGACGGAAGCAGACGACGACGAACTCGTCCGTCCCGAGTGCTTTCAGGGCGAGTTCAGCATCCCATTTGGTCCTAGCGTAGGCCGTGATGGGGTTCTTTTCGCTGTCGTCCTCGTCGAGTTCTCCATCGGTATTCGAGACGCCGTACATGCTCTGTGACGACGCATACACGAATCGAGAGACGCCCGCGTCACGGGCCAACTTCGCGAGGCGAATGGTCGCGGACAGGTTGATCTCTTCGGTCAAGTCGGGCGAAAGCTCGCCGAGCGGGTCGTTTGACAGGGCGGCGAGATGAATGACGGCGTACACGCCGCGGAGATCCGCGGCGTGTACGTCGCGCGTGTCCCGCTTCAGCAAAGGGTACTGCGGTCCCGGCTCGCCGAGCAGGCAGTCGGCGTAATAGCCCGTGTCCAGACCGGTCACGGGGTATTCGCGCTCCAGCAGGAGTGTGGTCAACACGGACCCGACATACCCCTTGTCACCCGTGACAAGAATCGTCTCCGGTCGAGTCACTGCTCACCTCCGCCGACCCCTGATGCGATGCCATCCACGCAGGCGAGCAACCAAGACTGATGCACGGTCTCGACGATGTTGTAGCTGCGGCTATTCACCCACAGGTTCTGATGCCCGAGCGCACGAAGGGGATTGTTGGTGTCGAACCCAGACAGCGTCAGCACCGTGAGGTCACGATCCCTGGCACAGTGTGCGGCGTTCACGATATTCGGGGACTGCCCGCTGCTACTGATCAACACCGCGACGTCACCGGCATCCCCATAGGCTTCAATCGCCTTCGCCAACCAGTGCTGGTAGCCGTAGTCGTTTGCGAAGCATGTGATCAGGTCCGATTCGTTGAACGAGACCGCACGCACGCCAGCCGCCTTCGTGAGATCGACGGACACGTGACTGGCAATCGCCGCGCTGCCGCCATTGCCGGCCACGATCACTTTGCGCTTGCGTGCCTGCGCGCCGACGAGTGTGTGGCAAAAGCTGTCCAAAGCCTGGGGAGAAACATCGCGTAGGCGTTCCGTGATGTCGACGCAGAAACTATCGAAAAAATGCACAGGTTTATGCCTCGGCTTGATAGGCATCGGTGACCTCAAGCGTCCCGCCCCCTATCCGGCTGTCGGCCATGACCGCGCGCAGAGCAGCCTCCACCTGGTCGAGCGGATCGTCCGGTAGGCGACAATAGCGCTCCATGAATTGCTTGACAGCGCCCTGCACTGCGGGACTGGTCCACCACGCATCGACATCGTCCCAGATGGCGGCGACGTGGCGCGCGGCAGAACCGGGAGTTTCATGAAAGACGGCGACGTGCTTGAGGTCGTCGAAGTATGGAATGGCGGAGTCACGCAGTTCCCAGTGATGCGGGTTCCAGAAAATGACCGTGGGCACGTCGAGTGCAATTGACTCCAAGTACGTCGTGGCGTTGTAGGTCGCAATATACAGACGGGCCTGACGCATTAGGTCCACGATAGTGGAACGGCCGTCATCGAGGCGCAAGCCGGGGAAGCACTCGCGCCATCTAGCGGCCTGATCCCAGCCGCGGTCCGGGGCATGCAGGCGGACGGTCAAGGCATCTTGGATCTGCCCGGGGAGAGTCTCGACAAACTCACATTGATCGCTGAAATAGTCGAGCCATTGGCTCGACATCGTCGCACTGAACATGGGCACACTCTGGCGTGGCACGGCGACCGTGACCAACAGTGCACGCGATTGCTCCGCATGTCGAACGCCTAGGGGCCGCTGAGCCTGTAACTTACCTACGGGCTTGATCGTGGGTTGCCCCCTTCTGTCCCATCCCCAACTCAAATAGCAATCGCTGATGGCAATCTCGTGGTCTTCTGGAAAGGAACAGCGCCCCACACCGTAGTGCCCACCATGCTGGCCAATCACCAACGGCGATCCCCGCTCGACATGCTCTCCCGCCCAAGCCTTGAAAACATCGTCTGCGCTGAAAGCCATGCTTGTCCAGATTAGTTTCGGTTCCTTGGGCCAGGACAAGCCTCGGGTCTGTTGAAGCAGTCGACCATAGCCTTCCAGATAGGCGGCCGGTATCTGTTGGGGGATTAGCGTGCGGGCGCATGTCTCAAACTCAGACCGATCTTCGCCGGTGACAACCCACTGCCGCTGGCTGTCATCGACGGCGACCCGAACCGGCGCGACTGAACGCCACATCTGGGGGACTTGCCCCAGGCGTCGATATAGGGCCATGTCATGTCGAAACCACATGCGTGTGGACAGCAAGAAGACGTCCTGATCCCTGGACAGGGTACCGGCCGCCCGTGCATAGCTTGCTACCAGCGTCTGCTTGACGCGCTGCTTCCATGTGACGGCTGTGGGCGTATCGTTGGGTCTCACGTCCACACTCTGCTGCACCTGGGTGCTGCAGGGCACCGCGGTGCATTGGCGCAAGATGGAGGCATACTGCTGATGGTTCCATGCGTCCTCTAAATAGAGCCGATTGAAGTCCTCCATGTCGTTCGGCACCAGAGGTCCGTTCTGACTGGTCAGGACGATGGTGCCGGATAGATCGAACTGGCTGACCGCCTGCTGGACAGAGGTCCAGCGATCGAACAATACCTGCACAAAATAGCCCAGCCATGGCCCAATCAAGATGCGCCAATAACGCAGACTGTGGTCGACTCCGTGAAGCTGATTGAGCTGGCCTGTTAAATCCTGCAAGAGCCGCTCGTGGAAGAGTCGCAGGTACTTGTAATCGGCATGGAACTGAGTACGATCGTCCCAGTGGTAGGGCAATACCACGGCGTCTAGCGCCGACCAGCGATGCTTCCTTGAATACCGCCGGCACCATTCTCCCAGGAACAGCACGGGCGCGTCATCACGCCATGTGGGCTCGAGCGCGGTGGTAATCAGAAACCGTTTCACCAAACCGAGCGCCCGCCGTCCATGACTATATTTTGTCCATTCAGATAGGCTGAGGCATCGGAACACAGAAACTGCACGGCAGCCCGGTATTCGTCTCTGCTGGCCATCCGCCCCAACGGAATCAGGGAGGTGAGGTTCTGGACGAACTCCACATCCTGGCCGTCCGAGACGCCACCCGGCGACAACGCGTTGGCCCGCACTCCGCGGTCGGCCCAGTAAGTGGACAGGTAGCGGGTCAGCCCAATCAACCCAGCCTTGATGACCGAGTACGTTACTGGCTTGACCGGCTGCATTTCGTCGGCCAAGCCCGGCTTCCGATAGATGCGCTGATCGGGTGAGAACACGGAAAGGTCGGATGCAATGTTGAGAATCACACCGCCTCGGCCATCCTGGGCCATGGCGCTGCCGAAGACCTGGCTGCACAGGAAGGCACCGGTGAGGCCAACGGCCAGTTGCGCGCTCCATTGGTCGAGGTGGAAGTTCTCCAGACGGGATGTTTCCACGACGCCCTGATCACCCTTCACCTTGGGATCGATGGCGGCATTGTTGACCAGGATGTCCACGCGCCGACCATCGGACGCCAGTTCCTCAGCCACGGCCTGGATGGCCTCAGGCTGACAGACGTCCATTGGACGCGCAAGGATCCGCGCCGGATCCGCGGTGCCCGACAGGGACACACTGGCCGACGCAAGACTTGCCTCGCCAAGGTCGGTGAGCACCACGGTCGCCCCACTCTCCAGCAGGGCAGCCGCGTGTTGCACGCCGAGGAGCCCCGCCGCACCCGTGATTAGCGCGGTCTTCCCCGTGAGGCCGAATTTTTCCAATGCGTTACCCACAGACTGCGGCCTCCTGTTGTTCGCTCACGAACGTAATTGTCCGCCATCGAGCGGCCACACGCCTCCCGTGGCGAACCCGGCTCGCGGCGACGCGAGGTAGGCAACGAGCTCGGCGACCTCACGCGCGGTGCCCAGGCGGGAAAGGGCCACGTCGCGCTGCAGCATCGCCTCGACCAAACCCGCATCCTCAGCCAACTTGCGCGACCAAGTCGAGTCTTCAAACAGGATATTGCCGGGAGCCACCGCGTGGATACGAATCCCCCGTTGGCCCAGGGGACGGGCGATGCCTCGCACGTAGGCATGGAGGGCGGCCTTGGCCGCGGAGTAGGTAACCGGCGCGCCGGGCACAACTTCGAGCCCGCAGATGGAAGACACGCAGATAATCACGCCGTTGGGAGCCATGACATCCCAGGCGGCCTCGATGATGTTCGTGGTGCTCCAGAGGTTGAGCGCGAAGACCCGCTGCCATTCGTCATACGTCTCTTCGCCGGGAGGGACTGAGTGGCCGCCGCCTACATTACACACCAGTATGTCCAGATGGTCGAAAGCCGCGACGCCTGCCGCCACGATACGCTGGGCGTCGTCTGGCCGCGTGACATCCCCTGCCACGACGACGGCGCCAGGCAGGTCGGCCGCCGCCGCCGCGAGGTCCCGTGCCGTGCGGCCATTGAGCGTCACCTGACAACCTTCGCCGTACAACATTTCGGCGATCGCCCTGCCGATGCCTCGGGAAGACCCGGTGACCAGCGCTGTGCGGCCGGACAGTTCAAGCTCCATGGAGATCCAGCCATTCCGCCGTCATATTTCGATAACGGCACAACACGCCCACGTGGTCGTCGTCAGCGGCGCGGGCCGTCTGGAGCATGTAGTGGCCGGTGTATCCGACTTGATGTAGCGCGCCAAACACGGCGTCAAAATCAGCCGCGCCCGAGCCGAGCGGGACAGTGTTGCCGCCAAGCGCCCGGTCCTTGACGTGAACACCCAGGATGCGGTACCCGTAAGCGGCGATCTCCTCGGCCGGGCTGAAGCCTAGGGCGGCACTGTTGCCGATGTCGTAGTTGATGCCGAATAGGGCTGGGTCCAGGCGCCCGATGAAACGGGCCAGCTCGGCGGGACCGTAATCGGATTCGAACACAACCTGAACCCCTTCATCCTCCAGGAGGCCTGACTGCTGCTGCAGGAAGGTCACCAGGGTGTCCTCCTGTTCGGCACTCTCCAGCCGTCCGTTGTCCACCAGCGGCACGACGACCATCGCCAGGCCGCCGGCCGCGCAGGCCCGGACCACCGCCAGAAAGTCTCGCTCGCGGGCTCCCCGTTCGCTCCCTCGCGCTTTCCAGAACGGCGCCTGCATGAAACAGTCGGCCGTCAGCGAGTGGATCGTGAGCCCATGATGCCGGGACAACGCGTCGATCTCAGCTTGGCCGGTCGGGTTGAGCAGTGGATTATCCTGCAACCGGTGCTGATCGAGGGTCCACTCCATGAGGTGAAAGCCATTCCGTGCGCCCATCGGGAACTCCGCCCGCCAGCACGACCATGGAAAGGCCTGGATGCGGCCCTCAATCGGGGGCGACAGCCGCCCCTGCAGGAATCCGATCCGGTCACTCATTGGGACTTAAATCGGTAGGGGGTCGGGGCCTGATTGCCAGCAGCCTCCCCACGTGCCGCGTCCCATGCCCCGATCTGGGCCGCGATATCGACGCCCGTGTTCTTGCCCCACTTCTTAAGCAGGCGGGTGAACACTGGCCCGACCCTGCCGGTCCCAATCGGATTGCCATTCAGCGCGGTGACCGGCAGCATGCAAAACGGCGTACCGGTCATGAACGCCTCATCCGCCGTGTAAACGTCGTACGGTTCAATATTTGTCTCGACGGCCGGCAGCCCGAGCTCGACACATAATTCCTCGATCACATAGGCGCGGGACACACCGCGGAGAACGTTCCTGCCCTCCGGCGTGATCACTGCGCCGTTCTTGACGATGAAGAAATTGTCTCCCGTGCCTTCAGCGATGAAACCATCCGGGTCCAACAGCAAGGCCCAGTTGTTGTCGCCTTTGATCTGGGACGCCTCGATGTTCGCCATTAGGTAGTGAACCCTGCTGCGGTTCTTGATTTTCGGGTCCAACAAGCTGGCCGGGATGGCGCGTTGCGCGGTGATCACCGCATTGATCCCCCGCTTGAACAACGGACCCATCCCGGCCACCGTCCAACGCAGTGGGAAGTCGGCGATGATGACATTCGGGCCCACGTGCACCCCCTCAATTCCCTCGTAGATGCCGAGTAGGCCACGGGACACATCAATCATCAGGCGATGTTCATCGTCGTCGGCAAACAGATGCTCGTTGGCATCGATTGTCTCATGACACGCCTGCTCCATCTGTTCAGGTGTCATCGCCAGAGGAATACGCAGGATTTTGATCCCCGTGTAGAGACGGTCTATGTGTTCGCGCAGTTTGAACTGCCTCTTACGAAACGACCTTGTCATCTCGAAGACCATGTCACCAAACATCAACGCAGAATCATAAATGGAGATGCGCGCTTCAGCTTCCGGAATCAGTCGTCCGTTGCAGTAGACGACACGGCTTTGTGTTTTCATTGTGATATCACCTGATGGGAACACCTTGCCAGCTCGGCTGGCCATGCGAGATCACTGTTCCGGCTCTGCGGACCGCACGACGTCGTCTAATCTTTTGGAAAATGCCGGATCCCGCAGAAGAGACCAGGCGTATCTATTGTAGTTCTGTGTGGAGTCGTTCAGGCTCTCATAGCTTGGCACGTCCATGTGCCTATCCTTTTTGGCTTCAACGATGAGCGAGGTCAGGGGATCTCGGTCGAATCCTGTGACTTTGAAGGTGATCTCATAATGGCCCGACTCATCATCATAGCGATGCACAAGGTTGTGCTTTTTATAGAATGCCTGATTAAAGTTTTCCCACACGGGATTGAGCCCTTGGACGTGGAGTGGCTCTTCGTAGTCCGGGTATGATGATTGGCAGAACTCCATCTGCCGGACGTCACCAAAACCGGTGCGTTCAAGAAGGATCTTCATCATCTCGAAGTCATAGGAGTACAGGTGCGCGTACCCGGCGATGAACTGATTCAAACCTCGGTTCATGAGGGCCGTGTCCTGTCCCGGTGACACGATAAAGTTCATGAACATCCCGCCGAACCCCAAGTCGGTGCGTAGAGATTCGTCTTCATCTTTCGCTTCACGAAAGAACTCAGTATCGCCGTTCACATAGGCTTGAGCGACCTTTTTGAGATCGGGGAGCAGCACCCGCAGCACTCCATCCGGGCTAAGAACCCGATTGAACTCAAGGAGAATCTCCTCGAGCCGTGTATGCGGAATATGTTCGAACATGTGGCTGCAGAAGACGGTTTCGCATGAGAGATCAGGCACGGGAATGGCCGCGGCGTCGCCCCCGAAACTGTACTGTGATTGTTCCCTGACTTTGTGGTCCAACGTATGCCAACCCGATTTTTCCCATATCGGGCTGGCACCAACGTTGAGTTTAATTAAGTCCATGTGTCTCTCCGAGTGGTGCCCGTGCATCCATGCCGGCCGTAGTCGTTGTCATACCAGCGGATGATGTCTGTGATGTGGAAATTCGGGTTGCGGGGGTACAGGTCTTCGTAGAGTTGTCGCGTAAACTCGTATTGTTTTTGAGTGTTGACGTCCAATACGAGGTCTGGACGTCGGAATTCTACAGGACACTGTACGGTGCTGATGGGACACCAAGCCGCATCTACCGCCGTCTGCATCGTGTAGTCGAAGAAATTCAAGTGCACGTGCTCACGTTGGCGCGGCGACGTGTGCCGTTCGCGAGCTTCGGCCAACAGAGAGATGTCGAACACCTCGGCGCCGATCCCATCCGGGTACCCCGAGTTGTTAATGACCGACAAGTTCGAGGAAAAACCCCGTCGGCCTAACGACAAATGGTGGTCGACGATCCGGTCAATTTCCGCTGGCTCCGGTGTGGCGTTGTCCGCTGGCAGTCTGCCCACCACGTCGGCATGGCTCGCCGTAGCCGCCTGGTAGTAGCGCTCGACCAGGTCATTCTCGGAACCGGCGAAGACAGTCACGCCATAGCCGTCACCCAGTCGCCCGAGCACTTGGTCATGGCGTGTGTCGGGAATGGCCAGGACGATCTCGTCGACGCGCTCGCAGCGTTTGACCCGCTCAAGAATACGACCGACCAACGGCGCTCCGGCCAAATCCATCAAAGATTTGCCGGGGAGCCGGGTCGAGCCCATGCGGGCCTGAATGATTAGGACAACTCGCTTGGCCATGGCCATAACTACCGATCGGGCACGTCCGCTCGCAACTTCTCTCGAACCGCCAGTTCGGCTGGAGAGATCGTCCGTTTGCCATCGCCCATGATGGAAGGGATGATCCGCATCGTTTCGACGAACCCTTTGAGGACATGGGCCTCAATCGAAGCCGCTTGGTCGGAGCCATACATGGCCCGATCCAAGGTGATGTGGCGTTCGAGCGAGGTCGCACCTAGCGTCACGGCCGTCACGCAGACCTTGATCAGAGAGCTTTCGTGGCCCGAGTAGCCCACATCACACCCGTAGCGTGCTTTGAGCATCGGGATGCAGCGCAGGTTCGCATCTTCCTCCCGCATCGGATAGGTACTGTTGCAGTGAACCAGCTCAAACGGGCAGTCGGCTGCACGGAAAAGGTTCACCACTTCGTCAATCTCGTCGAGCGTCGCCATGCCGGTTGAAATAAAGGTCTTCTTTCCCTCGGAGGCGATTTCGCGCAGCAGCGGCCTGTGGCCGAGCATGGCCGACGCGACCTTGTTGAACGACACGGCAAAATCGCGGATGAACAACTGCGCATCCACATCCCACGCCGAGGCGCTCCAGGAGATCCCGCGTACCTGGCAGTGGCGGTCGATTTCCTGGTACTGCTCGCGACCGAATTCCAGCCCCATCTTCTGGTCGCGCTGCGTCGTCCCCCAGGGGCTTTCGCGCGGGCTGTCGAGCAATTCCTTCGTGTAGACCTTCTCGACGGTGCGCTTCTGGAATTTCACCGCATCGAAGCCAGCATCAGCCGCCGCGTCGATGAGCTGCTTCGCGATATCTAAACTCCCGTTGTGGTTGATACCGATCTCAGCAATCAGATACAAGTTCATCGATCTCCTCCGAAGACAATTCGTTTATTTTGAGCAGCCGTTCGATGAACGCGCGGACGAATCCATCGCCGCCGGGACGCTCAATGATGAGGTGAGCGACGCTCCTCACCAAATGGTGGGCGTCGGCTGGCGCGACTGCATAGCCTGCGTGCTTCATCAACGGGAGATCGTTCAGATCATTGCCCACGTACACCAGGCCCGCAAACGCTGCCTGATCACCCGGGAACCGCTGGGCTAAGTACTCCTGCATAAAGGCCAACTTGTCGTGGACGCCGTGGTGGCAATCCAGCTTGAGCTTGCGCGCACGTGCCAGCACGACCGGGTTGGGTTCCTTGGACAAGATAAAGAACTCTGCGTCGAGACGGCCGCGTCGACAGAATGAGCGGACCAGGTCGAATGCGAACCCGTCCCCCCGATCGCAGCGCACGCTTTCGCGTCCGTCCTGGTCCACCCACACCTTGTTGTCGGTGAAAACACCATCGAAGTCGAAGGCGACGGTGTGGAGCGAGGACAGTTCGGGCAGGGGGTTAGGCAAGACCGAGTTCCTGCTTGACGAAGTTGTACATGATGTGCCTGAGAAGAAGGTGCGCCGTCTAGATTCTTGCCGACGTCAGAGAGAGAGAACGATCAGTTCGTGGGCCAGGCGTGCGATGGGCGCGGGCTCACAGCGAGCAGGCACAACAAATTGAGCCTTGTCGAGTCAGTCTCCATGCGGGCGAAGCTTGGATAAAGAGGAGGTGTTTTAACCGTTCACTCGATGAACATACTCCTTGGCGCTTACCCGTGTCAATCTGCGGTTGCTGCTCGGGGAAAGACCGGTGTGTGCAGACGGCCCCGCTTCGGTTGCCGTCTGGGAATTTTCAGCCCTTCTTGCCGCCAAATCCGTTCCACACGCTTGAGGTTCACGTAGTGGCCTCAGTGTAAGGATCATGGAGCTTTGAATCGCTACAATGTAGGACTTCTTTCGTTGATTTGGCGAAGTACCCGGTCGACTTGATCCACTAGCACTACACTGTTAGCACTACACTGTCGCCGTCGATGAACTCTGCTTTCGTCTTGACTCTGACGACCGAATCGACAAGCCCCAGGTTCCCCGTATGGCTTCCCTGATTCATGAAGTCCGGTTCTTCGATGCGATGAGGTTGCCGTTCACGGATGCGCTCAGACGGTACCAGGCAGTCAGGTGCCTATAGGGTCAATTGACCCATCTTTGAGATTGACTATCCTCAAAGGTCTTGCGGTTGAGCTTGCCATCTAGTGATCTTTTTCCGCCTATTCAATCGTCTTCAAGCGCGAGGTGTGCGCTGACGTTCGCTAATCCAGAAGGGCGTATATGACTGTAGCGAAGCCCGTGATTGGGGTCATCGGGGGTAGCGGGATCTACGATATTGAGGGGCTGTCAAACACCCGGTGGGAAGGGGTCTCGTCGCCTTTTGGCGAGCCTTCGGACAAGCTGCTGTTCGGCGACTTAGAGAACCAGCCCATGGTGTTCCTGCCCCGGCACGGACGGGGTCACAAGCTATCGCCCGACGGGGTCAACTACCGCGCTAACATCGACGTGCTCAAGCGGTCCGGCGTCACCGATATTCTGTCCTTGTCCGCCGTAGGCTCGTTGAGGGAAGCACTCGCTCCGGGTACCTTTGTGCTCGTGGATCAGTTCATCGATCGCACGATCCAGCGTGATCAGAGTTTCTTCGGCCCTGGTCTTGTGGCTCATGTGTCCATGGCGCACCCGGTGTGTGCGCGTCTTGGCAGCGCCCTGGCAGTGGCGGCCCGATCTGTGGACGTGACGGTGGTCCGGGGCGGCACCTACCTGGCCATGGAAGGGCCGCACTTCTCCAGCCTAGCGGAATCTGAGCTCTATCGTACCTGGGGCTGTGATGTGATCGGCATGACGAACATGCCAGAGGCCAAGCTCGCCCGGGAGGCAGAGATCTGCTATGCCACCGTAGCTATGGTCACCGACTACGATTGCTGGCACCCGGACCATGATTATGTCCAAGTGGCAGACATCATCCGCGTGCTCACCGCCAACGCTGACCATGTCCGGGCGTTGGTGAGGGCAGCGGCGCTGGACCTAGGCAATCGCCCTCCCGTATGCCCCGCCGGGTGCGATCATGCCCTGGAGACCGCCATTATCACGGCGCCGGAGGCCCGCGACCCGGCGATGGCGGCCAAGCTGGATGCGGTGGCGGGCCGCGTCTTAAACTCGTGACCAGGAAACGACCATGCCATTGAAATCGCGCATCCGTACGATCGCGGGTTACCCGAAGCCCGGCGTTCAATTCCGCGATATAACCACGCTGATGAAGGATCCGTTCGGGTTTAGGAAACTTGTGGACGATCTGGTTCAGCCCTTTGCCGGCAAGCGCATCAACGCGGTGGCAGGGATTGAGGCTCGGGGTTTCATCATTGGCGGTGCGGTTGCCCACCAACTTTCCACCGGCTTCATTCCGGTGCGCAAGAAAGGGAAGCTGCCTTGGGAAACCATCGGCCAAGATTACGAGCTGGAGTACGGCACGGACCGCGTCGAAATCCACCGGGACGCGGTAGCTCCAGGCGAGGCCGTGTTGCTGGTGGACGATTTGATTGCCACCGGTGGCACAGCACTCGCCACCCTCCATCTTCTCCGCGAGACGGGGGCGGAGATCGTGGGCTGTGCGTTCGTGGTGGATCTGCCCGATCTGGGCGGTCGTAAGCGTTTAGAAAACGAAGGTGTGAGCGTCCTGACGCTCGTGGAATTCGAGGGCGAGTGAACGTCGGTGGCAAGGCCTATCGCACTATCTGGCCGGGAGGGGACGGTCGGACGGTGGAGATCATCGACCAGACCCGTCTTCCCCACGAATTAGTCATCCTGTCCCTACGCACGCTAGACGATGCGGTCCACGCCATTCGCTCCATGCAGGTGCGTGGCGCGCCGTTGATCGGCGTCACCGCGGCCTATGGGGTATGCTTGGCGTTGGGCAGGGATGAGTCCGACGAGGCGCTCAACACCGCATGCGGGGCCCTCTTGGCCTCCCGCCCCACGGCCATCAATCTGAGTTGGGCGTTGAAGACGATGCGGGGGGTGCTGAGTAGAGGGACGCGCGACGATCGCGTGGCAATGGCCTATGAAGCAGCGGCGCAGATCGCTGACGATGACGTGGCGTCGTGCAAGGCCATCGGCGCACACGGAGCCCAACTCTTGGCCGGCCTCGCCAAGGCAAAAGAAAAGCAGAAAAACGCCGAGCCTCTCAACATCCTTACCCACTGTAACGCGGGCTGGTTGGCCACGGTGGATTACGGCACCGCGCTCGCTCCGGTCTACACCGCGTTCGATGCGGGATTGGCAGTGCATGTGTGGGTGGACGAAACCCGCCCCCGCAACCAGGGATCCTCGCTCACCGCATGGGAATTGGGCCAGCACGGAGTCCCCCACACCGTGATCGTCGACAACGCGGGCGGCCACCTGATGCAGCATGGCCGGGTGGACGTTTGCATCACCGGATCCGACCGAACCACCGGTACCGGCGACGTGTGCAACAAGATCGGCACTTACCAGAAGGCACTAGCCGCCCACGACAACGGGGTGCCCTTCTATGTGGCCCTGCCCCACTCCACCGTTGATTGGAGCCTCTCCGATGGCATTGCGGAGATTCCGATCGAGGAGCGGGACCAACGGGAAGTCACTCACATTTCCGGTCTGGGAGAAGACGGCTCTGTCATCACGGTCCAGGTGACGCCTCAGGGAAGCCCTGCCATGAACGCTGCCTTCGACGTGACGCCGGCTCGACTGATCAACGGCTTGATCACTGAGCGCGGGGTGGCGGTTGCAAGCGCCGAGGGGCTCGGGGTCCTGTACCCTGAGCACACCGGATGAAATCCACCTGGACCGATAAAGAAGCCGCTGAAACCGTGGCGCGGTACACCCACGAGGGGGTGAACGAGGATCTGGCGCTCCGCGTCTACACCACCCGCCTCCTGGGCCGGAACCCGCTACTGGTATTGCACGGTGGCGGTAACACGTCAGTGAAAACTACAGTCACCGATCTCTTGGGGGAGGATGTCCAGGTTCTATGCGTCAAGGGATCTGGCTGGGACATGGCCGACATCGAGCCTCCCGGTCTGCCTGCGGTGCGCATGGAACTCTTGTTGAAACTGCGCTCGTTGAAGATGCTGTCCGACGAGGACATGGTCCGCTTCCAACGCGGTGCACTGCTGGACCCGTCATCGCCGAATCCATCGGTCGAGACCCTGCTGCACTCATTCCTGCCCCACAAGTTCGTGGACCACACCCACTCTGCCGCGGTTCTGGCACTCACCGACCAGTGTTCGGACGAGCCACTATTGGGGGAGGTCTATGGGGACCGGGTGGCCCTCGTGGATTATGTGAAGCCGGGGTTCGATTTGGCCCAGACTGCGGCCCAGGTCTATGAGGCGCACCCGGAGGTGGAAGGACTGATCCTGCGCAAGCACGGTATCTTCAGCTTCGGCGCCACGGCACGGGAAGCCTACGAACGCATGGTGAATCTGGTCACGTTGGCGGAAAACTACATCACGGCGATGGGTGGGGGCGTTTTCCCCAGTGTTGAGCTGCCCACGGAGCTCTCTCCTGTGTCCGAGGTAGCCCCGATCGTGCGCGGGTTGTTGGCTGTACGGGGCGACGAATCGATGGTTGACCCGGTCCGCGTGGTCTTGGATTTTCGCGCGTCGGAGGCGGTACTGAATTACGTGACCGGGATGGAAGTTGGGCGTTATGCACAAATAGGCGTCGTCACGCCCGATCACGTCATCCGTACCAAGAAAAACCCGCTTATCGTTCCTACGCCTGAGGCAGGGCAGGGTAAGGCGTTCCGGGAGGAAGTGCGTGAAATGGTCGAAAGATATGTGGCCGACTACCGTGCTTACTTCGCCCGCCATGACGGGGTGCGCGAGCGGCCGAAGAAGGCGCTCGACCCCATGCCCAGAGTGGTTTTAGTGCCGGGGCTGGGTCTGTTCGGTGTCGGAAGCTCCGCTGCTGCTGCTCGTATTGCTGCCGACCTCGCGGAAAATACCGTGCGGGTTATCACGGACGCGGAAGCCATCGGAGCCTACCAACCGGTGGACGAGGCTGCCACGTTCGACATTGAGTACTGGTCCCTGGAACAGGCTAAACTGTCGAAGGATGCGGAAAAACCTTTGGCGCGCCAGGTGGTGATGATCACTGGTGGCGCGGGAGGCATTGGTGGGGCCACCGCGAGGGCGTTTGCCACCCACGGCGCCGAAGTGGCAGTGTTGGATTTAGATGGTGGTAAAGCTGAGGAAGTGGCGGTGGGGATCAACGGCTTGGGCATGAGGTGTGACGTGACCGACGGGGACGATGTGCGGGCCGCATTCGATGGAGTGTGCGAAGAGTATGGGGGTGTGGATATCGTGATTTCTAACGCCGGGGCCGCGTGGCAGGGGAAAATCGGAGAAGTAGATGATAGGACCCTGCGAGAAAGCTTCGAACTCAATTTCTTTGGCCACCAGACCGTAGCCCAGAACGCAGTTCGGGTGATGTTGGCCCAGGGCACCGGCGGGGCACTGTTGTTCAACGCGTCCAAACAGGCGGTGAACCCCGGATCCAGCTTCGGCCCCTATGGTTTGCCCAAGGCGGCGACGCTGTTTTTGGCCAAGCAGTATGCGTTGGAGTACGGGCACGCCGGCATCCGCTCCAACTCCATCAACGCCGACCGCGTCAATACCGGCATGTTCACGGACGGCTTCTTGGAGGAACGCGCCGGGGCTCGGGGCCTGAGCCCTGAGGAATATCTGCGTACCGGCAATCTGCTGGGACGCGAGGTCCTGGCCGAGGACGTGGCGCAAGCTTTCGTCGTTTTGGCCCTGGCTCGAAAGACCACGGCAGCGACGCTGACGGTCGACGGGGGTAATATCGAGGCGAGTCTACGGTAATGGTCCGTGTTCCCAACCCACCGGACCTCGAAGCACTCCCCCTTCCTATGCCAAACCAGCGCCGGTATGCACCCAGCTTCGACTACCTCGTCATCGGCGCCGGCATCGTCGGACTGACTGTCGCCCGCGAGATAGCGCAGCGAGGCATGGGTAGCGTTGCGGTTTTGGAGAAGGAGTCGCATCTGGGCGCCCACGGGTCCGGCCGCAACAGCGGCGTAATCCATGCCGGGATCTACTATAAGGCGCATACACTTCGGGCGAGAATCTGTCGTGATGGAGCTCGACGGATGCGGG
>Ga0310125_10000748_pt1 | contig 15832 bp, 16 predicted proteins | sample CB11b_Tmax_Bot8__FD_203508 | JGI IMG/M metagenome (GOLD analysis project Ga0310125, IMG submission 203508) | Marine microbial communities from Western Arctic Ocean, Canada - CB11b_Tmax_Bot8 | ecosystem: Environmental > Aquatic > Marine > Oceanic | place: Canada: Western Arctic Ocean | collected... | reverse complement strand
AGTGCCGATGTATGCGAAGTCGTTGTGAACACAGGTTCCAGTAATTTTAGTGCCAGCGTCATACTGCCAACTTATCTTGCCATCATTGAGACGGAATGCGAGCAGGAGGCCGTCGTCGGTGGTGATCAATGCTAATTGGTGCTCTGCGACAAGAGTGACAGTAGCTGGCTTTTCAATGGGGGTGTGCCATTCGGGAACGCCGCCGAGCCTTCCAACACCACGTCCATCAATATAGACGAGCATACCGGGTTCTCCATCGATCTTGGAGATAGACGACGTAACGGACTTCTGTGATCCGAGCGTGCCATCATTGAAAAACCACCAGATGCGCGGTTCGATGGAGTCAGTGCCCCGTGTCGCAATGACCACCTGGTCGCCTATGACAATGGGTGCTGCACTAACCTCAGATTCAAAATCAACCCCGTCCCACAAAGTTGCTCCAGTACGAACGCTCCAGGCAACGAGTTGGTTGCCAACGACCAGATAGACGTTGTTGGTGCCGACGGCAGGTTGGAAGGAAACGGGGCCGCCAGGGTTGCGACGCCAGGCTTCTGTGAGTGGGGCAGGGTAACGTTTGTCCTCACTAACGACCTCTGCCATCGATGCCAGAGGGTCAGTATCGAGTGGTAGGCCGCCGCAGGAAGAACAGATCGATATCAATGCAAGCGCTACAGGAAGCCTGCACGTTACGGGTCGAAGACGCCTGCTGTGCACTATGTTCTTAGAGGAACTCATTGAGGGAATCACGAATTCCACTCCATTGGAGGAAGGTCAACTCAGTCGGGTTATTCAGAACGATGTAGTGGGGTCTACGACTTGCATCACATCCAGTTTGATTTAACTGCATGGTCCGCGATCTGCGTGCGGCAACTTTTCGTAAGGACCGTGCAGAGAAGCCACACGTTACTTGCCTGTCGTCTCGAAACTTGTTTTGGTGCACCATGGATGAGCCTAAACAGGGAATATCGCTGATTCGAAATAGTCACCGGTCTCCCCATTTCAACTTCGTTCGGAGGACCTCGAAATGCGAGCGGCGGCCAGTTGATAACAGCTCGAATCGTAATGGACTGCGGGCGACCGTAACGACCTCACCCGGGTGTACTTGGAGGCCTTCCTGGCCATCAAGGGTGAGGACGATGTCCTGGTCTCTGGAAAGTACACGCACAGAAACTCGGGCTTGGCCCGGCAATACGAGCGGGCGGTTAACAAGAGAATGCGGGCTGATGGGTGAAACAACAATCGCCTCGAGGTCAGGCATTACGATTGGCCCACCGGATGCAAGGGAATACGCTGTCGAGCCTGTAGGTGTGGCGGCGATGAGGCCATCGGCCCGATATTGTGATACGAAATCACCATCAATAGTCACCTCTAACCGTATAATCCGCGCAATGGATGTTTTATTGACGACAGCGTCATTCAGCACATCACGGACGCGATTACTCGACTCCGCTGGTGACTGGTCGTCGTGAATACAAGCCCGCAACATCATCCTGTGACTGCTGGTGTATTCCCCGTTGAGAAGGTTTCGAATGGCGGTGTCGCTTTCTTCGCGAACACTTGAGGTCAAGAAGCCGAGGCTTCCATAGTTGACTCCCAGTACGGGAACCTCGGCCGCGGCAGCGATTGGGGCAACTGAAAGCAGCGTGCCGTCGCCGCCCAGGACGACGATTACGTCGACCGAAGCGGCAAGCTCCTTGCGTCCAAGTCCGTCTTCCGAAGACTGCAGGAGGGCGGCGGCAGCGTTGTCATAGGTGACAGCACAGTTGTGGGCGGCTAGCTTCTTAGCAATACGGCGGAGTGGGTCAGCGATCGACGCTTCTTGTCCTTTAGCAACTAACCCCACATGGCGAAAGCGTTGTTTGTCCACAGTATTGACCACGGTCGCCTGTTCTCAGTTTTCCGGAATTTCGACGTTTTCAAGCTTTTCCTGCAGGCTAGCAAATTCTGCCGCTAAGCGGGGCCTCTGGAGCTGCAGAAAGCACTCCCAATTTCCTGAGGATCCGCGAATTGGACTCGGAATGGCGCGGATGACACTCCAACCGAGTCCTTCGGCCGATTCCCCGACCGCGAGTAGACATTCACGTCTCGTATCTTTACCGGTAAGTATGCCGCGCCTGCCGACTCGGTCAGGGCTACTCTCGAATTGTGGTTTGACGAGCACTATGGCATCGCAAGCAGGAGCGCATACTCGCCCTACGGCGGGAAGAATCTTTCTAACACTGATGAACGCGACATCAATGACCAGAATCATCGGCGGTGTGTTGAGGTCAGGTGGCAAGTCATCAATTGTCAGGTATCGGGCGTTGATTCGTTCCAATACAAAGACACGGTCATCCTGTCGTAGCTTCCAGTGAAACTGTCCGTAGCCGACATCCACGGAGATAACGGTGGACGCACCGGCTTGTAGCAGGGCATCCGTAAAGCCCCCCGTTGAGGCACCGATATCTAAGCAGGTGCCTCCGGCCACTCTTATCCCAGACTTGTTGATGGCAGCAGCTAGCTTGTCACCACCCCGGCTCACAAAACGCGGGGATTCGATTACTTCAATGGCGGCATCAATGCTCACCAGCGTCCCTGCCTTGCATTCAGGTTGGTTCGGCAGTCGCACCTTTCCTGCCATGATCAGGGCACGTGCTCTACTGCGGGTAGGAGCTAGTCCCCGGTCGACCAGCACGTGATCAAGTCGCAGGCGTGATGAACTCACTGGCCCCGGTCAACAACGAAGTTTGCAATCAGCTCTAGCGGGCGGGCCGCTGGCCCAAAAGGTTCAATGTGCTGGATAGCTATTGTTCGAAGTCGGTGGGCTTCGGCGCGTGCCCCTTTGAGGCCGGCAAGACTTGGATAGGTTGCCTTTCCGTGCACCTTGTCGCCCCCCGGGATCTTTCCGAGGTCCTCAACTGAGCCTTCCACGTCGAGGATGTCATCGACGATTTGGAAAGCAAGACCGATGGATCTTCCGTAACCGTCAAGTTGCTTCTTCATGGCGTCGTCGGCGCCGCCAAGGAGGGCGCCGATTCGAACACAGGCCGTCAAGAGTGCACCTGTCTTGGCGGAATGAAGGGCCCCAAGCGAAACTGTATCAAGGCACTGACCTTCTGCTTCGATATCGAGCCATTGACCGCCAGCCATGCCTGTGCTTCCGACGGCGCTACTTAATTCCACGAGAACGTTGATCCATGGCTCTAGAGAATCAGCTTCCCGAGCTGCATTAGCGAGGAGTGAAAAGGACAGGGACTGCAATGCATCACCGGCAAGGATTGCTTGTGGCACCCCGAAAATTTTGTGATTAGTGGGCTTTCCCCGGCGAAGGTCGTCGTCGTCGAACGCAGGGAGGTCGTCATGGATGAGCGAATATGTATGGACCAACTCGACAGAGCAGGCTGCGGAAAGTAGCGAATCAGTGGGGTTTCCCAGGACCTCGGCGGTGGCGAGTACAAGGATAGGTCGAAGTCTTTTGCCGCCTGCGAAGACGGAGTAGCGCATCGCTTTGTGTAGTCCGGGGGGAGACTCATCAGAGGGCGGGAGGGCGCGGTCGAGCGCGTCATTGATGCGAGCGCGATAATCGGCGAAAAGCTCTTCGGCCTCGTCGAATGCTCCGCAGGGGCCGCAGGCAGGCTTGTCATCCATTCTCGTCGTCGAGGGTCGTTGGAATGGATTCGACCGTTAATGTTCCATCGAGTGTTTCCGAAAGCTGCTCAATACGTTGTTCTATCCCATCGAGGCGCTGGCGACAGTAAGCGAAGAGGTGTACCGCGGATTCATAAACCTCAAGTGCTTGCTCAAGAGGGATGTCGGCTTCTTCTAGGTGAGCAGCGAGCCCCTCAAGTTTTTCTAGAGCAACGTCAAATGTCACATCATTGCTATCTAACGATAGTTCTTCCTGGTCAATTTCGTACTTAGGGGCCTTGGCCATAGGTACCGAATTGTCTCACAAAGGTTGTGGTGGTGTGCCTTGCCCGGTTGATTGCACGGTACATTCCAAGGTGTCCTTTTGAAGCCGGACGCGTATCAGGTCACCCGGGGACACATCGTCTGCTTCGCGGACGATGGTGCCGTCTGTAGCTCGTTCGCAAATCGAGTAACCTCGTCCTAGAACATCCAATGGACTCAAGGCTCGTATGCGTGCCACGGTCGTAGCAAGTCGTGACTTCTGTTGATCCAATTGCCGCTGTAGCAAACTGGCCGAGCCTCGGGCTGCGTTGTTGGCTCGGGCACGCGTTTTGAGTGTCATCGGCATTAAGTTCTTAGACGCTATTCGGTGGGCTGCAGTTTGCAGGGTATGCTGGCCGTCGTTGAACTGCTTGTCGATTGTCGACTTGACTTCCCCGAACGTCTCGTCGAGTCGTTGTCGGTATACCGTAAGTAAGCGCGAGGGTTGGCCGAGGCTTCGTTGGAGAATCGACTCTTGCAGGCGAGACCGTGTAGCCAAGACCCTATTGCTTACTGATGTACGGGTTCGTCGTTTAATACCGCCTATACGTTCCATTAGGAGTTGTCGACTGCAGGCGACTAGCTCAGCGGCCGCGGTTGGTGTCGCGGCCCGCTGATCGGCGACCAGATCGGCGATCGTATGGTCAATTTCATGGCCGACGGCCGATACAACGGGTATATCGGATGCCGCAATGGCGCGGGCTACTGATTCTTCATTGAATGCCCAGAGATCCTCTCGCGAACCTCCACCGCGGCCGACGATGATCACGTTCGCTTCCGCATGACGGTTCAATCTGTCGAGAGCAGAAATGATCCCAGCCATGGCCTCAGTTCCTTGCACGTGGGTTGGTGACAGCAACGCTCGAATCGGTACCGAGTTCTTCCTCCACACTCGGCACATGTCTCGCCAAGCGGCCCCAGTCGGGGAAGTGACGACACCAACACAGTGGGGCAAAATAGGCAGGGGCCGCTTCCGCTCAGCATCAAACAGTCCTTCAGTATCAAGTCTCGCTTTGAGTTGCTCATAGGCAAGCTGGAAGGCACCCCACCCGACGGGCTCAAGGATTTCCGCCACAATCTGGAATTTTCCGCGGCTTGGATAAATTGCCACCTCGCCCCCGAGGATGATTTCCATGCCTTCTTCCAGTTCGAACGGAACCTGGCTATTAGCGCTCTTGAACATTGCTACTGCGATCAACGCCCGCTCGTCCTTTAGGTCGAAGTACCAATGGCCGCTAACAGGAGCTGAGAAACCGCTAATCTCGCCACGCACCCAGACAAAGGGCAACGTTTTGGCGAGCAATTCTCTGGAAAACTCTACGAGCGCGGAGACAGTCCAGACTTGACGCTGATTATTCCCGGCTTCTAGGGGCATTAATCGAAAATCCGAGCGGCGATGCCCGGGTCCCCGGGTTCCATGATGTGCAGGGCCCCCGAAGGATCATAACGAGCTTCAATAGCTGTGGCACGGCCTGATGCTGTGTCGATATCGATCAGTGCGTAAGAAATTCGTGGATTACCTTTAGCAACCTGAAAGCGCACCGGGCGACTGGTAAGGAAGCGGGACAGCGCGAGATCCACGCGGGTGCCAATGATCGAGTCTAGTGCGCCGGTCATCCCCACATCAGTGCAGTACGCTGTTCCGTTAGGTAGCAGGCGCGCGTCCGCCGTCTGCACGTGGGTATGGGTGCCAATAACCGCACTGATTCTACCGTCAGCGTGCCAGCCCATGGCCTGCTTTTCGGATGTTGCTTCGGCATGGAAATCAAGCAAGATTGTCGCGGGCAGATCGATATCCACACCAAGGATCTCGTCGAGAGCTTGAAACGGACACTCGAGCTCCGGCATGAAGACTCGTCCCTGAAGGTTAATTACATGTACGGGGTGACCATCTCGCGTCCGCCCATGAAAAACACCTGTGCCCGGGGCGCCAGGCGGGTAGTTGGCGGGGCGTAACAAGCGGGGCTCGTCATTCAGATACTGTTCGATGCCTCTTTGAGCCCAGATGTGATTGCCACTTGTCAGTACGTCGACACCCATGGCCAGGATCTCATCCGAAAGTTCCGGGGTGATACCACGGCCGGCTGCAACGTTCTCAGCATTGACAACGGTAAAATCAACATCGTGCGTTGTTTGCAAGTTGGCAAGTCGAGTGGCTAGGATCCGGCGGCCCGGTTTCCCGACCACGTCGCCGATGAACAGTATCCTCACCGTGCGAGACCTACGGCACGAGTCTCACGAATTACTGTAACCTTAATTTCACCCGGGTATTGCACCTCTTTCTCGATTCTCTTGGCGATGTCTTTGGATAGCCAGATAGCCTCGTTGTCACTTACTTGTTCGGATTCGACAATAATGCGTAGCTCACGGCCCGCCTGGATGGCATAAGCTTTACTGACGCCGTTGAAAGCGTCTGCGATTTCTTCAAGTTTCTGCAGGCGCTTAACATACGTCTCGAGCATGTCACGGCGGGCACCGGGCCGAGCTGCAGACAAAGCGTCAGCGGCCTGGACGAGGACGGCCTCGACGGTTTTAGGCTCGACATCGAAATGGTGCGCTTCCATTCCGTGGATAACGGCGTCAGATTCCCCGTAGCGTCGCAGTAGATCGATACCGATGGTCAAATGAGTTCCTTCGATCTCATGATCTACTGCCTTGCCGATATCATGGAGCAGGCCAGCCCTACGAGCCACGATTGCATCTGTACCGAGTTCACTAGCCAGAATCCCAGCGATCGTTGCCACCTCGACCGAATGTTTTAGGACGTTCTGCCCATATGAAGTGCGGAATTTGAGGGTCCCGATGAGGCGCACTAGCTCGGTGTGCAATTCATGAATGCCGAGGTCAGCGGCGGCTTCAGCCCCATTGTGCCGTATTTGTTCTTCGATCTCCGTGCGTATACGTTCGACGACTTCCTCTATGCGAGAAGGGTGAATGCGGCCGTCTCCAACAAGCTGTTCGAGAGCAAGCCGCGCGACCTCACGCCGCAAAGGGTCGAAGGTCGAGATCAGTACAGCTTCAGGTGTGTCATCGACAATGAGGTTGACGCCCGTCACCATCTCGAAAGCTCGAATGTTGCGACCCTCGCGACCGATAACACGGCCCTTCATGTCATCGGATGGGAGTTCGACGACCGAAACAGTATGTTCGGTCACATGGTTGCTAGCGGCCCTTTGAATTGCTGTCGAAATGATTCGGTCTGCCTGTTTCTTGGCTGTCGCTTTGGCGTCTTCCTCGATACGCCGGACACTGGTAGTTGCCTCGTCACGAGCCTCATGCTGCAAGAGCTGTATTAGGGCCTGTTTAGCTTGCTCAGAGGTTTGCCCCGCTAGACGTTCGAGGCGTCCTATAGCTTCGTCCCGCTTCCGGTTAGCTTCGTCTTCGGCTAGCTTGGCCCTTTCAAGTTTGTGGCCAAGCTTGCGCTCAAGCCTCGCGAGTTCCTTTTCACGGTCTTCGAAGGCACTGGTCCGTCGCTCAAGCTTTTCTTCACGGCGGGTGATGCGGCGTTCAAGCTTGCTGATCTCCCGCCGACGGTCGCGGCTTTCTTCTGCGAATTCCTGTTGAGAACGAAGGTGTGCTTCTCGTGCCTCAATCTTTGCTTCTTTGAGTAGTGTGTCGGATTGTCTTAAGGCATCTTCGGAGAGCTTCCTGGCGTTCTCTCTAGCCTCCCTGGCGTTCTCTCTAGCCTCCCCAAGGAGGCGATCGCCGAAACGTCGCCTCAGCATAAGCCAAATAGCCAACAGAAAAGAACCGCCAATCAGTATTCCGATGGCGACGCCCGCTGCGGTGGAGGTTTGAAAGAATCGGTTGGATTGAGCCAGGAGGCCGGCACTGACGGCGGTCGTAATACTAGTGCCGTACATGGTCACCCCCTTTAACAGCCTCGGATTACGACGAGGGAGAAGGGCACGACCTTAGGGTCGCCGAGCCGGCGCCGATGGCGACGAGAGCGATCGATCAAGAAAAAGGGGAGATTACAGCCTGCTAGACTAGCAAACCCCCTTTACAAAGAAGTGCTTCACAAGTCCTGAATCTTTGCAGTATTCGGTCGATCGGTGTGCTCTCGTTTGGTTAGTGAGATTGCCGACGAGTTAATTTCGGCGCTGTATTGATCCAAGCTGCCGGCGGTACTTGGACCAGCTCATTTTCTTGCTCCCCCTCGTTTTTCGAGGGTCTTTATGTGTTGTTTATTGGTCAGTCGCCGGGCATCCGGCGATTTATTTTCATGATAACTAGGGTAATGTTATCCGGGTCCCAGGAGATTGCAACGGCTAACAGAGTTGTTCCGCTTTCGGGAAGTCAGCTGAATGGGTTAAGCCTCATCTCATTAGCGCTGGCGGGCCCCCAGCTTCTTACTGAGTGTATCGACTAGCTTCTTCTGCCCTGCTTCAATCTCCGCGGCAGTTAACGTGCGGTCGGCGGCGCGAAAGGTGAACCGTAGCGTCATGCCACGATGTCCCGGAGGAATTTCGTCGCCTTTATAGATTTCTATTAGCGTAATACCAGCCAGAGGCAGCATGGCCTCGGCTGCGGCCACCCGGACGGTCGTCTCAACGACTCCGTAATCAGAGCCCTCTGGTAAGACCAGCGCGACATCGCGGGACCCTCCCGGGAAACGCGATACTGGGTGGTAAGGCGTCGTTGGGTGGGGCAAGCCGATGGGTTTGTCGATGTTTAGTTCGACTACCCATACCTCGGCGTCGATGTCGAATGTCTGCGCCGTGTCGGCGGAGATTCGCCCGGCCCAGCCTGCGGGAATGTTGCCGCCTGCACCGTTTCGGATCAGCGCGGTCGCTGACTGATCAATCCCGGGAGACTTGCCGGCACCCCACTGCCACTTTGGCCAGGCCATCTGCTTAGTGACGTGCTCAACGATTCCCTTGAGGTCGTAAAAGTCAACTGGAGTAGAAACGTCTTTCCAGTGGTCGCGCCGCTGAGAACCGGTGAGAGCGATCGCCATGCTCCAGTACTCGGTGACCCCATCGTCGGTTAGCGGTCCGGCAAAACAGCGGCCGACTTCGAACAGCCGCAGGGATGTTTGGCCATGGTTCAGGTTGTGCGCCACTGCACCAAGGAGGCCTGGGACCAGGTGGGCGCGCAGTACGCTGAGCTCCTCAGAAATGGGATTGTTAATGGATACCAGGTCTTCAACTTGGCCCACGAAACCGGATTGCTCCAGAAGCGAACTTAAAGAGCTTGACATTATTTCGCGACATCCAGCGGCGACAAGGCATTGCTTGAGGCGTTGTTCGCCGAGAATCTCAGGGGTCCCGGAGTCTTGAATACTGCGGACGACTGGCAACGTAGCGGGGAGCCGGTCGTAGCCGTTGTGACGGCCGACTTCCTCTATCAGGTCTTCTTCGCGCGTTACATCAGGTCGAAAACTCGGAACTCCAACATCATAGCCGCCGGTCTTAGCTGCGAGAGAGAATCCAAGACGAGTGAGGATCTCCTCGACCTCAGAGCTTGGGACTTCTATCCCGAGCAAGCCCTTCAGGCGAGTCTGTCGGAGCGTAGTACTTACCGGCTCGGGCAAGGTGCCGACAACGTCGATCGTTCCACGTGACAACGCACCGCCCCCGATCTCTTGAATCAGGGATGCTGCGCGGTCGATCGCCAGGAGCATGCCGTCATGGGCAGGGGAGCGCTCGAAGCGATGGCTGGCGTCTGTGTGGAGATTCAGCCGGTGTGCTGTTGCACGGACGGTAGCCGGATCAAACCAAGCACCTTCGATAAGAACATTAACTGTATCATTGGTAATGGAGGTCTCCGCCCCGCCTATCACACCGGCGAGTGCCACGGGGCGTTGCCCATCGGCGATTACTAGGTCACTCGACGTCAGGTTATGCTCAATGTGGTCCAGCGCGACGAGAGATTCTGACTTACGCGCTCGGCGGACTACGATTTGGTGATCGACAAGCCGGTCGAAGTCAAATGCATGCAGTGGGTGGCCGAGTTCCCAGAGAACAAAGTTGGTGATGTCGGCGACGTTGTTCAACGGTCTTAGTCCGATTGACTCGATGAGGTTCGCGAGCCATTGTGGCGAAGGTTCGACCTTGACCCCACGAATCAATCGGGCTGTATAGCGTGGGCACCCGTTCAGATCATCGATTGCGATCGCGGTTAACTGGTCTGTGGCGGGATCAGACTCGTTGACTAAGATCTCTGGCGCTTGTAGGTCGGAACGACGGGCTGTGGCAATCTCGCGAGCCAAACCGTAGTGATTCATTGCGTCGACCCGATTCGATGGAATATCCAGGTCGAGCAAAGCTCCATCAGAGTGTGAGCGGATATCCTCAACAACCATGCCACAACGGGTGAGGAGTTCAGCGAGATGACTAGTCTCTTCGGGGAGTTCGACGTAGCGTGCCAACCAGTTCGAAGAAAATAGCATTGCGCTCAGCCCGCAAACTGACGCAAGAAGCGTGCATCGTTTTCGTAGAGTGTTCGAATGTCACTGATGCCATAACGCATAGCGGCGATACGGTCAACGCCCATCCCGAAGGCGAAACCCTGCCATTCGTCAGGATCGTAGCCGATTTTCTCAAAAACGGCCGGGTGCACCATGCCGCAGCCAAGCATCTCAATCCAGCCGTTGCCCGCATTAGCATCCATCTCTGCTGATGGCTCTGTGAAAGGAAAATAGCCGGGACGCAATCGGGTTTGAGTTTGAGGTCCGAAGAGTGCCTTGACGAAATGGTCAAGAGTGCCACGCAGGTCTGCCATTGTGATGTCTCGATCTACAAGTAAACCTTCGCACTGTACAAAAGATGGAGTATGGGTGGCGTCGGGTGTATCTCGTCTGTAGACCCTGCCTGGAACGATTATGGCAAGCGGGGGTTCCTGACCCTCCATGGTACGAATCTGAACAGGGGAGGTGTGGGTTCGAAGCAGCCAGTTGTTATCGAGGTACAGCGTGTCCTGGCTGTCACGTGCTGGGTGGTCACGGGGGATATTTAGAGCCTCGAAGTTGTAGTAATCGTGCTCAACTTCGGGCCCGCCAACAACCGTGTAACCCATGCGTGTGAAGACACCAACTATTTCTTGTAATGCGAGAGTAATCGGATGCAGGGAGCCAGCTTTTTTGCTGCGACCAGGAAGGGTTACGTCGAGGGGGGGCACCTCGTTACGGATATCCTTGTTTAAGCTAGCCTTGATCTCGCCAAGCTGTCTGGTGATCTCCTGCCGCGCGTGATTGGCGGCACGTCCTACGGGGCCTCGAGCCTCGGGCGGTAAGGTGCCCATGCTATCGAAAATCGCTGTCAGCTGGCCACGTTTACGGCCGACATAACGGGACCGAAGCTCCTCAAGCTCGGCAAGATTTCGCACTTCTCCGGCCTCGTCGGCGAAATCGGTGCGCAGTCCTTCGATTTTGGCTAGCGAGTCGCCGCCATCAACGTGCGCCTGTCCAGTTTCATCGTCCACAGACGTGCCTCTCGGACAGATTAGGCCGCGAGAGAATCTTTAGCGGCAAGGGTAAGCTGTGCGAACGCCTCGGGATCTTCGACCGCAATCTGGGCCAACACTTTCCGGTCGAGGCCAATGTTGGCAGCCTTCAATCCCGCCATGAAGCGGCTATAGGAAATGCCGTGTTGACGACAAGCGGCGTTGATTCGGATAATCCACAGGCGGCGGAAATCACGCTTTTTTCGCTTACGCCCGATGTAGGCATATTGCATGGCGCGGTCGACTGCGTCACGCGCGGAAGCGTAAAGTCGGCTGTCGGCCCCGTAGTATCCCTTTGCTTGCTTGAGTATGTTGCGGCGTCGGTTCTTGTGAACATTGCCGCGCTTTACACGAGCCATGCGATTCCTCCGTTATCTTGGCGAGCGACTAACTGTAACGCTCCGGCAGTAACCGAGCGAGGCGGCGCTGGTCTGAAGTAGCAACCAATTGCGACTTGCGAAGGTTGCGTTTCCGCTTGCTCGACTTGTGTCCCATTAAGTGGCCGGCGTACGCGTGGTGGCGAGAAAATTTGCCGCTACCGGTGCGCTTAACGCGCTTGGCCGCTCCGCGGTGATTCTTCATCTTGGGCATATCTTGTCCTCAAAATTATCGAGCTTGATTACTAAAAGACGCGTATCCAATCAGTCTCGTCTCGGAGTAATTATCATGAACATCAATCGACCCTCCATTCGTGGGGCGCTGTCGACCCGGACGGTCGCGCCGAGCTCGTCCACAACTCGGTCCAATATTCTTCGCCCGTATTCCGGATGAACGACCTCACGGCCACGGAACATTATCGTTGCTTTGACCATGTGCCCTTGGGAGAGAAATCGATGAATGTGTTTCATTTTGAAATCGTAGTCGTGTTGATCGATCTTTGGACGGAATTTTACTTCCTTCAGCTGCGTATTGTGGGGGCGTTGCTTCTGTTCCTTGGCTATCCGATACGCGTACTTACCGTAATCCATAAGCCGGCAAACTGGAGGCTCGCCGTTAGGCGCGACCTCTACTAGGTCCAACTCCTGCTCAAGGGCCCTTGCCATTGCTGCCTCCGTGGGCACCACTCCTAGCTGTTCGCCGGCAGCATCGATCAGTCGAACCTGAGGAACTCTAATCTGGTCGTTGATCCGGTGTTTCTTTTGTCCGGGAATGCTCTAACCCCCTTTGTTATGGTTCGGCGCGCGGGTGCGAGCCGAACAAGTCGTCAAGCCGCCGGTGCAGTATCATTCTCACGCAACGGCCATTCTCGCACAGCGCGGTCCTCAATGTCTCGCACGGCCTGTGCCAGAAACGTTTCAATCGTAAGGCTTCCTAGGTCGCCAACGGTTCGGTGACGTACAGAAACTTCCTGGTTTTCCATGTCACGGTCGCCGACGATTAGCATGAATGGAAGTTTCTGTGTCTGTGCATCGCGGATCTTGGCGCCCAGTTTGCCGCTGCGGCGATCAACCTCGGCGCGAAGCCCCGCTTTCTCGGCTGCTTCGGCTATGTCTTCGGCGTATTTGATGTGACGGTCGGCGATTGGCAATACGACGACTTGAACCGGAGCCAGCCAAAGTGGAAACGCTCCGCCATAGTGCTCGATTAGACCACCGACAAATCGCTCTAGTGAGCCGTAAATAGCGCGGTGGATCATTGCGGTGCGATGTTGGTACCCATCGTCGCCAGCATAGGTGAGGTTGAAACGCTCCGGCAGGTTGAAATCCAGTTGTATTGTCGATCCCTGCCAGGCACGACCCAGTGCATCGATGAGGTGAAAATCAATCTTTGGGCCGTAGAATGCTGCTTCGTTAAGTTGACGCTCATACACTAGACCCATTGAATCGAGAGCGTCCGCCAGGGCACTTTCAGCAAGGCCCCATTGATCTTCGTCGCCAGCGTACTTGTCCCGGTTACTAGGGTCATGCAAAGAAAGGTCGATACGGTATTCGTCATAGCCGAAGGTCTTCATAACGTGCAGCGCGAGATCAAGTGCGCCAGACACTTCTTCCTGTATTTGATCCGGGCGACAGAAAATATGGGCGTCGTCTTGTGTGAAGCCGCGTACGCGCAGCATGCCGTGTAGAACCCCTGAGAGTTCGTTGCGATAGACAGTCCCAAATTCGCTATAGCGAAGGGGCAGTTCACGGTACGAGCGAGTGCCTTTCTGGTAGATCAGGATGTGACCAGGGCAATTCATAGGCTTGAGGACGTATTCCTGCTCGTCGACATCAAGCGTGAACATATTCTCCTTGTAATAGTCGTAATGGCCCGACGTTTCCCATAAGTGTTTTCGCGCGATGTGAGGCGTGTAGACAATGTCATAGCCGCGCGATAGCTGTTCATCGCATAAGAAGGCCTCGATCTGATGCCGAATGGTGCCGCCCTTGGGGTGCCAGTAGGCCATCCCGGGACCGGCCTTTTCGTCAAAGTGAAAGAGGTCCAAATCGATACCGAGGCGGCGGTGGTCACGCTTTTTAGCCTCCTCGCGGTGGTCCAGAAATGTTTTGAGGTCCTCCCCGGAGAAGAAAGCCGTGCCGTAAATTCTTTGCATCATGGGGGAATCTTCTCGACCACTTTTGGGTCGCCAGTGTGCTGCCGCAGTGTGCAAGAGTTTGATCACAGGGATCTTGCCAGTGTGCGGCAGGTGGGGCCCGGTACAGAAATCGATGAAGTTTCCCTGCTGGTAGCAAGAAACCTGGTCGCCACCTTTGTCACGGACAAGCTCGACCTTCAAGTCTTCGCCCTTCTCGGCGAAAATCATCTCCGCCTCTTCTTTGGGCATTTCGAGTCGTTCCAATGTTTGGTTGGTTTTGATCAACTTGCGCATCCGCTTTTCGATAGCTTTTAGGTCTTCCGGGGTGAAGGGGTCTTCACGCAGAAAGTCATAATAGAAGCCATCAGCGGTTGGTGGCCCGATGCCAACCTGAACGTCATTAAATAGTTCCTTGACCGCCTGGGCGAGCACGTGAGAAGTAGTGTGGCGGCACATTTCAAGTGCCATTGAAGATGCGTTTCCTCTAGGTTCCAAAGGGGTCAGCTCGCCATTGGAATGAAGCGCCATTTGGAAATCTAGAGGCTCGTCGTTGAGGGACACCCCGACCGAGGTCTTCAGCCACTCTGGACAGTGTTGCTCAAGGACATCCCGAACGCGTGTTCCTGCAGAAAGGAGAAGTTCCTGTCCGTTAATTTTGATTTCAATTGATTCAGACATTGCTGCTGCGGCTATGGCTATCGGTGTTGTAACGGGGCAAGCGGGCGAGGAAACTAGTAGGCGCGGCCGGGCTCGAACCGACGACCTCTTCCGCGTCAGGGAAGCGCTCTCCCAACTGAGCTACGCGCCTTCTTTCCCTCAGCAGCGAGCGGAAGAACTCCGAGGCGTCTATCCGCACCCTACTAACGCCGGGCACCTGGGATTGCGCCGACGGCGACCACCAGAACGCATGAGTCGCAGAAGTGCCTAAACGGAAATTATAGGGGGGGGTGCGCGAATTCGTCAACGCGACATACCTATCGCTAAGGGCCCATTCGTGGCTCCTTTACGGTCAACCGCGCAGACTATGTAAGCGATCACGACCAGAGAGATCAACTCGCCTGGTAAGTGGGAAAAATAGGCATAGAAAAGGATATCTCTCCAACGATCCGGAAGGCTTGCAACGGTCGCAGTATCTGAACTCCATGTCGCCAACAGGACATTTCCCGAAAATCCTGCGATGTAGTAGGGGTACAGGCAGAAGAAATAACCCACGACGCGCCCAGGCTCCGGAACCATCTTGTAAGCGTAAAAGACGGCGATTGCTGTCCCTAGCAGGAAGGTAAGCGCGTAGTAGACGCCGATGGTGCCTTTCGTGATCTGAGGTATGAAAATCAATGCCAACATGGTGGTTACGCTAGCAACACCAAAGACCGTCCACCAAACGGCGCGCACTGGGCGTGCGCCGTTATCGTCGGGAGATGCGATGGAGCCCGCAAGAGCCGCCGAAAAAACGAGTCCAAGGCGGAAGCACCACTCACCCGGGTTAACGGTCCCAGGGGAGACGAACGCTACCGGGATCATTATTGCCGTTGCCAGGATCTGTACTAACGCACCGCGCTTTGCGCCGAGCCAGGTCCCGGAGAGTAATGCTATGGCGGGAGCGAATGAGAATGAACCGAGTGTGTACTCGACGCTTAGAAAGGCTATGCCTGCAGTGCCTAGTATCCAGAAGGCAGGGGGCCATCGCGAGGGATGCAGACGGCCGGCGTCAGAGCTGGACACGGCGAGGGTCAGTTTGAATCTCGATCAGATTTGGCCCAAGGGCAAGACGTGGAGGGCGCTAAAATTGGCCCCAGCGAGCGGATTGGCCGCTGCCGGGATGCTCGGTGTCAATGGTTTCACTGGCGATCTGTTCCTGTGAGGACAGGGAACTGAGACTTTAGTACGCTTGGGCGACTGCAGAATCGTAGAGACTCACTGAACCATGGTCAAGGAGAAAGT
>Ga0310125_10000744_pt1 | contig 15886 bp, 17 predicted proteins | sample CB11b_Tmax_Bot8__FD_203508 | JGI IMG/M metagenome (GOLD analysis project Ga0310125, IMG submission 203508) | Marine microbial communities from Western Arctic Ocean, Canada - CB11b_Tmax_Bot8 | ecosystem: Environmental > Aquatic > Marine > Oceanic | place: Canada: Western Arctic Ocean | collected... | reverse complement strand
GAGCCGCATCGTGGCCGTGGGACGGGGCATCAAGAGCCAGGAGCACTTGCCCCTGGCACAAGATCTGGCCAAGGCTCTCGACGCCGAGGTCGCGGCGTCGCGTCCGATTTGTGACTCCGGCTGGCTTCCCATGGACCGTCAGATCGGCAGTTCCGGGCAAACTGTCGCCCCGCATTTGTATCTGGCCCTTGGTATCTCCGGAGCCATTCAGCACTTGGTCGGGATGAAGGGGGCGCGGACGATTGTCGCGATAAATAAAGACGCGGATGCTCCGATCTTTGAAGTGGCCGACTATGGCATCGTCGGTGACCTGTTCGAGATCGTGCCCGCCCTGACGACCGCCCTGGGGGCGCCGGGAGCGTAAGTGCCCTGGTCGCCGAGCCAATTGTGACCGGCAGCTCTGAGGTCGAACGTGACACCCTCGACGTCGATGTTCTGATCGTCGGCGGAGGCCCCGCCGGTCTGTCGGCGGCTATTCGGCTCGTCACGGCGCAGAAAGAAGCGGGCGGTGAGCCACTGGCCATCGCGGTGCTCGAAAAGGCTCGCGAGCAGGGTGCGCATATGCTGTCCGGGGCTGTGCTCGACCCGTCGACTCTCGATGACTTGATCCCTGACTGGAAAGAGAAGGGCGCTCCGGTCGACACGCCGGTGACCGGGGACCGCATCTTCTTCCTCACAAAGAAGCGAAGGTTCAGATCCCCGTTTACCCCCCCGCCGTTACGCAATCACGGGAACTATGTGGTGTCCCTCAACCGCTTTGTCAAGTGGTTGGCCCAGCACGCCGAGTCAGTGGGTGTGGACATTTTTGCGGGATTCGCCGGAGCCGAGCTATTGTTCGAGGCGGACCGCGTCATCGGCGTGAGAACGGGCGATAAGGGTATCGACCGCGACGGGCAGCGGAAACAAAACTTTGAACCCGGCGTCGACATCAAGGCCAAGGTTACGATTCTCGCGGATGGTGTTCGCGGCAACCTCACCAAGACGCTCGTAGAACGATTCTCGCTAGACAAAGGGCGCGTGCCTCAGGTCTACGCGCTCGGGCTCAAAGAGCTATGGGAGGTGCCGCCAGGGCGTCTGTCGCCGGGTGAGGTCATCCACACCTTGGGATATCCGCTCCGATCCGCGGAGTTTGGCGGTGGCTTTGTGTACGCGCTGCCCGACAATCGTGTCGCGGTTGGTTTTGTGGCGGGTCTCGACTACCGCGATCCACTGTTTGACCCCTATGCCACGTTTCAGCGCTTCAAGCAGCATCCGTTGGTCGCCACCCTCCTGACCGGTGGCACGATGGTTCGGTACGGTGCCAAGGCGCTCCCTGAAGGCGGATGGCACGCGATCCCGCGGTGCCATGTCGATGGGGCGCTCATCGTAGGCGACGCCGGCGGATTCCTCAACTCGGTGCGTCTCAAAGGAATTCATCTGGCGATGCGCAGCGGAATGCACGCGGCCGACGCGGCGGTCGGCGCGCTCGCGGCCGGAACGACCAGCGCGGCGGCGCTGGCGCGGTATCGCACGTTGATCGAGACAGGACCGGTGCGGCGCGAGTTGTATCCCGTTCGCAACGTGCACCAGAGCTTTGGGGGCGGTCTGCTCGCAGGGGTTGCCTATGCCGGCTTCTCTTTACTCACGGGAGGGTGGTGGTTCCGCGACCCGATGCCGTCAGATGCGGGCCACGAACGGATCCAGACCGTCGCGTCCTACGGTCCCCAGCCTGCCGCGATCGATGAACCGGTTGCCGTCGACCGGGCGCTCTCTTTTGACAAACTGACGAGTGTGCACTATTCAGGGACACGCCATACCGAGGACCAGCCGTCTCATCTCCTGGTGCGGGATACCGACATTTGTCGCACCCGGTGTCTGGCCGAGTATCAAAATCCGTGTCTGCGTTTTTGTCCCGCCAATGTGTATGAGATGGTCGATGCCGACGGCGCTGATGGCGTGCGACTTCAGGTGAACGCCTCGAATTGTGTGCACTGCAAGACGTGCGACATTATGGATCCCTATCAGATTATCGACTGGGTGCCGCCAGAGGGCGAAGGCGGACCGCAATACGAAGGAATGTGACCGAGCGGCGTCTCTCTCGGGTGCAGACCGCCCAAGCGGCACTCATCGCCACGATTGGGTATCGCCTGCTCGCCACGCTGGGCTCCACGTATCGGTGGCGTGTGGATGGCTACGAGCACTACGACGCTATCCGGGCGAGGCAGCAGACACCGATCTTTGCCTTTTGGCACGGTCGCATCCTGCCTGCGACCTACTTTTGGCGTGACCGCGATATCGTCGTGATGACCTCCGAGAACTTTGACGGCGAGTGGATCGCGAGGACCATTCGTCGGTTCGGATACGGGACCGCCCGCGGATCCTCATCCCGCGGCGGGCGGCGGGCGTTGGTCCAACTCAGACGAGAGGTCCGACAGGGCACACCCGCCGCATTCACGCTCGACGGCCCACGGGGACCGGTGCGGGTGGCGCAACCCGGCGCCGTCTGGCTCGCGCGGCTCACCGGCAGCCCGTTGCTGCCTTTTCATATCGAAGCGGATCGTGGCTGGTCGCTCAAGAACTGGGATCGCTCGCTCGTGCCGCGACCCTTCAGCCAAGTCGCGGTGGCGATTGGCGACCCTATCATGGTTGGGCGGACGTCCAGCGAGGCCGAGCTTGAAACGACCCGAGTCACTCTGGAACGCATCCTGAGAACACTTGAGGAGCGGGCCCGCGACATGCTGGAGTAACAGTCGATGGAGTTGCTGACTGAGACCAGAGCACATTCCGGAGTGCGGCTCGTGACAACCGAGCGGTTTGCCGAGCATGTCACACCCCCGGGGCATCCGGAACGAGCCGAACGCGCGCACGTCATGCAGCGCGTGGCCCGTGGCTGGCGGGACGCCGGCGGTATCGTGTCGGCGCCTCGGGTCGCATCGTCCGAAGACTTGGCTCGGGTCCATTCTAGAGAGCATCTGCAGGCGATTGCGGCGACTGCCGGTCGCTCGGTTCCGCTGGATCCGGATACCTACACGTCGCCGGAGTCCGACGCCGTGGCGCGTCTTGCCGCCGGCGCGGTGCTGACCGCAGTCGACCAGGCCATGGTCTCGCGGTCGCCATCGGTCGCGTTCGTGCGCCCCCCAGGTCATCATGCGGAGCGCGACCGCGCGATGGGGTTCTGTCTCTACAACAACGTTGCCGTGGGCGCGGCCTATGCGCGCAGTCTTGGCGTACGCTCTGTCGCGGTCGTCGACTACGACGTCCACCATGGAAACGGCACGCAGTGGATTTTCTACAACGACCCCAGTGTGCTGTTTGTGTCGACCCACCAGTATCCGTTTTATCCGGGGACCGGTGCGCATCAGGATGTGGGCACCGGGGACGGTGAAGGCCTCACCGTCAACCTGCCGCTGAGCGCGGGCGCTGGGGACGCTGACTACGACCTTGTGTTTCGGGCGGCGGTGCTCCCCGTATTGGAGGCATTTTCTCCAGAGCTCGTCCTGGTGTCGGCGGGATACGACGCACACCAGCGAGACCCGCTCGGGGGAATGGCGGTCTCGACTGAGGGGTATCTTCGTCTCACGCGACGACTGTGCCAGTTTGCCCACGAGTATTGCGATGGGCGTCTGGTTGCGGTCACCGAGGGTGGGTATGACCTGACGGCCCTCGAGCAATGCTTGTCGGGGCTTCTCGAGGTTGCGTCGGAGCCGCCCGGCGGGGCGGAGCCGTCTCTACGCGACGGCCCTACCACTCGCGCCGAGCTCTCGCTCGAGGGGTTACGACGCGCCCAGGGCCGTTTCTGGCCCGCGCTATAATCAGGCTGATTGTGCCCCAACCTGAGTACGACCCTCAATCCATCGAGAAGAAGTGGCAGAAGCGGTGGCGGGATAGCCGCGCGTTCGAGGTCTCAGTAGACCCGGCCCGCAAGAAGTTCTACTGCTTGGTGATGTTCGCCTATCCCTCTGGTCACGCCCACGTCGGTCACGTGCGGAACTACATGATCGGGGATGTCGTGGCTCGCACCAAGCGGATGCGCGGGTTCAATGTGCTCCATCCGTTCGGATGGGATGCGTTTGGGCTACCGGCCGAGAACGCCGCGATCAAACACGGGACCCATCCCGAGACATGGACCCTGGAAAATATCGCCCACATGAAGGGCCAGCTTCAGCGGCTAGGAATCAGCTACTCGTGGGAGCGAGAGATCGCGACCTGTCAGGCCGACTATTACCGCTGGAACCAGTGGCTCTTTCTTCGGATGTTTGAGCGCGATCTGGCCTATCGACGACGGTCAACCGTCAATTGGTGCCCGTCGTGTCAGACCGTCCTCGCCAACGAACAGGTCGTGGATGAGGTGTGTTGGCGGTGCGCGGAAACTGTGGTCGACCGCGAGTTGGACCAGTGGTTTCTGCGGATCACCCACTACGCACAGCAACTGTTGGACGGTATCGACGGTCTTGACGAATGGCCCGACAAGGTTCTGACGATGCAGCGGAACTGGATCGGGCGCTCGGAGGGCGCGCTTGTTCGGTTTCCTGTGACGTCGCCGCCGGCTGACGCGGCGGCCTCATCGTCCTCCGACCTCACATCGTTGGAGGTCTTTACCACGCGCATCGATACGATTTTTGGCGCGACGTTTGTCCTCCTCGCTCCAGAGCATCCGTTTGTCGACGAGGTCGCTGCCCACAGACCAGACGCCGATGCTTTCCGGGCGCGCGCTGAAGAGTTCCGATCGCTTGACCGGATCGCCCGCCGGACCGGTCAAGTTGAAAAGGAAGGGTTCGATACCGGACGGACCGCGGTCAACCCCTTCACCGGTGAAGCGGTGCCGATCTGGATCGCCAACTTTGTGCTGGCTGACTATGGGACCGGCGCCATCATGGCCGTGCCGGCGCATGACCAGCGCGACTTTGAGTTTGCGCGGAAGTACGCGTTACCGATACAGGTCGTGGTCCAGCCGGACGGGGAGGGGACGGCGGACCAAACGGACCAGGACGCTCCACTTGCCGGTTCCACGCTGACAGCGGCCGCGCCGGCCGCGGGTCGTCTTGTCGAGTCTGGCGAATTCACCGGCCTATCAAGCACGGAGGCGATTGGGGTCATGACCCGGGCCGCCGAAGACCGCGAGATCGGTCAAGGTCAGATTCAGTTTCGACTCCGAGACTGGGGGGTCTCTCGGCAGCGATACTGGGGCACTCCCATTCCGATCATTTATTGCGACGCCTGCGGACCGGTGGCCGTGCCCGATGAGGACCTTCCGGTGACGCTCCCACCGATGACCGAGTTCTCAGGACAGGGGGCGTCGCCACTCGGTCAGGTACCGGAGTTTGTCAACACCACGTGCCCGAAGTGCGCTGGTCCTGCCACCCGCGAAACTGACACGATGGACACGTTTTTTGATTCATCCTGGTATTTCTACCGCTACTGCGACTCAAAAAACGAGACAGCACCGTTTGACCCCGAGACCGTCAAATATTGGGGGCCCATCGACTTTTACAGCGGCGGGGTCGAGCACGCGATTCTTCATCTGATCTACTCGAGATTCTTTTGCCGAGTGATGGTCGACTTGGGGCTCGTCACGCACGACGAGCCATTCACAAAGCTGTTGACCCAAGGCATGGTGCTTCGCCACGGCGCGGTGATGTCCAAGTCCAAGGGCAACGTTGTCGACCCCGACGAGATGTTGGCGAAATACGGCGCCGACGCGCTTCGTCTCTATGAGATGTTTGTCGCGCCACCCGAGAAGGAAATCGAGTGGACCGACACTGGCCTCGATGGGAGTGCGCGCTTTCTGGGTCGCGTTTGGCGGGTGGTGCAAGCAGTCATCGGCGAATGGGAGACGGCCGGTCGAGCCACGGTCACACTGACGGAGGGTGCCGTTGAGCTAGACGATGACGAGCGGTCGCTTCGTCGCAAGACGCACGCCACGATCCGGCGGGTCTCATCGGACATCGACCCTCGGGTCCACCTCAACACCGTCGTCTCCGCGCTGATGGAACTCGTGAACGACCTCCATGCGTTCCGCGAATCACGAGAGACGGCCGCAGCGAGTCGCCGTTTGTCAACTCGGCTCGCGGTCCAGCACGAAGCGGTCGAGTCCTTGGTGTTGATGCTCTCGCCGTTCACGCCGCATGTCTGCGAGGAACTCTGGGAGGGGCTTGGGTATGACGGCGGCATTGCGACAGCCGGTTGGCCGACCTATGACCCGACCGTGGCGCAGGCGGATGAAATCGTCGTGCCCGTGCAGGTCAACGGACGTGTGCGCGCTCGCTTGAGCGTTGATTCCGGTATCTCGAAGCAAGCGCTGGAAGAGGCGGCGCTTGTCGATCCGCAGGTCCAGGCTCATACCGCCGGTCAGACCATTGCCCGTGTCGTCGTCGTGCCTGGCAAGCTTGTCAACGTCGTGACACGATAACGTATGACAACTCCACGCCCGACGCGGTGTTCGCAGGCTCTGATGGCTGGGGCGTTACTCATGGTCATGGCAACCGCGGCGACCTCTGGGTGTGGCTACGCGCTCGCCGGCCGCGGGTCGTTTCTCCCCGACTATATCGAGACCATTGCCATTCCCATGTTCGGCAACAACACCACCATCTTCGACGTCGAGCAATTGCTGACCCAGGAAGTGCGAGAGGTCTTTATTGGTCGTGGTTCGTATCGCGTCGTGACGGATGAGGCCGCTGTCGACGCTTTGCTCAGCGGGACGATTCGCAATATCAGCATCCAGCCCGCCAGCTTCACCGGAGATCAGCAAGTCTCGCGTTATGTCTTTACGCTGGTCGCGAGTATCGAGTTCACAGATCTGATCACCGACGAGGTGCTGTGGGAAAATCCTGGACTCATCTTTCGCGACGAGTATGAGGTCGCCAGTGGCGGTGTGGAAGCGTCGTCGTTTTTTGGTCAACGTTCGAACGCTGTCGAGCGTCTGGCCGGCGATTTTGCGGAGACCGTGGTGAGCTCGATCCTCGAAGCGTTCTAGCCACGGAGAGCCTCTTCCTCCCTGAAAATGAACTCTGGGGTTGCCGATGCCTGCATCGCGACGCATCACTCCCTCGGCCGCCGTTGAGCAGATCCGCGCCGGGAGTCCTGACGCCGTGTATCTCGTCGTCGGCGATGACGAGCACGAAAAACTCGCACTCGCCTCTGAGTTCGACGAGCTGGTAGAGGCCGACCTCCGTGCGTTCAATGTTGGCCGATTTCATGGCGGCGATGCTTCGCTCGGAGTTATTCTTGATGCCGCGCGTACGCTACCGATGATGGCGCCCCGGCGGCTCGTCGTGGTGACACATGCGGAACGCGTGCTCGAACCCTCGCGTGAGAGCCCGGCCGCCGTGCGCGATGCAGAATCGTTGCTCGAGTTTGTCAGGCACCCGCCGGACCACGTTGTCGTCGTGCTGGTGGCTGCCAACCTGGATGCGCGTCGGAAACTGACAAAAGGACTGCTTGCCGCGACCACCGTCGTCCAGTGCGGCGTTCTCGATACGGTGGAAGATGCACAGCGGTGGGTCAGAGCGACCGTTGCCGCGTCGGGGGCGAAGATCTCCCCGGCGGCGGTCCGAGCGCTGGGTCAGCGGGTGGGGCCCGACCTTGGACGGCTGAGGGGCGAGGTCGAACGGTTGATACTCTTTGCGGCTGACCAGGACGAGATTTCCGAGGACGACGTCCTCCAAGTCGCTGGGCCCATGGCCGCCCATGACGATTGGGCCGTAGCCGGCGCGATTGAACGCGGGCAGACAGGTGTGGCGCTCCGTGAGCTCGGGGTCACGATCGAAAGCGGAGCCGTGCCGTATATGGTGCTGGGGCAGCTGGGCTGGGTCGCCCGGACGAAGGTCCCATCGTCCCGGCTACCCGAGGCCGTCGAGGCCGTGTTCCGCACGGACTTTGCGCTTAAACGTTCGGCTGGAGACCCACGCGTGCTGCTCGAACGCCTCGTCATTGATTTGTGTTCGGCGACGGGCGGTCGTCGGCGCACAGAACACCGCTGACCGTAATGGCGGCGCGGGAGCCACGCATGAGTAGCAATGTCCCGCCCACGAGCAGCAAGAGTCAATGTTGAGAGGCGAGCGGCGCTTGAAGCGCCACCAGAGGATGGACTACGCCGCCGCTGAGACCGGCGGCTTCCGCGCGCGGCTGACAAGTCGGGACTTGTAGCGTGCGGCGGCGTTTCGATGAATGATCCCCTTGTGCACGAGGGTGTCGATCAGGGCCACGGTGGTGCGGAGCTGTGTCTTCAACTCGGCCGTTTCACCATCTGCTGCATCTGCTGCAGCTCGGGTTGTCTTCAGCACGTGCCGCAGACGCGTCTTGAGATCACGATTCCGGAGACGCCGCACTTCGTGAAGCCGGTGGGCCTTTTTCGCTGATTTGTGATTTGCCACGCTATATTTCGTCCTAACTCACGGCCGACGGTCCATCAGTATACTCGAAAGCCCGATACCCCTCGCGGCAAAATGGCCGGGGAGGGCTGACGACTTCCGGTATTGTTCTCGCTTGAGAAAGGACACTGCCATGCACAGACGGACCTGTTTAATTCTAGTCCTGCTTGCTCTGCCGACGACGCCGGGCTGGCCCCAGGGGTTGCCCACCGCCGAGCCGTCGACCGTCGGGCTCTCCAATGCGCGCCTCGAACGTCTGGAGGAGGTCGTGCAAGGCTATGTGGACGCCGACGCCGTCGCCGGGCGCCGTCACCCTCGTGGCCCGACGCGGGCATCAGGCCCATCTACAGGTCTACGGCATGGCGGACCGTGCCGACGGCCGAGCGATGCAGACCGACACGATCTTCCGAATCGCGTCCATGACAAAGCCGGTGACAAGCGTCGCGGTGCTGATGCTGTATGAGGAGGGTCATTTCAAACTCAACGACCCGATAGGGCAGTATCTCCCAGAGCTTGCGTCCCTCGAGACACTCGTCCCGGCGGATCAGTTAGCGACGACGTTTCGTCGCGTCCCCGCGGAGCGGCCGATCACTATCCGACATCTGCTTACCCACACGTCTGGTATTGGCTACCGGTTTCTCGGCGACCTTGGAGGCGATCCGAAATTGCGGATGCTGGCTGAGCTCTACGGTGCGGCCGGGGTCGCGGACGGGTTGGCCGAGCACGACGGAACGATTGCAGAGCTCGTGACCGCGCTGGGAGACTTGCCTTTGCTGCACGAGCCAGGCGCCGCGTTCAGCTATGGTCTGTCCGACGATGTCCTGGGTCGACTGGTCGAGGTCGTGGCGGGAGTCTCGTTCGACGAGTTTCTTTACAACCGTCTGTTCGAACCGCTCGGTATGCCCGACACATCTTTCTACGTGCCGGACCCGAAGGCCGGTCGGATGGCCTCGATCTACACGCCAATTGCAGAGGGCTTGGCGGAAGTCGAAGGGACCGTCGCCGGCGACCATCTCATCTACTCCTCGACGTATTCCACTGGAGAGCCTCGCCGTAACTTTTCCGGTGGGGCAGGTCTCTCGTCGACCGCGTCTGACTACTCGCGATTCCTTCAAATGCTTCTGAATGGAGGCGAGCTCGACGGGATACGCATTCTGAGTCCCGTGACGATCGACCTGATGACCACCAATCAGATCGGCGCCGCGCCCGTTGGCTCGATCGTGCCGCCCGGGAGCGGAGGCTTCGGGCTCGGTGTCGCCATTCGGGGCGGCCCTGAAGTCGACGGTGAGCTCGGGTCGAGCGGGGCCTACTACTGGTCGGGCTTTTTTAGCACGTCGTTCTGGATTGACCCGGAGGAGGAGTTCATCGGAATTCTCATGACCCAGGTGTTTCCGGGTACGTCCGACATCCAAGACAAGTTCCGGCTCATGGCCTATCAGGCCATCATTGAGCAAGCGCCGTGAGAATCGGCCGGGGGCGGGACCCGGAGGTGTGACGTGTATTTCCCTGCGGTCCGTGACACACGTGATGGATGCGTCACGGACCACCGGGCGTGTGGCTAGCGTCTGGTCAGCGGAATATCGAAAGCTCCTTGCGCCGTCTGGACCGAGATTGTGAATCGATCACCGTCCAGGTTGTAGCCAAGTTGCTGCAGGCCGCCCTCACTGATGTTCTTGAAGAGGACGGAGTGCTCCAATCTCGACAAGTTCCATCACCTGAAAACCTTCGGCGCGTGGTGGCATACCGGGGTTCCACTGTTTGAGACGCAGGGTGAGAGAGTCCCCGTCCTCTTCGATGACGATCAGCTCGATCATGTTCGTCATCCCGTCGGCGGTTCCCCGCACCAGCGACTCGATGGAGCCTCCGTCGGGTTCTGCCCAGTTTTCTTCCAGGGTTCCATTGCCCGTCGCGCCCGCGTAATGCCCCGTCATCCAGGCGAGATCAGATACTTTGGCCGGAAGGTCCTTCTCCAAACGCCGCGGCACCCGTAGCGAGCACCAGAACTCACCCAACTAGTAGATGTCGCATAACACTTCTCCTTTTCGAAAGTAGAGGACCGAGTGACGCGGTGAGCGCCGCGCGGAGCGTGATCCGGGTGTGCCTATCCAACGAGTCGCACGGTCATCCTTTGACCAGATAGCCCTTCTTGAGCAGGATGTCGCGCACGCGGTCGCGGAGTTCGCCCTGTATTTCCACGCTCTCGTCTGCGACCGCGCCTCCCGTTCCACATCCGCGTTTGAGCTCGCCGCACAGAGACGAGAGAAACGCCGCGTTCCGAGGGAGGCCATAGACGACCGTCATGGTCTTTCCACCCCGACCCTTCTTCTCCAGTCTCAGCTTTGCGACGATGCGGCGAGGAACCGGCTCGTTGTCGGCGCGCTGATTCTGGCAAGTGCAGTCGGGGCGTGGCCGACCGCAGCTGGTACACCGTGCCCCGGTGTCGGTGGAGTAGACAATTCTCGTGTTGCCCGTGACGCTCACCGCCCCATCATCCGCGAGCTCGCCCGACTACGACAAGCTCTCGGCCCGAGGTCAGAATTAGAGTAGGAGGCGTCGCGGCGGTCGTATCCGCATCCATGTCGACACCATGGACCACGTCACGACGAACCCGTCACCCAAGCGCGCGGCCCGGATTGACCAGGTCTTGGAACCCCAGAATGATTCGTTGGTCAAGAGACCTGGGGATGCGCTTCGGCGAACGCCCTGACAATCTCGTGCGCCGGGCGGCCCGGCTGGACGCTTTGATACAACTCCCGGGACAGTCGTGGTGGGAGGTGGACGGTCTCGGTGAAATCGATCTCCCGCCGACCTGTGATCTCCTCGACCGTGGCGTCGGGTTTGACGGCGACTGCTGTGCGTCGACGCTGCCAGAACGGCGCGTCCGGCCAACGCGTTTCCCGTTGGTAGCTCTGCCAATGCGTTCGCAGGTAGTGCAAGAAATCGGCGCGAACCGCTTCTTGGTAGGCCTCGAGCGCCCGCCCATCCGCAAAGAGTGTGTTCGCCGCCACCAGCGCGCCTTGCGTGCCACTCCCCATGGCGTGAGGAATGCCTGGCGACGAGAGCGGGTCATGGGACGCCGCCGCATCGCCGACCGCAACCCAGCCGTCGCCCCCGACCCGACCGAGACAGGAGGAGACGGCCGAGAACGTCCGTGGCCTCCCGAAGAACGCGACGCCGTCGAGCCGTGCTCGGGTGAGCGGCATCTCACCGAGGAGGGGTGAACTGGTCCGTCACGACAAGCACCCAATAGCTCTGAAGCACCATCGACTCGCACCCAAAGAGGTCGACGCTCCGCAAACTGTCGCGGGCGTGGCCGATGAACGACAACCACGACGGGCCGTCTCCGCCGCGGGGCCGATAGTGTTTGATCAAGACGCGGCGCACGAGATGCTTGTCGATGTCGACGCCGAACGTCCGCGAGATGATGCGGGCAATCCGCGGACAACTGAATCGAGGATTGCGGGATTTGAGTTCGACGATGGCGTGGATGAGCGCCTCGCTTGGCCCCTTCGGACCGGGTTTCCGTGGGCAGTCGTTCGAGGAGAACAGGCGACGGTACTTGCGCCGCACCAATCCCCGATGGAAGGCGAGAAGCGTCGCTGGGCGGACGCCGATGGCGACCTTCCGGATTCGGTTCGGACTCAGAAACAGCGACCCGAGTCCGCACACGATCCGATCGCCGCCCGTCAAGTTCGCTGCTCGCTGGCGCGGTCAGCGAAGGACGATCAGCTGTTGCTTCGGCAGGAGATTCTTGGCAATGACAGCGCGGACACCGCTGGGTCGACAGAGCTTCGCGGCGGCCACCGCCAGATGAAGGAGCGTGAGCAGGGCTGCGTTCATAGGGAACCAGCCTAGGCTCGTTGTCCGCCGTTCACAACACGTCCAAAACGCCCAAAAATGCGGTGAATTACGAATTCGAGACCAATAGGCGGCGCGCTCGGCCATACGTCGTCCGCCGCAACTCGGACAGAAGGCCCGTCTATGACACGAGAAAGGGACGAGGCGGTCGAATCCGCACCCGGTACAGCGGAACCGCGCGAACCCACCGGCTGGCCACCCACACCCAAGAAAATCGCGAAACTCTTGCTCGACAAAGCCTGGCAGCCCCTCACCGTCGCGCAGCGTCGACGCTTGTGCCCGGAATGCTTCCAAGTGGTCGCGCACGACCTCGTAGAGCACAGTCGACCCGGGCTGGCGCGGCGTGTAGGTTGTGGTCGGGCAGGCCACACTCGCCCGAGGGCAGAGCCCGTGCCACGCGGCCCGACACCGAGAAACCGCTAGGAATCACGCCGCCACGCTCCTGACGCGGCCGTTTCTCCCCAACCCGGTGCCGCGGGTGATGCAGTTCCTGCCGACCTGCCGGGAAGGCGCGCCGAGCGCGCCTTACTCGCGACGGCCTTCCCGCGCGCGACTGGCGCGCAGCGGGGGACCGTCGTGGAGAGCAAGTGGCTCTCGGCGACCACGGACGTCAGTCACTCTGCAATTGACCTCAACTCGACGCCGGGCACTAGCCCTCGAGCTCGTCGACGATGACCTGGATATTGCGGGCGACTCCAGCGGCGTTCGGCTCGTCGAAGTCGGCATACTCGGTCGGCACCGTCCAGGCGTCGGCGATCTCCGCGACGGTCTGGCCCGCGGCGCGACCTGCTCGCACCATCGCCAAGAAGTCACGATTGAACGCGGCCCATTCATTGAGGTCGGCCCAAGCCATTTGCGTGCTGTGACCGGTGATGATGGTGTCGACGTTTGGGATTGTGTCATGGGCCATTTGGAGGGTGTCAGGTATGGCGACCCCGCTTCCGCCGTTCTCCGCATCAAGAAATGGCACTCTCTTGCCCAAGAAGGCGTCGCCAGCGTGAAGTGTCCGGAGGGACGGGAAGACCACCCAGGCGTCACCACCGGTGTGGGCGCGGCCGAAGTAATAGAGATCAATCTGGTCGGCGCCGCTTCCAAGCGAGACGCGGTCGGTGAAGGTCCGGGTCGGTAACCCGTGACCGTTTGTGTCCGCGAAGACGTTCACCGGCGGCTCGGTGCGGCCGGTATACGGTCTCATCGCTTCCATATTGGCTTTGGTGACCTCATGGGTCACAAACTCGACGGTGGTCGGAAACGCCACGTTGCCACTGACGTGGTCGCCGTGGCTGTGGGTATTGATAAGCGTCGTGACCGGGTTGCTCGTCAGCTCGCCAATCTGCGCGAGGATCGGCTGGCCCCACCCCGGGTTCTTTGTATCAACAACCACGACGCCATCGGTTGTGACGAAGACGGCAGTATTGCCGCCGCCCCCTTCGCCCCGTAGGACATACAGGTTGTCCTCGAGCTGTTCGACCTCGATCACCTTGGCGTCGTCCTGCGCGGCGATGACGGAGAGCGAGAGGGTGCTGATGATGGCGAGCACGACGGTGCGTTTCATGGTCTATCTCCCGTTGTGAGGCGTGTCAAAAGAATCCATTTAGGGCGCGGGTGCGTCGACGGGCACGTCCCTGAGTCGTTCTTGGACGTTGCCGGCTATCCCGAGCCGCGTATTAGCTCCTAAGCGGTCAAGGAGGGAGGCCGTCTCTGGCCATCTTTGAAATTGAAATGACTGCTTGGAGCCTTCGGCCAACCGGAACGCGGTGCGACCTCGAAAGTCCCGGGCATCGATGTCGGCGCCGTGCTCGACGAGATACGAGACCACTTCGTTGAGCCCTCGGAACGCTGCGCCGTGGAGCGCTGTGAAATCCGCTTCGTTCACGGCGTTGATATCTGCGCCGGCTTCCCAGAGGACCTCGACCACGGCTTCGGCGCTGGGCGACCGGATGCCCCGCGGCTCGCGTGGCCGAAACGTCGACCGGCCCAGACCGGCGGCCGCCATGACGGGCGTCGTGCCATCAACCGTTGCCAGATCCAGGTCGGCGCCCGCATCGAGCAGGGCGCGGATGATCTCGGTGCGAGCGGCTGTTTCGTCGGCCGTAGTCTCCACCGAGCCGCTCGGACGATTGGCGGTGTAGGCCGCAACCCAGAGGGGGGTTGCGGCACGCAGGTCGCCGGTTCCGCATGCGAACGGTTCGAACGCGCCCTTGCGTGGGTAGCCGATGTAGTTCATGAACATGGCCGAGCTTGCGATCCGTGCATTCGGGTCTGCCCCGCTCGCCAGCAGTGCTTTGACCAGGGGAAGGGCCTGGCGAGGGTCGAGGCCGACGCGGCCCACGCGGCTGCGTCGACGGCCATCGCCGTGTCGGCGCTGCCAATCGCCCAGCCATGTGCCAACGGTGCCGGCGGCAGCGTGCAGCGCGCGGACGCCGCCCAGAGAGCCATTTGGATCGGCGCCCTGCGCTAGGAGAAACAGCGCAAGTTGATCCTGGCCGCTGATAATGGCGTAGGGCAAGGGGTGAGTGCCGTCGACACCGGTCTCGTTGACGCTCACTCCTGCGGAGATGAGGGTGGTGGCCATCTCGATGTCGCCGTTGCGGGCGGCGAAGAGCAGCGGCGTGAACCCCTTCGCTGTCGACCCATGCGGATTCGCGCGCGCGGCCAGCAGTGTCCGCACGGCCGCGAGATGTGATTCGGACACGGCCCACATCAGCGCGCTGCTCTTTGTCGTTGTAATAACGGCGTTGACGTCGGCGCCATACGCCAACAACGTGTCGATCACTGTGACATTCCCGGTCCGAGCAGCGATCATCAACGGTGTCAGCCCGCTTGAACGCGCGGCGTTCGGGTCGGCATCGGCGGCCAGCAATTTTTCGACCATGGCCCGACTAGCGTTTTCCGCCGCCCGCTCGAGTGGGGTCACACCGTTGTCGTCGGCTACGTTCACTTCGGCACCGGCATGTAGTAGCCGGTCGACCGTAGCCAGATCGTCCCAATGTGCTGCCCACAAGAGGGGTGTGGCCCCATCCGCGCGTGGGGTGTTGACGTCGACACCCTCGTCTAGCAGAGCGTGGGCCGCGACCGTCTCTTGGGCGGCGACCGCCGTGACGAGCCGGAGATCCTGGCTAGCAGTCAGCGCCGGCCGCGCCAAGACGACCAGAACCCACATTCCCACGAGAACGCCACCACGGACTCTCGTTACCATCGCGTGTCCTTGCCCTTCCTTTGGGTGACCATCGACATACCCGGCCGCCCCACTATAGGCGCCACGCGCCCTATGGTCTAGTGTCCCGCGTCAGTCTTTCTTACATAAGTCGCGACGCCCGGCGGGTCAGGCGTGACGAGGGAGAAGATTGGCATACTCGACTGAGGAGCAACGCCGCCAGACATCAGCCACAACTTGCAAGGTGGGCGACGGTCGGCGGGATCCCACGCCGGGGACGGGGGTAAGGAATCACTGACCGGGGACACCGGCGTGAGCACCGTCATTGCGCCACGAGCAACGGTATACTCTAGATTCAGCACAACTGGTGCGATATCGGCACACCCGAGGGGGGACGGCTATGCTCACGTCGCGGACAGTCAGCACACTCGGACTTGTGGGGCTGGCGATGATGGCGGGCGATTTTCTCGGCACGGTGCCCGCACGCGCCGCCGGAGCCGCCGCTGCGGGCTCGGCGTTCCAA
>Ga0310125_10000743_pt1 | contig 15905 bp, 13 predicted proteins | sample CB11b_Tmax_Bot8__FD_203508 | JGI IMG/M metagenome (GOLD analysis project Ga0310125, IMG submission 203508) | Marine microbial communities from Western Arctic Ocean, Canada - CB11b_Tmax_Bot8 | ecosystem: Environmental > Aquatic > Marine > Oceanic | place: Canada: Western Arctic Ocean | collected... | reverse complement strand
ATCGGCTCGCAATGGGGAAACCAGTACCTGCCGAAAGACTCCAAGGTATACAAAAGCCCCAACGCCTCGGCTCAGGAAGCGCACGAGGCTATTCGCCCCACCGATGTGTCGATCACGCCCAAGCGCCTTCGCAAGGAATTGACCGACGAGCAGTACAAGCTTTACCAGTTGATCTGGGAGCGATTCCTAGCCAGCCAGATGATGCCCGCCCAGTGGGACGCGACGACCATCTTGATCGAGGGTACAGGACAAGAACACCCCCTGTTCAAAGCCACCGGCCGCAAGTTGGTTTTTGACGGTTTTTACAAAGCGACGGGCATACCTAACGGCGAATTGATTCTGCCTGAACTAGAGCACGATCAATCGGTGATCCCCATTGATATTGATCCAAAACAGCATTTCACCAACCCACCACCGCGATACACCGAAGCGTCGCTGCAAAAAAAACTGGAAGAGGAAGGCATCGGCCGGCCTTCGACCTACGCGTCCATCATTCAAACCATCCAGGACCGCAAATACGTTGAGCCCGTCGAGCCGCGGGATAGGCGTCTGCGCAGCACCGACTTGGGCACTGTGGTCAGCAACATGCTTGCCAAGGCGTTTCCCGAAATCATGAACGTGACCTACACCCGTCATATGGAGCAGGAACTGGACAAGATCGAGGAGGAGCACCTTGACTGGGTCAACATGCTTCGCGATTTCTACGGCCCGTTTAAGACAAATCTGGACGCGGCCCACAAGCAAATGACCCACGCCAAGGCCGAGAGCCTCCCGGCGCCCCACACATGTTCCAAGTGCGGGGCACCGACTGAATACCGCTTCGGTCGTAACGGTCGATTTCTCAGCTGCACCGCCTACTATGTGCCGCCCGAACCCGTCAAGCTAAAGCAGTTCCCCCGCAAAAAACTCCTGCTCTACAAGGCTAAAGGCAAGGCACGTCCCAAGATCATCAGTGAGGACGGTAATACTCGTGTCGGCTGGACCAAGCTGACTCCTGAGCAGAAAGAGAAATTCCAGAAACTATCAGAGCAGATGCCAACACCATGCGACTACGCCGCCCCGATTGACTCCGAGGGCAATCCCATGGAACCACAGATCTGCGATATCGTCTGCCCGGCCTGCGACGGACCAATGACCAAACGGGTTGGGCGATTTGGGCCGTTTCTAGGCTGCGCTGACTATCCCACGTGCAAGGGAATCGTCAACATTGATCCCAAAAAACACACTATCAAGTTGCCCAAACCACCTCCTTTGCTGACTGAGCTTACCTGTCCCAAATGCGAGCAAGCACCACTGAACCTGCGCCGCTCCAAGCGAGGCCCATGGCTCAGTTGCTCAGCTTTCCCCAAGTGCCGCGGTCGATTGGCTTGGTCGAACGTGGAACAAGACCACCAGCAAGCGTTGGAAAAAGCATTGGCCGAACACGAGATGGGCCATCCGCAACCGGTTATTTGCAACACCCAGGGCCAAGTCGTGGACGAAAACTATGTACCCAATATCCCCGAAGAGCAGGAAGGTCCAACAGATGCCGCCTCCACGTTCGACTCCGACGCCGCGTAACTCAGATTTGGCCTAACGTTTCGTTTGCCTTCACCCTGTAAACCGATCAATGCCATGCAAGGCCCGCGAGCAATTGCCTGCCTTCTGTTGATGAGCCTAATGGCGCTGTGGTCGCTACTGGTCGTGTGCGACACCCTGCTTGTCATGACCGTCGATCAGGACGGTCCCGACAAGAATCACCTCACGCAGAAACTAGGCCGGCGCTTCGGCCTGCTCAAGGACGAACTCGATGGACAACACACGGTCGGCTTTATTACAGACCAGCCGCGCTTTTACGGGCAAGGCAACCTGGACGTCATGATCGCCCAGTACATGCTGGCCCCACTGGTTATCGACCACCAACACGATCAACCTACGTCGATTACCAATTTCACCAGTGACGAGGCATTGCAGCGATGGCTTGCAAGCAGCGATTATTCACTGCAAAAACGTATCGCCGAAGGCTTGGCCGTTGTTGAAAGAGTGGGCCCATGACCGTGATACTTCCCTTCATCGCCCTGGCAGCCAACATCTTTACCGGATGGTGTATGGTCAATTGGTTGTGGCCCAGGCGTGCCCAAGGAGGCGAAGCGTGGTTCATATTTTTTCTTTCCGCTTGCGTTGGCCTAGGTACCGGATCGTTGGGCTCTTTCATCTGGCGCATCGCTCTGTGGTGGCTGCCGTTGGGATTCGTACTGATTGACGTGGCGCTATTGGTGATATTTGCAACCCTGTGGCGGCTTCGCAGTCGTGGCGAACAAGTTGCCCCCGTCAACACAAACAAAGCAGATGACACAAGCCGTCGCGGCGCCAGCAAGTATCTGCCGGTCATGGCCCTCGGCTTGGCCATCGTCTGCGCAATAACCGTCTTCCGGATTAGCCAGGTCCACCCGCACGGCCAATGGGATGCACAAGCCATATGGAACGTCAAGGCCAAGTTTCTTTTGTACGGACAGGCACAGTGGACCAATATGTTCGCCGCCCCCGTGGCCCGCAGCGATTATCCACTTCTGCTGCCGCTGACCATTGCCCGCCTATGGAGCTATCAGGGCTACGATTCGACCATTGTTCCCCAGGTATTGACCGTCACGTGGCTGCTGGCCACCACAGGCCTGATCGTCACGTCGTTGTCGGTATTGGCAGGCGTCAGGCACGCGGCACTGGCCACGCTCATACTGCTGACCAGTAAATTGTTCCTTGAACTGTGTAGCTGGCAGTATGCCGATACGGCGATGAGTATGTTCATTCTAGCTGCGCTGGGGACTGTCGCACTGTGGCGACCGCAATATGGGCAAACTGGCCGGTTACTTATTCTCGCCGGGTTCTGCGCCGGTTGCGCCGCGTGGACAAAGAACGAAGGCTTGCTCTTCGCCCTCGCCCTGACAATCGCGTTCATCGTGGCCACAACGTTTACGCATGGCGGCCGCACGATGGGCCATGGCCTCAAGTACCTGTTACTGGGCATGACGCCGATGATTTGCCTCGTGGTCTTTTTCAAGCTGGTCTGGGGTGGCCCAAGCGACTTATTCTCCGATCAAAATCTTGACCAGATGCTCACCCACCTCATCCAGCCGGATAGGCACCGTCTGGTTTGGAAATCAATGTTCGACAGCCTGGGCCGTATCTTGCACGTGCCGCTGATGCTGCTTACCGTGCTGTACACGCTACTGGTCGGTATTCACCGGACCCGCGCCGCCTTGTTGGCCCCCGCCGTGGCCGCAATCGCCACCCTGGTCATGGTCGTCGGATACGCCAGCATCTACCTGATTACACCCCACGACCTGCAATGGCACTTGAGCACCTCCAATGAAAGACTGCTGCTGCAACTGTGGCCCGGTGCCGTCTTGATGATCTTCCTGTTACCCAAATCCCCTGAAAGTCTACGCCTCGTTGTATAGTGATGCTGCCATGACGCGTACGCACATTATTGTCATCGGCGCCGGCCCAATCGGCCTGGAGCTGGCCGTCGCCTTAAAGCAACTCGGCGTCGATTATATCCATCTCGAAGCCAATCAGATCGGCCACACCATCAGTTGGTTCCCCCGGCAGATGCGATTTTTCAGCTCGCCCCAGCGTATCGCCATTGCAGGTGTCCCGCTCAATACCCCTTACCAGGAAAAAGCCACCCGCGAGCAGTACCTTGCCTACCTGCGCAACATCGTGGATCAATTTGACCTTGACGTGCATACCTACGAGCGGGTGACCTCGATCTCCAGGCAGAACGGCCACTTCACCGTTCAAAGCACGCGCGGTGGTGAGCAGCACACTTACGAAGCGCCTTACGTGGTGTTAGCCATCGGCGACCTGCACCGGCCGCGTATGCTCAACATCGAGGGCGAAACACTGGGGCACGTCAGCCATTTTTTCAATGAGCCGCATCCCTACTTCCGCAAGCACCTGTTGATCGCTGGTGGCAAGAACTCCGCGATTGAAGCGGCGATCCGTTGCCAAAACGCCGGGGCACACGTCTCCATCAGTTACCGCCAGGCGCAGTTGAACACGGATCACGTCAAATACTGGCTGATGCCCGAAATCGAAATGCTGATCAAAACCGGCAAGATCACGTTCTACCCCGAGACCGTTCCGGCCAAGATCTCTAACCGCCACGTCACGCTGGCCCCCAGCAACAAGGTCAACGGTGCCGCCGCCATAGACGTTGACGCCGACTTTGTCCTGTTGCTGGTCGGCTACGAGATGGACTTTTCACTACTTGAACAGGCGGGCGTACAGTTGACCGGTGAAAATCGCCGGCCGCAATGCGATCTCAAGACCATGCAAACCAGCGTGCCGGGCCTGTTCGTTGCCGGCACCGCGGCCGCTGGGACGCAACTACGCTTTCACTTGTTCATTGAAAACTGTCATCCCCACATCGATAAGATTGTCCGTGCCATCACCGGCAAGGCCCCGCCCTTTTCTGCAAGCGATCAGACACACTCGGGCAAGTACGATTTACCCGAGAGTTGACGCACCACAACACTTACTGCACTTGCATGCAGAGCGTTGCAGACATGCTGGTGATCAGTCGCCGCGGTTGCGACGGAAGGGTCGACGTGCGCCACTGTCACTGGCTCGGGCGCCGCGGATATTGCGCCGCACGGTGCGTTGGCTCGTCGCGGCCATAGCCGGAACCGCCCCCTTCTTGCCGCGTCGTTGCCCGGCCTCGCTGACAGCAAGCGGCCGGCCGTTAACCTTTCGCCCATCCAACTCAGCAATGGCGGAGCGTCCCTGAGACTCATCAGGCATCAGCACAAACGCAAACCCGCGTGGCTCGCCCGATTTCTCATCACACACATAGATGATTTCATCCACCAGGCCGTAGGTAGAGAAGAGCTTCTCCACGGCCCGCTGCGGTGTCTGGTAACTAATGTTGCCGACGTAGATTTTAAACATAGACCGCTTCCAACTCTTTTCCCGCTTGGGCGACTGGTCCGCAAGTAAATCGCTTGAAGCAATGCTAACCGAAAACGGGCGAATATGAAAAATCATGGCCTCCGTTCAACGGATATGTACTCCCAAGTGCTCCAAAATTTATTCACGCAACCAAGCTACCGGCATGCAGTTGCCGTTTCAACAGCTACTAATCCCGGTTGCTGACGGTCACGATGGCGGCCTCACGAAACCAGGGTTTGGTCTCATTTTTTAACCGAATCCAGAGGTTCTCAACTGCGGCAGTACGGGTCAAAATAAGAAGATCGATGCTGTGGTCATGCCAGCAGGTGATTACCTTAGCATCTAGCGCCAAGGGCCGGGCGCGGCGGTCACTCCAACCTCGCTGGCGGCAGTGAATCGACGATTCAGGCGTTCATATCCCAAGCGCCATTGTTGCATAAAAAATTCAGAATCGATCTGAAGACGTGCCCACTGTCGAGCGCCATGGCCAGTGAGGCGAGACCTGCATCGATCCGCTCTGCCGGGATGACGCCACGGCGCAACTCCATCAGGGCGCGGGCATACTCGGGGGTAAACTCGGGATGCCCCTGAAAACCAATCATCGACGAACCAAAACCAATGATGCCATTGGGGCAAGACTCAGAACCCGCGATGCATCGGGCCTTCGCCGGCAACTTCGTTACCTGCTCCTTATGACTCACCAACAAATTCACGGTTGCCCCGACATTCTTGTCCATCCACGCTTCTCTCATATGAATTTGACTCGTCGTCATTCCTACATTCCATCCGTTTGCAGCTGATGTCACGGTTCCACCTAAAGCTTTCGACATCATTTGCATGCCGTAGCAGATACCGACGAACGGTCGGTCAGATTCGAATATTCTCTGAATAAAAACCACCAGGCGATGAGTCCAATCGGTGTGGTCGTTGACACTATGGCGTGAACCCGTGGTAATCCATCCATCGCACACCCGTACCGAATCTGGAAATTCGCCTTCAAACACTCGGTATGTCGTGCATTCTATTGCCGGCTCTGCTATTTCCAGGGCTTTGATGATCATTTGATCATAATCGCCGAAAAAGCCCTTAAGTTCGGGGCGTACTTCATCGCATTGCAAAACTCCGAGTTGAGATCGGACAGTTGATGGACTCATACGGTGGCGCAATTCATGTGGCCGCGGACCGCATTGCGGAAAATAGTCCTATAGTCACTAGGGGCCAACGGAATTGGATTGGTCGATGCAGATGGATCTTCAAAGGCCATTTGCCCGATCCGCTGGGCATCCTCATCACCAATTTCGAGCGCAGCCAGATTCTCCGGGATGCCGATCTCGTGCCGCAGTTTTAGGACCCAGCCCAAGAATCCCTCGAACGTCGAGGATTCAAGGCCAATGTACTGGGCGAGTCGCCCAATAGAGGAGGAAATCACCGACCGGTTGGCTTCCAGCACATACGGCATCAACACCGCATTCAAGGTGCCATGATGCGCGTCGTAGAGTGCGCCCAATGGATGGGCCAATGCGTGCATCGCGCCAAGTCCCCGCTGAAAAGCAGTTGCGCCCATGGTCGAGGCCACGAGCATCTGGGTCCGCGCTTCGATATCTGCACCGTCAACCACCACTCGTGGCAAGCACTCTCGTATTCGGCGTATCCCCTCGACCGCAATGCCCTCAGCCATCGGATGGTACACAGGCGAACACCATGCTTCGAGGTTGTGAGAAAGCGCATCCATCCCAGTGGCGGCAGTGAGGAAAGGCGGCAGTCCAATCGTCAGTTCGGGATCGAGAATTACAATTGATGGCAGCATACGCGGGTGAAAGATGATCTTCTTGCGTGCTGCGTCCTCATCGAGGATGACCGAGGCGCGCCCAACTTCAGAACCAGTACCCGCGGTGGTCGGTATAGCAACAACCGATGCGATTGCATCGGCATCCGCTTGCGTCCAGTTGTCACCAATATCTTCGAAATCCCACAACGACAGTTGCTGCCCAGCCATCAGGGCAACGGCCTTACCGGCATCTAAGGCACTGCCGCCACCCAGCGCGATCACGCCATCGTGGTCGCCGTCATGGTAACTGCGAATCCCCTTTTCCACGTTGGTGCCGGTCGGATTGGATTTAATCGCACTGAAAACGCGACAAGCCAACCCTGCTGTCCTGCAAAATTCGACCGTCTGCTCGACCATCGGCAAAGCCAAAAGCCCGGGGTCCGTAACCAGTAATGGAGCGGTCATCCCAAGTTCCCGACAGGCATCGGGCACCTCCTGTAAGCGACCAGCACCGACCCGCACGGCAGTCGGATAATTCCAGTTCACATACATATTCCTTGTCCTAAGGTGCAATGCGCCCTTTTGAGGCATTCTAGGTCTAGTTGAAAACAGTCCCTCCGATATCTGATGCTATTTTAACTGAACCACCGACGAACTGTAGGTTTAATGTTCGATTTGTAATTCGCTAGCATCTAGAATTCATTTCTTTACTATTGGAGAGTACGATTTTCAAAACGTCGACCAACGAGAAACATGTTATTTAGCTATTCACGATTTTCAACAACTAATGGCCGTCTTCTATCGCGCCCACAGGTTGTACTTCAGAATACACCGGATTGTACTCACGCCACCGCGCCAACCAATTTTCTTTCCTTCCTGATAGGTCCGACCGGCGTAAGAAATTCCACCTCGAATATCCGTAGTCGATTGCTATCGGATTTCTGGTAACGGGAGATATTTGCAGTTATTTCTGGCTCAAAGCCGAATCGATTTTCTCGCAACTCTAGCCCCTAAATTACTTCGCGCCGAAACGCTTTGTAACACACCTCTATATCTGTTAGGTTCAGATTAGTAAATAAATTAGAGAGTAGCGTTAAAAAGCGATTACCCAGGGAGTGCCAGAAATACAATACTCGGTGTGATTCGCCCCCAACAAATCGAGAACCGTACACTACATCTGATTGTCCCGACTCAATATTGCATCAGACGCTTGCGAAACGCTCGATCCGGGCAGCGCCGAAGCGGTCCAGATCCTGTTCGGGCGCATCTGGGGGTACGTCATGAAGACCGCAGACGTAGTCGAGTGGATTAAATCCGGCCGCCCTCCCGAGCGACCCTTTTTTACCAAGTATTCGTCCAGGTCACACAAGTCGGCGACCAGTGCCACCAACGATTCCGATTGATGGATGCTGAGGTTATCGACGATGAAGCCCCAGAGATATCCAGATCACTGGCCACCTTGAAGTTGGCAATGAGACTCGGGGGGCCATGTCGGATATAGTCAACGGACCGCTGTTTGATCTCGCCTGAAATGGAGGCGAAGGCCTCGTGGAGTCGTTCCAACGCTTGAATGTCAGTTATCTCATCAGTACTCATCAGGTGGATCCCTTGCTCATAGAATTTGAGGACGTCTCTTTCTTAGCCATGACACGTTGTTTGCCGAATAACTGGGATGAACATCAACGGCCTGTCGCAGCCGTGCCGGGAGTCACAACATGACCCGCTTTTTCAACAACTTCAAGACCGCTGTCCTGCTTGGGCTGATGTTCGGCCTCGTACTGATGATTGGGGCAACATTCGGCCCGCGAGGACTGGCCTTCGCCTTCATCCTTGGCGGAGTTATGAACATCATCGCGTATTTTTTCAGCGACAAAATCGCTTTGACCTCCATGAAAGCTAGGCAGGTTGATGAGCAGACCGCCACGGACTTGATCACCATGGTCCAACGCCTAGCGGACAATGCCGGTCTGCCCATGCCCCGCGTCTACATCTGCCCCCAAGACGCGCCCAACGCCTTTGCCACTGGGCGTAACCCTGCCCATAGCTCCGTGGCCGTCACCCACGGAGCCATGCGACTGCTCAGCTACGAGGAACTGGAAGGCGTCATGGCCCACGAACTGGCGCACGTGAAAAACCGCGACACGCTCATCAGTTGCGTCGCTGCCACCATTGCCGGCGCGTTGAGCTATCTTGCCTGGATGATGTTGTGGTTCGGCGGCGGCAACCGTAATGGCAACCCTATGTTGGCATTGTTGATGGTGATCATTGCGCCCATCGCGGCCATGTTGATTCAGATGGCCATCAGCCGCAGCCGTGAGTTCGTCGCCGATGCTGACGGTGCCGCTATCGCCGGTACACCCCATGGCCTGATCAACGCCCTGCAAAAGCTTGACGCTACCGCGCGACAGGTCCCCCTGCACGACGGCCATCTCAACGCACAAAACCACATGTTTATAGTGCAGCCGTTCTCCGGAAAATCGTTCGCTAGGCTCTTTGCCACTCACCCCTCGACCTTGCAGCGCATTACTAAACTACGCGAGCAGGGCTAAGCAACATCACCGATCTAGGCTTCGAGAACGCGACCCGGCACCGCTTGACCTATTCATGCAACGGTAGCGGAGGCGAAACTTCACGATTTTAACAAGGCCGCCGGAAAACACGCCGCAGGCTGCAACGACACTACTCACCTCACACTGGATCAATCAATTCAAACTCGTAATCCGGTGATTTTTCAGCAAGGCCCGATGTTTTCCAAGGCTCTACATGTCGTAAGCCTGCTGCGCAGTACACCGCTGAGTACGCCCGCCGGTCGTGGTCGCTGCAGTTGGCATGGCTGCGATGCACCAAACCGGAGTCAAAGAAGACGGCGTCGCCCGGATCGATCTCGATCGGTATCTCCCTGCCTATATCCACCTGGTCTTCATCGAGGATGTGCCCCTGGACTGGGTGGTTGTGATGCGGCAAATCCACCGTGTGCGATTGTGGAATGATGCGAAGACAGCCATTGTCGACCGTTGCCCGATCGATTGCCAGCCAGAAATTAATCGCATTGGGCTCAAGCCTGGGCCAGAACGCCGTATCCTGATGCAGAGAGGCCTCGATGCCGTGCCGGGCCGGCTTTATGAACACCGTATCGCTGAAAATTCGCACACCATCCTTGTAGAGTAACGAGATCACGTCATAGATGGCCCGGTGGCTGCCCATCGCCTTGAAGTAGGGATGGTGCTGGTACATGTTCGACATGAGCCGAATGCGATCTCGCCTTGGCAAATCGGTGCGGCCTTCCATGCCCGGCTCCCAGAAGGTGTAGAAATGATCGGGCAACCAGTCCTTGTATGCGACCACGGGTTTCAGTTCGCCGTCGAGCAGGCGATCGACCATCTGATCCAACTCGCACAGGTCGTCGTCGCCGATTAATCCACGAACGACTAGATAGCCTTCGCTTTCAAACTGCACACGCTGCGGTGAATGGGTAGTCATGAATTGCGTCCCTGAGGTGCTGCCTTAAGTACCGGGCAATTATATCAAACACGGCCTGCTACACCGATCAATAGCGGATTCATTGCATCAGACAATCGAGACACACACGGTTACGCCTCTGGCCCATGGCTTGGTACGGCAGCACGTTGACAACGCTGATCGGCGATCCGATGACGGCTGTACCAAGGCGTTCTGCAACGGGCCGCTTAAGTCAAACGATGAACGTAAGGCAGCAACACACGCTCGACTTTGCCCGCCCACAACTTGTATCCACTGGCGTTGGGATGAATCTGATCCTGCATCAGCTCACGATGACCGAAGATACCGTCTAGTACATCCGGCACAAATGGACAACCCTTGTCCCTGGCCAATTGGTGGTACCGCCGCGCGTAACTTCTGTTCAATGGAAAGTCCAAGCCGATCAGGATCACCAAAGCGCCGTGCCGCTGAATCCGTTCAACAATCATTCCAAGGTTGGCAAAGGCTATGTCCTCGTCAAGGTGACGCAGGAAATCATTGGCCCCCAAGCAGAGTAAAACGATGCTGGGATCATCGACGAACACACCGTGTTCTAGACGCGCCAGCCCATCGGCGGTGGTGTCACCCCGTACGCCGCGGTTGATGATGGGCGTTCCCAGCAAACGGGCAAGTTCCCGGGGGTAGGAACTGCCGCCATCATCGACATATCCGGCCGTCAGGCTGTCACCGAACGCAATGATGGGCCCGTCCCCAACATCAGCGTTCGTGATCGGATACGAATCGCCGTTCAGCCACCACGCCACAGCCAAGCCCACTATCACCGCGACTGCCAGCACCAGTCTTTTGGTCATTCGCACCAGTATTGCGCCGTTACTTGCCGGCCACTGCCGCGATCCTGCGCAAACTGTCACAGCGCTGGGCAATGGGCATCCGTCTACCGAACCCAAAGGCACGCCCCGTCACCTTGATACCCGGAGCCGCCTGCTTGCGCTTGTATTCGTTCAAGTCGATCAGTCTCAAAACGTGCAGGACCGTTTGCTCATCGGCCTCAGCAATCGAGTCAATGATCTGCTGCGCCGATTGCTCCTGCTCAACGTAACGCTCGATAATCTGGTCCAGCAACTCATAGGGAGGCAGTGAATCCTGATCGGTCTGGTCCGGACGCAACTCCGCACTTGGCGGCTTGGTGATCGAGCTTTGCGGAATAATTTGCTCTGACCGGTTAATCCAGCGCGCCAGTTCCCAGACCATCGTCTTGGGCACGTCGCTGAGCACAGCCATGCCCCCGCACATGTCTCCGTAAAGCGTACAGTATCCGACCGCCAGTTCGCTTTTATTGCCCGTCGTGACCAGCAGTGAACCAAACTTATTGGAAAACGCCATGAGGATGACGCCGCGAATACGAGCCTGCACGTTCTCCTCCGTCACGTCCGCGACCCGGCCTTCAAAGTGAGGCGACAACATCCCGTCAAAGGCCGTATGCGCCGCCTCGATCGGGGCCACGTGAAATTCAATGCCCAAGTTCTGGGCCAGCGCCTGCGCGTCGGTCACCGATCCCGGCGAGCTGTACCTCGACGGCATCGCCACCCCACGCACATTCTGCTTGCCTAACGCGGACACCGCCAGCACGCCCGTTACGGCCGAGTCGACCCCCCCCGACAGGCCCACAACGATCGACCCGAACCCGCATTTACGACAGTAATCGCCAAGACCCAACACCAGCGCATCGTAAACTGACGCCACACGTGACCGCGACCAACCGGCCTCCGTCACAGAAGAGTGCTCAGCTAAATCGGCCAGCACCAGATCCGTCTCAAAGGCTTTGCCGCGTGCGATCACCTGTCCATGGGCATCCAGCACGCAACTGTTGCCGTCAAACACCAGTTCATCATTACCCCCTACCTGATTGCAATATACCAATGGCAAACCGTGCTGGCGGGCCGCCCTGGCGAACAATTCAATCCGATATGCGTGCTTGTCAACCACGAACGGTGACGCCGAGCAATTGATAATCACCTGGGCACCTATATCTGCTAGCGACCGAACCGGATCGTGGTGATACAACCGCCGCAGGGCGAGCTGCTGATCGTTCCACAAATCCTCACAGATGGTGATACCCAGCTTTATCCCGTCGTACTCGATCGGCTGGTGCGCCTGCGCGTCCGGGGCCGGCTCAAAGTAACGCGTCTCGTCGAACACGTCGTACGTCGGCAAAAGACTCTTGACACGCCGATGAACGATCCGCCCATCACAGCAGAACGCCGCCGCATTGTAAAGATACCGACCTGTCGATTGATCCGACAACTGGGGATAGCCGATAATTGCTGCAATGCCGGTGCACCGCTGGGCCAACCGCTGTACCGCCTCAGCACAATGATCTATCACCGACGGCTTAAGCAGAAGGTCCCTGGGCGGGTAACCGATCACCGACAGTTCCGGAAACACCACCAGCCGGGCGCCCTGCTCGCCTGCCAGTTCGATGGCCGCGGCAATATCATGGGCGTTGGCGTCGATGTCGCCAATCGTCGGATTGATTTGTGCCAATGCGATTTTCAAAACGATACCTCTACATGACCGGATGCACCTGATTCTAGACACTCTCGCCACGCTGGCCAGAATTGACCGACCAAATCCACCAACATAAGGTCAACAGAGCCCGCCTCATGATCTTGAGCATAATCAGCTTATCACTCGTAACGCTCACTGCCCTGTCATTGGTCGGCTGCGCCACCGATGGATATGGACAAAAAACCGCCCCACCCGGCAGCAATCACGTCAACGAGGCGCGTTACTTTCTCGATCAGGACCAGATCGACTCGGCACTGGTTGCGTTCGGCCTAGCCATCAAAGAAAACTCCAGACTTTCCAGCGCCCACATGGGCATGGGACACATCTATCGCCAGCAAGGCAACTACCTGCTGGCCAGCAAATCCTACAAAATCACCACCGACCTTGAACCCAACAACTTCGATGCCTGCTTTCACCTGGGCCTGTGTTACCAGCTTGGAGGCAAAATTGACGAAGCGGTCACGACCTTTCTTCGGGCTGTGGTCATCCGCCCTGACAGCTACGACGCCAACGAACATCTCGGCAGTGCACTATTGCAGGCCAGACACCTCGAGGAGGCGGTGCCCTACCTGCAACGGGCCACAAAACTGCAGCCGCACAGCCATCCCGCATGGGCCAACCTCGCCGTGGCCTACAATCAACTCAAAGATTACGAAAAAGCCGTAGACGCCTTTCGCCAAGCCAACGAACTGAGTGACAACCAAACGCCCCTGCTGCTCGGTTACGCCAACGTGCTGATCAAACTGAAGCGCTACCCCCAAGCCGCCAACGTGCTCAACACCGTCCTGCGTCAAGAATCAAACATCGTGGCCTACGAGCGACTGGGATACTGTCAATGGAAACAGAGACACTACGTCCAGGCCCTTGACAACTTCCAGGCCGCTCTACACATCATCCCAAACGACATCGCTTCGCTCAATGGCAAGGGCGTCTGCCTCATGACCATCTTCATTCAGGGCGGCCACAAGGACCGTGACCTGAGCAACCAAGCCATCGGTGCTTGGCAGCAAAGCGTCAAAAACAAACCCGATCAGCCACGCATCATCGACCTGATCGCCCGCTACCAACGCCCGTAATTTCGCTTCCTGTAAAACATTTCCCGCAGCCGGTTGACGATCAACGCCTGTCCCATCGTTACAACCGGCTTGATCCAAACAACTGGGCCACCACATTGGCCAATCTCAGTTAATCGCTACACACCGACGCCCGATCGTTTCAAGGAGGACGCGCACAATCATGACCAAACTGATACATCAGCCACTGGGCGACCGGCATGTCGGGATCCAGAATATCCGACACCGACACGTGGACATACTCGGCCGGTTTGCCCGCGATATTGGCCCACTGCTTGACGTGCATCAGTTGATTGACAAGGTGACACAATACACCAGCGAAATCTTCGGCGCTGACGTGGCCCTGCTGCTACTGCACGCCTTAGACAGCCAAACCGTCTGGACCAACACCCATACTGGGCCAGGTGCATGGCCCAAACGTTTACGATTCGACGACGACCTCGGCCTGGCGGGGTATATATTCCAACACCTCGAACCAGTAAGGTTTTCAGACGCCTGCCGGCATTACCTGTATAGCTCCACAGCCTGCAAATTTCTGGAACGCATCGCCAAACCGGTTCACTCAGTCATGGCCACGCCAGTTCTCAATCACGACGTTGAATGCATCGCCATATTGGAAGTCGCTGACCGGCGGGCTAACCACTTCAGCGAAGCAGACCTATCACTTTTGCAACACATGGCCGTTTACGTGGGCATCTGTCTCGAAAACGCCCAACGGTTCGACGCCCAGAAGCGGCAGTTCGAAACCATGATCCACGCTGTCAGCAATGCCATCGATGCTCGCGACGCCTTCACCCAAAGCCATTCGGCCAATGTCGCCAATTATGCTGTGGGCATCGGCCTGCTGCTGGGCCTCGACAATCGCCACCTGCAAGCATTACGCCTGGCCGCCTTGCTCCGCGACATAGGCAAGATCAGCACACCGGACCGTATCCTGACCAAAGTTGGCCGACTTGAGGCCCAGGAATTCGAGGAAGTCAAAAAACATGCCCGCTACACGCGACAGATTCTTGCGCACATTGAATTCGCACCTCCCTATGAAGATACCCCCAATCTCGCGGCCGCCCATCATGAAAAACTTGATGGCAGCGGCTATCCCGATGGGTTGGCCGGCACAGAGGTACCGCTTAAAGCACGCATCCTGACTGTAGCCGACATATTCCACACCCTCACCCAACCACGTCACTATCGGCTGGGTATGCCGCTGACCAAAGCCATCTCTATTCTTGACGACCTGGCCCCCCACCAACTCGACGATCGATGCGTCATAGCACTCAAAGCGTTCGTTGGAATCGGTCCGGCCCCCATGCCCGCCGCCTAGTGCCGCTCCGTGTCCTCCTCGACACCGGGCCATGAGCATTCAACGCCTTTAGTACTTATAATATACCCATGAATCGCAAACACGTGCTGGTTACCGGAGCCAGCGGTCATATCGGCTGGTCCGTTTGCCGAGAACTGATCGCATGTGGTCACACTGTGCGAGGTTTTGATCTTGTCCTGCCCAAACAACCAATCGACGGTCTGACCGACATGCGACTTGGCAACCTGACCGATCCACAAGCCGTGCGCGACGCCGTCGCCGGGGTCGATACGATCGTCCATCTGGCTGCCAGCACCAATCAGAGTGACTTCTTGGAGGTGCTTCTGCCGCCCAACGTGATCGGCATATACCAATTACTGGAAGCGGCCCGTCTAGAAAAGGTCCAGCGTGTCGTGGTGACCAGTTCCGTCCAGGTCGTCCAAGGGCTTGATTCTATGAGCCGCACCATCACAGTCGATGAGCCACCTTCACCCTGGACCCACTACGCGGTCACCAAAGTCATGGCCGAAGCCTGGGCTCGCTACTATGCCGACCAGCATGGCATGAGCATGATCGTCGTCCGCCCCGCATGGTCACCACCTCCCGACTGGAAACCTCCAGCCGAAACCAGTGATGACACTTCCGCAGCAATCTTTCTGAGCCCCAATGATGCCGGTCGATTCTTTACCTTATGCGTCGAAGCCGTCGACATATCGTTTGCCACGCTATTCGCCACCAGTCGGCCCAAGAACCATATGGCCTTCGATCTCGAACCGGCAAAGCGTCTTATAGGCTACGAACCGCAAGA
>Ga0310125_10000741_pt1 | contig 15937 bp, 6 predicted proteins | sample CB11b_Tmax_Bot8__FD_203508 | JGI IMG/M metagenome (GOLD analysis project Ga0310125, IMG submission 203508) | Marine microbial communities from Western Arctic Ocean, Canada - CB11b_Tmax_Bot8 | ecosystem: Environmental > Aquatic > Marine > Oceanic | place: Canada: Western Arctic Ocean | collected... | reverse complement strand
GGCCGGAGATCGGGTGGACTCAGTCAATATAAGTGAATTCGTTGCTGCCGAGCAGGGCCAGGGCGTACTGGAGCCATGGCGAGAGCTTATCGGTTTTCTCGGACGAGGCTTCCACCTGCTTGAGGAACTCTTCGCCGATGGCGAGTTCGCGGTCCGACGGATTGCGGGCATACAGCAGTTGGTAGGTGCGGCGGATTCTCTGGGACCCGCCGTCGGGCACGTCTTTTTCGAGCCGCTTGACGAGCGAGTCGGCCTGTCGGTTCATGAAGTCGCTGTTGAGCACGAACAGCTGCTGCAGCGGGACGGTGGTCGAGGAGCGGCGGTCACTGGTGATGTTGGGGTCGGGGAAATCGAACAGTCGCAGCAATTCGTTGAGCTTGTGTCGGGAGACGAATCCGTAGATCGTCCGGCGTCGATTGTTGGAGTCGTCGAGTTTTCCGGAGGGGCCTCCGAATTTCGTATCGAGGTTGCCCGAGACGGCCAGCATCGCGTCTCGCCACGGTTCGACCTCCAGCCGACGCCGGTTCATCCGCCACAGCAGGCGGTTGTCGCCATCGACCGAGAAGTTCTGCTTGTCAAAGTCGGAACCGCGGGCGTAGGTGGCCGAGAGCAAGATGGTGCGATGCAGCCACTTCAGTGACCAGCCGTTTTCGACCAGTCCGACGGCGAGGTAGTCGAGGAGCCTGGGGTGAGTGGGTCGTTCGCCGAGCGATCCGAAGTTCGACGGCGTGCGGACCAATCCGAAGCCGAAGTGCCCGGCCCAGACGCGGTTGACGATCACGCGTGCGGTGAGCGGGTTGCGGGGATCGGTCAGCGAGCGGGCCAGTTCCAGCCGACCGCTGCCTTTGGCCTGGAAGGGAGTGCGTTTGCCGGAGGTCAGGATGGCGGGGAACGAGCGGGGGGCGACGGCACCGAGATTGGTGGGGTCGCCGGCCCGATAGATCTGCAGGTCCTTGCCCGCGGTTTCCTTCAGAGCGTGAGCCACGTGGATCTGGATCGCCGCGGCCGACTTCTGGAACCCTGCGAGTGACGCTCGCTTCTGCTTCAACTCCTCGGCCGGCTTGCCCTCGAGCAGTCCCGCGGCGTCGCCGGCGGGGATCGCCAGCAGCCCGGCATCGAAGAGGTGTTCGGAGAGCAGCACGGCGTCGGCCCGGTCCCTGGCCAGTGCCTGGGCGTTGCCCGGGACCGTCTTCTTGGTCTTTGGGGCCCTGGCGAGGATCGACTTGGGGATCGGGGTCATCTCCAGCCGGGCGCCCGAGAAGACTCCGTGGTCGCTGTTGATCGGGTTGTCGTCGGGGTGATCGGCACCGGTGATGACCAGCGTCAGGAACCTGGCTTCGGGCGGGACGGGCACGTCGAAGGAGACGAACTTTCCGTCGGCCTTGAGCGGTTCGGGCAACTCGCCTCCGAAGTAGTACTGCTTGTCGTTCTCGACCACCTTCTGTTTGCGGCCGTTGACGTACCCGGCGATGATCGCGTCGTAGACCTCGGGCTTGTCGTGCGGCTTGGAGAGAATCACGGCGGTGTGAATGCTGGAGACGCTCTGGCCAAAACTGTCGTCGTTGATGCCGGCCCGGTCGGCCTTGAACAAGAAGGCCTGGTCGGAGGGCAGCAGGCCGGCCTTGCGGATCTCGTTGAGATCAAACGTGATCAGGGCGTTGGCGTGCATGCCGATGCCCTGTTCGGTCCGCTTCAGGTTGCCCGGAGCCCTCTGGCCGCGTGTGCGGAGGCCGCCGCTGGTGTTCCAGGCGTCGTTTGTGATCTGGCCATACTTGTCGCTGGAACTGCCGATGTGGATGAAGTGGAACCGGACACCCGGCGAGATCTCCGCGACGTTGCCCCAGCCGAAGTTGGTGCGGTCGACACCCAGGCTGCCGTCATCGGCGACCGCCTTGAAGCGGTCGCTCGAGACAGCCGCGTCCAATGACGTGCCGGCCTTGTCGTCAAAGAGGTTGCCCAGCGGGATCTGACCCGGTTCGACGCGGGCTCGCTGGCCCGGCTTGACGAAGGCCACGTCGGCTCCGAACTGGTCAAACAGCTGGCGGTGACGGGGCATCCGGGCCTGGACCGCCCTGGCGATCGCCTCGCCGGCCCGTTCGACCGATGCGCGGAGTGCCTTGTCGCCGGAGAGATTTTTTTTGGGATCCTGGGTCTTGATCAGCTCGAACCAGCCGGCCAAGTGAGGCCGTTGCTTGCCGCGGTTGCGGTCATAGAGGTAGTTTTCCCAGCGTTTGATGAGTTCGGGGCTGAGTTTCAGCTGCTTGGCGACCTTCTCGAGCAGCTTCTTGTCCTTGCCGTTGCTGATTTTGCGGTTGTGGTAGATCCATCCTGCGACGACGAAGTCGGGGATGCTGTCGACCAGCGAGGGCCTGAGCAGGCGGGCCTGGGTGTCGAGATAGCGGTCGATCTTCAGTTGCTGGTCCTTGACCGCCTGGTCGGCCTTCTGCTTGTTGGCGACGACTTCTTGCGAGACGACCGGGCGTTCCTGGTACTGGGAGCTCGAGAAGATCCCGAGCAGTCCGTAGTAGTCTTCCATGGTGAACGGGTCGTACTTGTGGTCGTGACACCGGGCACACGAGACGGTAATGCCGAGCAGTCCCCGGGTGAGTGTATCGACTCGGTCGTCCCACTCGTCGGCGAGTGCTTTGGCCTTTTCTCCGTTGTCCTGGTAGTAGACCGGTCCCATGGCGAAGAAGCCCAGCGCGGCCAGGCGGTCGTGGCGGTCGGTGTCGTCGCCGACGAGGTCGGCGGCGACCTGGTTGGCGATGAACTGGTCGTAGGGCATGTCGGCGTTCAGCGACCGGACGACCCAGTCGCGGTAGCGGTGCCCGTGCGGGTAGCGGCGTGCCTTGAAGGTGTGGGCCTGGTCCTCGGCGAAGCGGGCCACATCCAGCCAGTGCCGGGCCCAGCGTTCGCCGTAGTGCCGCGATTCCAGCAGGCGGTCGACGACGCGGGCGAACGCGTCGGGTTTCTGGTCATCGACAAACGCCGCAACTTCCTCGGGGGTCGGAGGCAGTCCGGTGAGCCCGAAGGTGACTCGTCGGATCAGGGTCGGTCGGTCGGTGGCGGCGACAGGTTGCAGCCTGGCGGCCTGCAGCCGCGCCAGCACGAAGCGGTCGACATCGTTCTTGACGCCGGCGAGTTGGGGGGGATCGTGCTTGACCGGGGCGGTGAACGACCAGAACTTCAACGCCTCGGGATAGTTGATCTGTTTCTTCACCCGGGTCTTGATCACCTCGATCCTCGGGTCGGGAGCCCCCTGCCGGATCCAGGTCTGGAAGTCGGCGATCACCGACGCGGGCAGCTTGCCGCTGGGCGGCATTTCGAGTCCGTCGTAGTTCAGGGCCTGCAGCAGCAGGCTCTCGGCCGGCTTGCCCGGGATCACCGCCGGACCGGTTTCACCACCTCGAGCGACCGCCTGGCGGTTGTCGAGTCTCAGTCCGCCCCGCAGGATCTTGGCCTTCGCCGAGTGGCAGCTGTAGCACTGCGTGACGAGCACCGGCCGGATCCTCTTCTCGAAGAACTCGATCTGGGCGGTGGTCGGTTTCTGGATCTTGTCGGCTGCGGGGAGCGTTGAGGTGATCAGCAGGCCGGCGGCGCAGGCCATCAGGAGAGTGCGTGGCATGGATGGCTCTGGCGTGGGAGTGCGGGGTGACGCCGACAGGTCGACCCTCGGGGGGAGTTGCATTGTAGCACCGAAGCGATGCCGTGAGAATTGGCGTACAGCGTGTCTCTCAGCGGATCCGTTTCAGTTGCCTGGGGATGAACCCGACGGAGGTTTCCATCCAGGTGCCGCAGCTGCAGCCTCCACCGCCCTCGGGCGAGAGCAGCATACCTGAGGCGGGGATGGTGCTGAGCCAGCAGTCGGGTCGGAGTCGTTTCCAGGTACTGCTTTTGCCATCCTGCTGGTTCCAGACGGTGACGGTGCTACTGCGAAAGAAGAGTGCACCCGAGGAGCAGGCGTAGGTCCCGCAGCCCCCTCCGGGCATTTGCGGCCCGTCGTTGGTCCCGTCGGCGAGCGAGAGGACGTGAGGTCTCAGGTAGACCTTGCCGCCGACAATCGCCGGTCTCGACATGGCCTTGCCGTGGTCACCTTTGCCACCGGGCCAGCCGAAGCTGCGGGTCCAGCCCGATTCGCCGTTGGCGGTCTTGAAGCTGTGCACGTTGTACTTGCCGTCGGCCGATCCGGCGATGACCAGCTTGTCGCCGGACTGGGCCATCGAGAAGACCACTTTTCCAGGCGGCAGTTCCAGCGGTCGTTCCCAGATCATCGATCCGCTGTTGGCGTCCATGGCGACCAGGAACATCTTCTTCCACAACTCGGGCCGTCCGACCCGTCGTTCGGGCGCCCCGATTACCGTTTCATGTCGGCACTCGACGAAGTAGATCTTGTCACCGTTGATGGCCAGCGTGGTGTTGAGCACCACGCCGTTGCTGTAGTGCCAGGAGACCTTGCCGGTCTTGCGATCGATCGAAAACAGGCCATCGCTGCAGACCTTGTGAGTGACCTCGCCGCTGCGGGCGTCGTACCAGCCGGCTCCGGCCCCGCCCCAGTAGTTGGTCCACGAGGTGGCTCGGCGGACGGCGGTGCCGATGATCTTGTCCTCGGTGCGGGCGATGTAGCCCCAGTCCCACGGCCCGCTGCGGCCCTCGGGTTGGGGCACCTCCCACTGCTTGACCACCTGGCCGTTGCGGACATCGATCTGCCAGAGCCGGTCGCGGATGGCGATATAAAGGAAGTCTCGGTCGGCGCACCAGTTGCCGCAGTCTCGCGGCATGTTGAAGCGTTCGAGGTCGGGGATTTCCAGGGACCAGAGAATCGAGCCGTTGAAGGCGTCGACGGCGATCACTCGATGCAGACCCTGCAGGAACAGTCGGCCGGCGGTCGAGAGTGGTGAGGGTTTGCGGCCGTTGCGGTCGGGCTGGTAGCGGGGTCCGGGACGACCGACCCACTGCACGGCCAGGTCGCTCGACTTGCGGACACCGGCCAACTGCTCGCCGGCGAACGCCGTGTTGTCGGCATGGCCGTAGAGATGCGACCAGTCGCCGGATCCCGGCAGCGGGTCGCGGGTCCAGCTGGCCCAGGGGCCGCCGCTGTTGTTGTCGAGTTCGAGTCGGGCTGTCTTTGCGAGTGGTCCCAGCCAGCTCTTCAGCCGGTCTGCTGTCAGAGGATTTCGGGTGTCTGCTGCCTGTCCGATACAGGCGACGCCTCCATCGGGCCGCAATTGTGCGGTGATTTCAGTGGCCGGGGTTGGCAGCACGCCGTCGGTCTGCAGCGATTCGGAGACGATCAGGTTGGCCCATTGACCGGGCAGGTCGAGCCGTTTCAGTGACGCGACGTGGCGTACGGTCAGCCGGCGTCCGTAGTGTCCGGCGGCCAGCAGCCGGTTGCGGATGGCAGCCACTTTCTTGAGGTCTGTATCGACGGCGATCACGCTGAGTCGGCCGGTGGCCGCCAGCGATTCGGCCAGTCGGCCATCGGTGAGCCCGACGACCAGGCACAGGCCTCGATCGATACCCGATCGGGCCAGGATCTCGCGGGCCTGCCTGGCCTGGCCACTGTCGGTTTCGGGCCAGGCTGTGGGGGCGTAGTTGAAGAACGAATCGAGTTCGTGGTCGGCCGAGCGACGTTGCGTTTGGCCCTCGCTGTCGAGCAGCGTGACCAGGTGAATCCGTCGGTGAGCCAATCCGGTGAGCGTGAGTTGGTGGGAGGTGGTGGGGCGTTTGCCTGTGACGGTGCGAGTTTGTCGACCCGCCTGGATTTCGACCCGGCTGATCGCTTTCTTTGCTGTTTTCCAGCGAACGATCGCCTCACCGGGTCGCGTGAATTCGAACCACGGCCCGGCCAGTGGTTTCCAGGCCTCTGTCGCCGGTGCGGCGGTGGGGAAGTGGTCGGCCAGGGCCTGGTGCTCGGCGGCAATCTCGGTGGCCGTCAACGCCCGGCGATAGACTCGCACTTCGTGCAACCGCCCGGTCAGCGGGAAGTCTTCGTCCTTGTCGTGGTAGGCCCCGATTTCAAACAGGGCCGAAGGCGGGTACTTGATCGCTCCGGATTGTTCTGTTGACGAAGCCACCGGTTGGCCGTTGACGAACAGTGTCATCGTGGTGCCGTCGTAGGTTCCGGCGACGTGGTACCACTGCCGGGGCTGGAAGTCGGCGGGCGCCTTGAGGTAGGTCAGCTTGTCGGGTCCGCCGTTGCCGGCCACGGCGAGGCTGAAGCGTCGGTCGTTGAAGCCCAGGATCCAGCCACGCTCGTAGGCTCCGTTGTCCTGGATGGCTCCGACGAGTCCCCCCCAGGTCTGGGTCTTGTCGACTCGCACCCAGGCGGTGGCGGTCAGAGCCTGGGTGGGGACGGGGGTTGCCGAGGGTGTCTTGCCGTCGTGTTTGACTTCACCCAGTTGCACTCGTCCGCCGCCGTCCAGGACCAGAGCTTCGTGGACTCCGTCCTGGACGATGCGAAATCGTCCGCCGAGCGTGCCACTCTGGCGGGCGGCCAGGTTGTTGACTCGCCGTCCGTTGACGTGCGGTCGCTGGAAGACGTAGCGGGCCAAAAGCGACGGGTCGCGGACCGTCTTGATCGCAGCCAGTGGTTCCGCGGGTGGCAGCTGCCCGGTGTTCTTTGCTGGTGCGGGTCGCTTGGGGACCGGGGTCTTGGCGAGTGCGAAGGCGGCCACGACTCCGGTGTCGCTGCTGCAAAGCAGCGTGCCGTCGGCGACGGCCAGTCCGAAGACACGTCCGTCGACCGGGGCCGACCACAGCGGCTTGCCGTCGGTGGCCGAGAAGGCACCGACCCGATCGACTCCGCCGGCAAACAGCACGTCTCCGGCGGCGATCAGTGCGAGGTTGAGGTCACAGGGTGCGCTCCAGAGCGACTTGCGGGTGGGGAGGTCCGAGGCGACGAGTTCATCGTCGGTGAGCATGAAGCTGCGGCGTCCGGCGACGACCAGTGCGTTGCCGCGGCCGTAGCCGGCGACCATTTCGAGAGTCTTGCCGGTACCAGAGGAGGTGGCTGCTCCGGTGGGGGTGCTCTTGAAGGCTCCCTTGCGGGTATCAGCGGCTGGGCCATGAAAGATCCGTGAGTCGAGTGCGACGACGACCACCGATCCCCCGCCGCTCTTTTTCAACGGGCCCAGGTCCTTGCCGTCGCTGCGTCGGAACACCTGCGGGGCGACTCGGCCCTGCGGGAAGATCAGCAGTTTCGAGGACGCGGCGGGTGGGGCTTCGAGCGTGTTGCCCGAGAGCTGGTGGACGAAGCGGCCGGGTCCTTCGGGGCGACCGGTCACGGCATCGACGGCACACAGCCAGGCCGTGTTCCAGGGCAGCATGGCACAGCCGAAGTAGGCGGTGCCGCCGTCGACCATCACCCCGGTTCGGCAGGGGGCCGTGGGGATCAGGCGGCCGTTGTTGAGCAGCAATTCGCCGGCTTCGGGGTGGTCCTTGGCGGGTGAGAACTTCCAGACCAGGCGGCCGGTGGCAGCGTCCAGGCAGTAGGCGTGGCCGTCATCGGAGCCGAAGTAGACTCGGGTGCCGGCGATGGTCGGAGCCAGTCGGACGGGGCCATTTGTGGTGAAGTGCCACAGCAGTCGGCCGGTTTTCAGGTCGAGGCAGCGGACGGTGTCATCGGTGGAGGAGCCGAAGTAGGCACGAGCGGCCGCGGCGGTGACGTGGAAGACCGGGTCGTAGTTCCGCATCGACGGCAGGTTGCGGACCCCGGCGTAGGCGTCCCAGCGCGCCGGGCCGGTCCAGGCCGGCAGCGGAGGTTCGGGGCTTTTCCAAGTCCAGGCGGGGATCAGCCGCCGCGTGTCGAGCGTTTCTGAGGTGGCTCCGGTGCGACGATTGTCGTGGAGCTGTGTGGGCCAGTCGGCGGCCTTCAGCCCGGTGGCACTCGAGATCAACCAGGCCAACGCAAGCAGGCGGCGTGCCGTCATCTGGGACTCTCAGCTCTCGGGGATCGTGTGCCCCGGTTGTGGTAGCCGAATTCGGCACCAGGCCTTGGACGTGATCAGCCGACCAGTTCGCGGATGGGTGCGGCGTGGGAGTGCAGGATCGGCATCGGTCTCTCGCCGACGTCGCGGACCAGGTCGTGCGAGTCGATGCCGAGGTTGTGGTAGAGCGTCGAGAGTACATCTCGGTAATGCACGGGTCGTGTGGCGGCGTAGCCACCGGTCTTTTCGGTGGTGCCGATCATCTGGCCGGTCTTCATGCCACCGCCAGCGAGCAGTGCGTAGTTGACCGGTGCCCAGTGGTCGCGGCCGGCGTTCTTGTTGATCTTGGGCGTGCGGCCGAATTCGTCCCAGACACAGACGGTGACGTCCTGGTCGAGGCCGCGGGCGTAGATGTCCTGGATCAGGGCACTGATGCCGGTGTCCCACAGCGGGAGATGGCTCTTGAGGTGACCGAAGTTGTTGCCGTGTGTGTCCCAGAATCCGTAGGCGACGGTGACGACCCGGACTCCGGCTTCGACCAGCCGGCGTGCGATCAGCAGCTGGTCGTTCCACATCGGTGCGCCGTCGCCGAGGTGTTTGGCCGAGCCCTTGCCGTAGCGCTGGCGGACGGCGGCGTCTTCCTTGGTGACGTCGAGTGCGTCGACGAGTTTCGAGGAGGTGAGCACATCAAACGCCCGGGCGTAGTTCTCGTCGACCTCGATGACCGACTTGTCGAGCTGGGTGTCGACAGTCTTGCGGAGGCTGTCGAATTGCTTCAGCAGTGCCTGTCGGCTGCCGAAGCGGGTGCTGTCGATGTAGCGGAGTTTCATGCTGGCGAGGTTTTCGCCGCCGGCTCGGATCTGGTTGAAGCCGGGTCCCAGGTACCCGGCGTCGCCGCTGTTGTAGGGTCGGTGCTTCATGGTGGGGAACAGGTCGATGAAGGCGGGCGAGACGGGGTTGGTCGGACCCTGCAGCCGCGAGACGACCGAGCCGAAGTTGGGTCGGCCTTCCCGCTGGGCCTGGCCCATCGGGTACCCGGTCAGGTTCTGCCAGCTGGTGTGTTCGTCGCGCTGACCGACGACGCTGCGGATCACCGAGCACTTGTCCATGGTCTGTGCCATTTTGGGCAGCAGCTCGCAGATCTGTGTGCCGGGTACGTTGGTCGAGATCGGGTTGAACTCGCCACGGATCTCCTTGGGGGCCTGCGTCTTGAGGTCGAAGGTGTCCTGGTGCGACTGGCCGCCGGACATGTAGACGACGATGACCGACTTCTGGATCTTGCCGGGTTTCGCGGCGTCGTTGGCCAGCAATTGCGGCAGCGTGAGCGGCACAGAGGCGGCGCCGACAGAGAGGCTGCCGATCTTGAGGAACGAACGTCTCGAGACGCCGTCGCAGTAGCTGTGCCGGTCGCCGAGCAGAGTCAGCATCGAGAGTCTCCTGGAGCTGCGTGTCGCGGGCGGCCGCCACGAGTCCATCCCAGCAGTGGGCGGTCGCGTCCCGACAGATCAACTGCTGCCAGTGTAATCGGTTCCGCGTGGCGTTCTCAACAGAGGAATGAGTCGGGGGCCTGCACACTCGGGACAGGCACCCTGCTCGGCTGCGGCTCGCGATGAGCCAGTCCCTGGGCCTCTTATCCGGCCAGCATCGCTGCGGGGTTCTCGATGGCGTGGACCAGGTCGGCCAGGAATCGGGCTGCGGGGGCTCCGTCGAGGACTCGGTGGTCGAAGGTCAGCGACAGAAAGATCTGCTGACCGGGGACAATCTCCTCGCCCTCGACAATCGGAATCCCCCGGATGCGGCCGATGCCCAGGATCGCGGCTTGGGGCAGGTTGAGGATCGGCGTGAAGGCGTCGATGCCGTAGCCTCCCATGTTGGTGATCGTGAACACTCCGCCGGACATCTCCTCGGCAGCAAGCGTCCGCGAGCGGGCTCGTTCGGCCAGGTCGGTGACGCTTTGGCCAAGCGCCTTGAGCGTCGCAGAGGCGGGGTCTCTGACCACCGGGACCATCAGGCCCGATTCGGTGTCGACGGCCAGGCCGATGTCGATCGGGGCGTCGGCGGCCGGCGGCCGCGGCCCCGACTCGGTCCACTGCGAGCGGATCTGCGGGTGATTGGCCAGCACGATCGCCGTCAGTTTCAATAGAATCTCGTTGTAGCCGGGAGCCGGTTCGTCGCCGGCGGTGGCCAGGAACTGTTGCCTGAGACTGACCAGTGCTGCGGCGTCGGCGGTGGTGGTCAGAGTGACCGGAGCGGTCGTCTGCGACGCGGTGAGCATGCGGTCGGCAATCACGCTTCGGACCGATCCGCCCGAAACCGCAACGCCCGCAGTACCCGAATCGGCCGCGGCGCGGATGTCGCACTCGCGGATCCGGCCCCCTCGGCCACTGCCACTGAGCACGGTCCAGTCGATGCCGAGTTCGGAGGCGACACGTCGGGCCCGCGGGCTGGACGCCGGTCGCCGTGCCGATGCTGCGGCCGGGGTGGGAGCACTCGAGGCAGGGTGTGCGGGGGGGGCAGGGGCAGCAGGAGTGGTCGGGGCATCGGCTGCGGCGGCGGCGAGGTCGACGGCGGGCAATTGGGCCGGCGGCTCTTCGTCTTCGGCACACAGCCAGCCGATCACCTGTCCGACCAGCACAGTTTCGCCCTCGGCAGGCGCGTCGGCCGGGATCCTCAGTACCCCCGCGTCGATCGACTCGATCTCCTGGATCGCTTTCTCGCCTTCGAGGTTGAACAGCACGTCGCCGGGTTCGACCGTGTCTCCGTCGGCCTTCAGCCACTCGACAAACACGCCCTCCTCCATGCTCCAGCCGAGCCGGGGTATCTGGATCGGATGTGCCATCGCCGGGTTACTCCGCCACCAGGTCACGGACCGCTGCGGCGACCGTTTCGGGATGAGGCACCACGGCGGATTCCAGCGTGGGGCTGTAGGGAATGGGGGTGAAGGCGCCGTGGATCCGCTTGATCGGGGCATCGAGGTCATCGAATCCCTGGTCGGCCTGGATCGCGGCGATCTGGGCTCCGATGCTCGCCGGCGCGAAAGCCTCGTCGACCACCAGCAGCCGTCCGGTCTTGGCCACGCTGGCGATGATCGTCTCGGTGTCCAGCGGCAGCACGGTGCGAGGATCAATCAACTCGACACTGATCCCTTCGGCGGCCAGTTCATCGATCACTTCCAGCGTGTGATGCACCATCCGGGCGATGGCGACCACCGTGACGTCGGTCCCTTCGCGGACGACTTTCGCCCGGCCGAATTCGATCTCGTAGTCCTCTTCGGGCACCGCCGTCTTTTCGTTGAGGATCTCGCGGTGTTCCAGGAAAATGACGGGGTCGTTGACGGTCAGTGCGCGTCGGAATAGGCCCTTGGCGTCGTAGGCATTGGAGGGTACGACGACGCGGAAGCCGGGGAAGTGGGCATACAGCGGGTAGTAGTTACCCGAGTGGTGTGTGGCGGCCGAGTGTCCGATGCCGATGCAGCCGCGCAAGAGGATCGGCATCTTCAGCCGCCCACTGCTCATGTACTGCATTTTCGCGACCTGGTTCACCAGTTCCCCGACGGCGTCCATGATGAAGTCGCCGAACATGAAGTCGATCACCGGCCGGCTGCCGGTCATCGCTGCCCCGCAGCCCAGTCCGACGAATCCTCGTTCGCAGATCGGCGTATCGACCAGCCGGGTCGGACCGTGGATCTCAAACAGCCCGGCGGTGGTATTGAAGTTGCCTCCCCGCACTCCGATCCCTTCGCCCATCACGAAGATGCCGGGGTTGCGTTCCATTTCGACAGCCAGCGCTTCGTGAGTCGCCTCGACAAATGTCAACTCACGCTCACCGGCGGCGGGTTCGTCGCCGACTTCGGGGGCGTCGGCGGGGTTGGCATAGACGTGATGGGTGGCCGTGTCGGGATCGGGCCACGGGCTGTCCTCGGCAAATTCGCGAGATTCGGCGATCAGTTGCCTGACCTCGTCATCGATGGTGTCGAGTTCCTCGGCGTCGACGAGTCCATCGTCTGTGGCTCGTTGCCTGAGGCTGCCGATCGGGCAGCGCTGTTTCCAGTCCTCGACGTCTTCGCGGGTACGGTAGCTGAAGTCGCCCATGCCCTCGGCGTGAGCCCGGGTGCGGTAGGTCTTGCATTCGATCAGGGTCGGGCCGCCGCCGCTGCGGGCCCGGGCAATCGCCTCACCCGCCTGCTCGTGGATCGCGAGCACGTCGTTGCCGTCGAGTTCCAGGCCCGGCATTCCGTAGTTTTCGGCCCGCCGTCCCACGTCGGGGATGGCACTGGATTCGCTGAAGGGCACTTCGGTGGCAAACTGGTTGTTTTCGCAGACGAAGATCACCGGCAGGTTCCAGATCTTGGCCATGTTCAGGCCCTCGTGGAATGCGCCGTTGTTGACCGCTCCGTCGCCGAAGAAACAGACCGAGACGCGGTCGCGGTCGAAGATCTTATTGGTGTAGCCGCCTCCGGTGGACTGCAGGATGCAGCTGGCGACGATGCCACTGGTGCCCATCAGTCCGATCTCGGGGCTGAACAGGTGCATGCTGCCCCCTCGTCCTCCCGAGCAGCCGGTCTCGCGGCCGAACAGCTCGGCGATCAGCTTGCCGGGCTCGAGACCCTTGGCCAGCGCGTGGCCGTGTCCGCGGTGAGTGCTGAAGATGACGTCGTCGCGATCCAGGTGAGCACAGACACCTGTTGCGATGGCTTCCTCGCCGACGTAGGTGTGGCAGGCACCGTGGACCAGGCCGCGCTGGTGGCAGCGGGCGAGTTCTTCTTCGCACTGACGGATCGTCTGCATCGTGCGGTACAGGCCCAGCAGGGTGTCCTTGTCGGGCAGCGTGGTGATTTCACTGGTCATCGGGTGGGTCCGGGGCGCTGAGAGACGGGGCGGGACGAGGAGCGTAGAGATTAGAGGGTAGAGGGTAGAGAGTAGAGCGGCTCAGTTGGAGTTGGCGAAGAAGTTGAGGATCAGCGGGAGCTGTTTCTGGTAGAAGACCAGGGCGGCGAAGCCCAAGTAGAAGACACCACAGAAGGAAATGCCAATCCGGGCGACCCATCCGGGGCGGAGCTGTTTGGGGAGGTAGACGAGGTTGTTGCGGAGCACGAAGAAGGCGGTGAATCCCAGTCCGATGTTGTTGAGGTTGGCCACGACCAGCACCATGGTTTTCGGGCGGCCGTAGGTCTGAAACAGGAAGGCTCCGAAGAAGGTCCAGGCGACGTAGATTGCCAGGATCGCGTAGTAGATCTTGCGGACTTCGGTCGGCTGCATGTTTTCGCGAACGCGTCGGATGCCCGACCAGATCACGTCGGTCCAGCGTCGGCTGAAGTGTTCGACGATCGACATCTGGCTGGGCAGCAGCACCAGCAGACCGATCAGCAGTGTGCTGACCCAGAGCAGTTTCTGAGTCCCCGCCGAGAGTCCCGGCGCGTGTCTCATGCCGTCGGCGGTAATGATGGCTTGGGCGTAGTCGGGCTGGTCGGGGTCGCCGAACATGGGTGAGAATTCGGCGAACTGGATCGAGAGCAGAGCGGGCAGGGCCATGCCCATTATGCAGCCGGGTGCCCAGATCAGGACCTGGTCGCTGATGATGTATCGCCACCAGCCCTTCCAGCGTTGCAAGTTGGTGGGTGTGAGCGCGAAGACCTTGCCGACGTGCGAGAGCGTGATGTTGCGGCCGCCGATGGCACTGGGGATGGCTCCGACCTGGCTGCCCACTCCCCAGCCCTTGTCTCGGACGTAGTTGGAATAGGTCGAGTTGCCCAGCCCTCCGCCTCCGGCGAACCCTGCAAACGCGCCCAACAGTGCGATTTGTGCCAGGAAGATCACCGGCCAGCCTCCGTCGGGTCCTTCGTCGAAGAAGAGGTTCCCGACCGCTTCGCCGTCCCAGTGGCCGTCGTTGTCGAGATCTTCGAAGCTCTCGACGCTGCCATCGCTGCTGAGCGTATAGGGTTCGACGACGTCGGCGTGTCCGTCCTTGTCGAAGTCGGTTTCGTCGGGGTCGAGCACACCGTTGCCGTTGGCGTCTTCTGGGGCCACGACCGGCACGTTGCCGATCTTGAAGAAGCCTCCGAAGACGTCTCCCCATTTCTCGGCCCCGACCATCGCCACGCCGATCACGACGCAGAACCCCAGCACGACGACGATCTTGGTCGTCATCACCCACTGCATGGTGTTATAGATCTTGCCGCCCACGAGGATCGGCAGGGTGACTCCGCCCAGCAGCAGGTAGCCCAGCGTATTGACCAGGGCCTTGTCTTCGGGACCGGGTGCGCGATCGAGGTAGAGTGCGGCGATGACCGTGGCGGCGGTGGTCGAGAGTGCCGGGATGAAGGCTCCGACGCTCAGCAGGATCAGCACTCCGATCCAGAAGGCGGGGCCCGGCCGGGCCCGCATGAAGCCGGTGAAGACCGGTTCGCCGCAGTAGAGAGCATAGCGGCCGCATTCCATGTTGTAGAACATCTGGCCGATGATCGAGACCAGTGCGATCCACATCAGCCCGCCGCCGTACTTGGCGGTGATCTCGGCCCCCAGTAACCACTCGCCTCCGGCCAGTTGCACTCCACACATCACGATCCCGGGACCGATGAACCCGGCCATGTTCTTCAGACCCAGCCGCCGCGGTTCGGGCAACTCGGCATCGCCCCAGGCCGGCAGGCAGGTCTCGGGCCGAAATCTCTCGCCCTCGCTCGCTGAGGGCGGTGTGTGGTCCGAGTCGGGGGGCTTGATGTCGTTCATCGCCTGCTCGTCACAATCAGGTCACCGACCCGGTCGGTGCGTCGGAATGACGTGGGAGGTTCCGGCCAGCTATGATGTTCCGAGGCTAGCTCAGGCTACAAGCCGCCACAAGCGGCCGAAGCGTTCGTATGTGCGAGGCGATCGTGGAATGAAGACTCGACCTCTGCTGGTTGTCGTGATCCTTGCCACCGTGGCGGTGACCTGGCTGCCCGCCGACCCGATCACGGCGGCTCCGCCGGACTTCAACGTCCTGCGCCGCGAGTACTCCGGGTCGGTACTTAAGCTGGTCCGTCGTCGCTGCGTGACCTGCCATTCGACGAAGGCGAAGAAGGGCGAGTTGGATCTCGAGCGGTTTGATTCCCTGGGCTCGATTCGCCGGGATCCCGGGGCCTGGATCAAGGTGGTCGAGCAACTGGACAACGGCGAGATGCCTCCGAAGAAGGCACCGCAGCTGACCGGGCCGGAGAAGCTGTTGCTGCGGGGTTGGGCACGTCGGTACCTGGACGCCGAGGCGTTGGCCCGGGCCGGTGACCCCGGCCGCGTGGTGCTGCGGCGTTTGAGCAATGTCGAGTACACTCGCACGGTGAGGGGTCTCACCGGGTTGCCGCGACTGGATCCGGCTGGTGAGTTCCCGGTCGACGGGGCGGCGGGCGAGGGGTTCACCAACACGGGCGAGTCGCTGGTGATGTCGCCGGCGTTGTTGAACAAGTACCTGGATGCAGCCAAGGGCATCGCCGCTCATGCCGTGCTGCTCTCGGACGGATTCCGCTTCGATGCCGGGACGACTCGCAGGGACTGGTCGGACGCGTTGATGTCGAGCATCAAGGCTCGATACGCACGCCACGTCGGCACCGATGGCCGGGTGGTCCTGGCTCGATATTTCGACGCGACGTTGAGGCACCGGGCGAGGTTGCTGGCTGATCGGGGGGCATTGGACGCGGTGGCTGTCCAGGAGTCACTGAGTGCGGTCTACCTGCGGAAGATCTGGGACGCGATGACGGCTCCGGGTGAGTCGCCGCTGATCAGGGGCCTGGCCCTGGAATGGCGAGCCGGCCGGCCCGGCGACGGGCCTCGCCTGGCCGCGGCGATCAAGAGGTGGGAGTCGCAACTGTGGAGTTTCGGGACGGTGGGTCACTTCAAGCCCTGGCAATCGCGCAAGATCACTCACGCCACCACGCGGTCCCTATCGCTGAAGCTGGTGGATGCTGACCGCGACGGCAAGATCATCGTGTCGCTGTCGGCGGGCACGGCGGGTGACGGGGCCGACGGCGACGTGGTGCATTGGCT
>Ga0310125_10000740_pt1 | contig 15947 bp, 11 predicted proteins | sample CB11b_Tmax_Bot8__FD_203508 | JGI IMG/M metagenome (GOLD analysis project Ga0310125, IMG submission 203508) | Marine microbial communities from Western Arctic Ocean, Canada - CB11b_Tmax_Bot8 | ecosystem: Environmental > Aquatic > Marine > Oceanic | place: Canada: Western Arctic Ocean | collected... | reverse complement strand
CAACTGAGCTTCAAAAACCATCCGTTCGGCTTCGGCCACACCGAACTCAAACGCGGACACGACTTCGCCTGCACATTCGCCAGTCCCAATGTCACCCGTGGTGTACTTGCGTGGATCAGCCCAATCACTATAGAAATCGGGATCGGCATCGTGCTCGGGCAGGTCGCGAGTGAATACATCAAGTCCTTCCCGGATCTTTGCCTTGCCGACACGCTGGACAAACTGCGCGAACTTTTCATCACCTTCGCGGTCACGAATATAGTGGTCGGTGATTTGCTGAAGCGCATCTGGGATCCGCTTGGACGGGATGGCGACAATTGGCAGGCCATAAGAACCAGCATTCTGTTCCCATTGGCCACCCAATACGACTTGGAAGTGGGGTACTTTGAAGCCTTTGACATTCCGGCTAACACCGTAGAAACCGATATCCGCAACGTGGTGTTGGCCGCAACTGTTAAAGCAGCCGCTAATCTTAATATGCAGGTCCTTGATGGCCTGATCCATTTCGACGCTCTTGGCTGTGAGTTGATGCTTGAGTTCTGCAGCCAAGCCTCGGGAGGAGGAAATACCAAGTTTGCACGTGTCAGTGCCTGGGCAGGCGACGATATCCACAATGTTGCTTGCCCCCGTATCGCTCAGCCCCGCGGCATCCAAGGCTTCATACAAGTCATACGCATCGGCTTTGCTTACCCACCGAATCACAAAGTTTTGTTCGACAGTTGTACGAACTGTTCCGTTAGTGAACCGCCGGACAATGTCAGCAAGCAAGCGAAGTTGGTCGGCAGTCAAATCTCCCAGTGGAAGTGCCACGGTTGCGCATACATAACCGGGTTGCCGTTGTGGGCGAAGATTCGTTTTGACCCATTCTTGGTATTGCGGTGAATGATCTTCGGTTGGAAATTCACCCGGTTGTCGCAACGGTTTTTCCTGTTCGTCCGTTACTCCCTCAAGTAGCCGGGTCCACTTGGGGTCGTTTCGCATCTTCTGACGCTCCTCGAGCACCTCTTGTTTAAACTTATCCATGCCCCAGTTATTGACAAGAAATTTAATACGGGCGCGAGCTCGGTTTTTCTTTTCGCCGTGACGTCCGAAGACACGGGCAATTGCCTGAGCAATAGGCAGCATTTCTTCAGGATCCAGGAATTCATCAAAGACTTTGGCCTGGTGTGGAACTGCACCTAATCCACCCCCGACGGTAAAGTGAAAACCACGCTGTTCCTTACCATCAACCTGGCGGGTTACCGCGGTGTAGCCGGCATCATGCATTGCCGTGAGGCCACATGCATGATGAGCGCAGCCACTGAATGCGGGCTTGAACTTGCGGCCAAAATTCTGGGCGTCAGGATGGCCCAGTAAAAACCCTGACAAGGCACGTGCATAAGGCGTTACATCAAATGGCTCATCGGGACATACGCCGGCAAATGGACAGCCGGTTACGTTTCGAACCGAATTGCCACAGGCTTCCCGAGTTGTAATACCGGCTGAAGCCAAGCGGCGCATGATTGCAGGGGTATCGTTTATGTGGACAAAGTGCAGCTGGAAATCCTGGCGGGTTGTGATATGGGCAATCCCATCAGAATACTCCTCCGCAAGATCGGCCAATACCTCCATTTGATCTGGGCTTAGACCGCCAAACGGGATCTTGATCCGCTGCATGCCGGGTGCGTCCCAGACGGTGTTTGGGCCCTTGGTGTTTTTACTGTTGCTGGGGTAGGCAAGTTCCTTGGACTGCTCGCCATCATGACGCTGCCCATTGTCATATCGCTGGCCATATACGCCGCGGCGTAATCGGGTTTCGGCAAATAGTTTCTCGTCGACCTTCCCCTGGCGGCGAAGTTCCATCTCCATCTCAAACGCATCAATCTCTTCGGCAAGCTGGGGTGCGATCGTATCCTTGAGCCGGTCGGTCCAAATTGGATTACTTGCTTTCATGGTGTATTGCGCCCAAGTCTTGGTGTAGGCAAAAATTAACGTTGTTTAGTGTATCATAAAAAAGGGGTTCGATCAATTCATATTGGTTGGTGGTAGTACTGGTCAACCCCCTAGGTTGTTCTACAATGTGGAGGTACACAGGTAGCCAATCATGGCAGATGAGCACAAGTTGCGGGTCTATGATTCGATTCTTGGCCTGCTTTGCGGGCCAGATAATCCCACGCCATTGGTCCGTCTCAATCAGGTTGTTCATTTCAAGCATACGCATGTTTACGCCAAGTTGGAATGGTATAACCCGTTTGGGGCGGTCAAGGACCGGATTGCATCGAATTTAATTCGCGATGCGGAAGAGCGGGGTGTCCTAGGTTCCGACAAGAGCCTTGTTGAAGCCACTTCGGGCAATACGGGACTCGGGCTGGCAATGATTGGTAATGCTAAGGGTTACCGACTCAAGACGCCGCTGTCCGGAAAAATACCAGTTGAAAAGCGTACGATGCTACGCTTTTTTGGCAGTGACGTGGTGGAACTGGACGACACACTGTGTCCGGCGCCGGGGGCGCCGGAGGGTGCAATAGCGGCTGCTAGACAGGCTGCCGAATCAGATGCGCAGACGGTGCTGCTTGATCAGTATGCCAACGATGCAAATCCCGACAGCCATTACCGTACGACGGGACCGGAGATTTGGAACCAGACGCAGGGCAAGGTCACCCATTTTATTGCCGGCCTTGGCACCTGTGGAACCATTACAGGTACGGGTAGGTTTCTCAAAGATCAGAACAGTGATATCCAGGTAATGGGCGTCTATCCAGAAGAGGGGCACGACATTCCAGGTGTGCGTAGCATGGTGCAATTGCAGCAGACCAAGCTCTTCTTTCCCGACGAATATGACCAGATGACCGAAGTGGCCAATCGTCAGGCTTTTGATATGTGTCTTCAACTCAACCGCCAGGAGAGCATCATTGCTGGTCCCAGCAGTGGCATGGCGCTGAATGGTGCATTACAGATGCTTCCTGATGAACCAGGCACCATTGCAGTCGTGATCTTTCCTGACGACGTCTTTAAATACGCCTCCTCGTTCCAACATCACTTCCCGGACTTATGCCCTAGCGATGCGGGTAGTGAAACGGCTGGTCCAACCAAAGACGAACAACTGTTGGCCGAGATGATCGAAAATTTGAAGAACCAATACGATACCGTAAAAGCTGACGACCTGGAAAAGCAACTTGCCGAGCAGGGCGCTCCGGTTGTGGTCGACGTGCGTTCGGCTCAGATTTACGCCGAATCCCATATCATCGGTTCGGTTAATATTCCCCAAGATGAACTGGTTCAGCGAGCTGGTGAACTGCCGGATGATCGTGAATCACCAATTGTCATGGTGTGTAACATTGGTAAGTTCTCCAAACATACGACGTTATACCTTAAATCGATGGGATACAGGCAGGTGCGTAGTATGAAAGGTGGCTTGAACGAGTGGGTTCGCAAGGGACATCCAACAGAATCATCGGTGATGGGGACTTCCTGAACGGCATTTCTGTTTTAACCAGCAGGTACTTGAAATAGTCTTATTGTCACCATCGTACTGCCGGTGGCATGATGGTGGCTGGGTGATCCATAGTTGGCGGTATTGGCATGGATATGATTGCCCACGTATATAGAAGCTGTCCAGTAGATTGGTAGCTGGCCGTCGGGAGGTGTTGTCGATTTTCACCTCGACTAGTTGAAGTACCGTCCACGATTACAACTGTATGCATATAACATGCAATTAGATACCGTCTTGTGTATCCAAGTGGATATCAACTTTTTTAGACGAATTGGCCGATCCAAAAGAAAGTGACGATATTAGAGGATTCAGTTGAATAGCTTGCATAATATTCCTAGAATTAATGGCCCTAGTATGGGGGGCACGAGCCGTGAAAAAACTCTGTGACAAGTGTAATCATCCCGCAACGGTCCATGAAGTTGAGATCGTTAAGGGCCAGAAGATTGAAAAACATCTCTGTGACGATCATGCGCGAGAGGAAGGTATCGCGGTGGGTGAAGACTACAAGCCCATTAACGAACTGCTGACCAACTTTGTGAAAATGCACAGCGGGTCGGCCCCTGCGCACGACCTGGTATGCGACAATTGTGGTATGGGTTTTAGCGAGTTTCGGGAGAACAGCTTGCTCGGATGCCCGCAATGCTACATTGCATTTGAAGCACCGTTAAGTCCACTACTGGAACGTGCCCAGGACAATGGCACGCACCACATTGGCAAAGTGCCGCAGCGTTGTGGTATTGGCGAACGACGCCAAGAGCAATTGCTGCGTATGCGCAACCGCTTGGCCGAAGCGGTCAAGTCAGAAGATTTCGAACTGGCTGCCAGGCTTCGGGATGATATCAGTCAATTTGAGGGTGTAGTCGAATGACACTTGGGCGTATCATGACCAATGCCGGGGAATGGCTGCGGGGGGCTGGTCCACGCAGTGATGTGGTCCTGTCAAGCCGTGTTCGGTTGGCGCGTAATCTTGCCGGCTTCCCGTTTGTCAGTCGATCCAGTCGTCGGCAGCGTGAGGAAATTCTCGAACGCTGCCGTGATCAGATCATGAATGGCCAACTTGCCGAGAATGTTCTTTGGGTTGGTCTGGTTGAATGCCCCCAGGTCGATTGCCAGTTGCTTGTTGAACGTCACTTGATCAGCCGGCAACATGCCAGGGCAAACGACCTGGCGCGAGCGGTTGCGGTTGATACTAACGAAACGTTCTCAATTATGGTTAATGAAGAAGATCATCTTCGAATCGCGGTGCTTCGTAGTGGTGTCCAGCTTGCCGAGGCATTCGAACAGGTAAACCGCATTGACAATATCATTGAAAAAAAGTTGGACTATGCTTTCTCCAAACGGTTTGGTTATCTCACAGCCTGTCCGACCAATGTGGGTACGGGTATGCGTGTTAGCGTGATGCTGCATCTGCCGGCATTAAAGCTAACCGGCGAGATCGACAAAGTTCGTCGCGCAGCGCGTGATATCCATCTGGCCGTGCGTGGGCTTTTTGGTGAGGGTTCTGAGGCCCATGGTGATCTTTACCAAATCTCCAATCAAACCACGCTGGGTCGCAGTGAGCAGGAAATCCTTTCCGAATTCGAACACACGGTTGTGCCGCAGATCATCGCGTATGAGCAGCAAGCCCGCCAAGCCCTTTTGCAACAACGCTCGGTGCAACTGGACGATAAAATTTGGCGGGCTTGGGCGATCCTCACGCAAGCGAGAATGCTGGGATCCGAAGAAGTTCTTACATTGCTCTCGCACCTTCGATTGGGCGTTAATCTTGGGCGTATTCAGACTGTTGATATACAGACAATCAATGAGTTGTTTTTGCTTTCTCAGCCGGCACATCTTCAAAAGATTAATGGATCCGCAATGGAAGGGGCCGCTCGTCGCCAAGGTAGGGCGGAATTGATCCGTCGTCGTCTTGGTGCTGCGGACTAATTGCAGCAGCTCTTTGACGGAACCTGATACACTTATCTATAATTGTGTCCGATACTTTGTTACGTAAAGTTGGGTCGCGGGCCATTCGGCTGTGCTGTTTTCAGGGGCAGATTTGACGGGAAGAATTAACGGAGAATCTGACCTGTAGCCAAGGACTGAATGCAATCGGTTTACATCAAGACATTCTGAGTCATCTCGTGTCGGAGCTTGAGCTGCGCTACGTGATTACGGTGCACCGGGATGAATCGGTCAGGCACTGTATACAGCAGATGCGTAGCTATGGACTAGGTTGTGTTGTGGTCGTTGACAAAAAAAACATCCTGGAAGGAAAGTTCACGGAGCGATTGCTCATCCCACTATTGCTTAGTGGAAAATCATTGGACGAACCTGTTGCAAAACACATGTCCACGGATTGGGGGGCAGTTAGTACAGAGGATCCGATCGTAAAAGTGATTGAACAAATGGAATCCAAGAAACTGCGATTTGTCATCGTGGTAAACTCAAAAGGTCAACCCGTTGGCCTGACGGGCCAAAAGGGTGTGGCCGAGTACATTGCCGAGCACTTCCCGAGGCGAGTAAAGGTTCAGGAAAGCCAGGCCACCAAGATCTTCTTGGACCATCGGGAGGGGGCATAGCCATGAGACGCCGCCGTCGCTCCGTAGATGACAGTGAATTTCAAGATCCACTGAAGAATTATGAGACGCCCGCTTACAATGGCGATCTTGACCGGTCATTGATGGAGGGAAAGATTCGGGATATCAAGATTACCCCCTTTACAGCAGTATTGCCCGAAACGACAATCCAAGATGCGCTCAAGGAAATGTGTGACTCCAGCATTGCTTGCCTTCTTATTGCCCGCGAAGGCAAACTGCTGGGGATCTTTTCCGTAAGGGATGTTTTGCACCGGGTTGTAGAGAATTACGATCGAATTATGAACGATCCGATCAGCGATGTGATGACACCCAACCCGACAGCGGTCTACCGTACCGATAGTCCGGCAAAGGCACTGAATTTGATGGCCGATAGCGGGTTTCGACATCTACCCATACTAAATGTCGATGAAAAAGTCGTTGGTATTCTCGGTCCCCGGAGGGTCACATCCTATCTGCGTGATTTTCTGCCGGATTGACGTCCACTATGACCTTTTGTTGATCGGTTGATGATCGGCATGTGAAGTGTGGCATGTGATCAATCCTACAGCCGTATGTTGCGGGTTGGCCATGGCCAGATCATTGATTTCCCCAAGCCTTCTCCATTGGCCCACCCCCCGTCGGAGGCGACCTGAAATGACGGTTGTGTGCCACAGGACAAAATGGATCGATCGGTGCGTTGTTTGATGGTTGAACGTGCCGATACGTCGTGGAGTTTCAACGACTAAACCCAGTTCATGTTCAATCCACTGCCGGGACCTTGCGGAAGGTTTTTGAGCCTCGAGGTTTTCTGCTGTGGGCATCTGCCACAATCGCGACCACATACCCTTGTCGGGTCGCTGAACCACCAGATGGCAGTTGTGCTTTTCGATCGCAAAGATGTGGTGGGTTACTGACCTTGGGCGGCGTCGTGGATGACGAACCGGCAGGCGATTGACACAACCCTGCAAATAGGCTTGGCACGACTGGCGTACCGGGCAGACGGAACACCGCGGGCGTCTTGGCAGGCAGACCAGCGCCCCTAATTCCATCAGTGCCTGGTTGAATATCCCTGGATGACGAGGTGAGACGAACTTTTCTGCGATTGATTGAAGTTCTCTGCGGGTTGGTCCATCATCGATTGGTTTATCAATGGCAAGTAGTCGAGAAATGACACGTGAAACATTTCCGTCAATGGCAGCCACCTTCTCGTCGTAGGCAATAGATGCAATCGCACCTGCGGTATATGTCCCGACGCCCGGTAGTTGGGACAGATTTTTCAAGGTTTGGGGTACTTGTCCACCAAAGTGATCGATGATCATCCGTGCCGCGGCATGTAGATGCAGGGCTCGTCGGTAGTAACCCAAGCCCTGCCAGAGTTGTAATACCTGTTGTTCTTTAGCTGAGGCCAACGATTCTATGGTGGGCAGTGTTTTGATAAAGCGGTTGAAATACTCTATGACCGTAGCCACTTGTGTCTGTTGGAGCATGAACTCACTGACCAGCACGTGATAGGGATTAGCAGGATTTTGGCCGCAAGATCGCCAAGGCAGCTTGCGGTGATGTGTCTGGAACCAGTTGAGCAGATTACAGCGAAATCTGGCTACCCGTTTAGTTTCAGCTTGCCAACCGTTCAACTGACCATCCTCGATAGAAAGAGCCTCTGACAGGATCTAGATGCACCCACGTTACCGTCAGCAACCCACGTCCAGCAAGCCTTGGCCGTCTGGTTCATCCAGGCCAGATTGACCGTTGCCCCACCCGCCGCTAATGTTCTTATTTAACCCTGAGCCGCCGAGCGCATGAGCAGTGAAAAGAAAGACAAATGTGGCGTATTCGGCGTATGGGGCACCTCCGATAGCGCCCAACTCGCCTATACGGCTTTATACGCACAACAACACCGAGGCCAGGAATCTGCAGGTATTGCAGTAAGTGACGGTGAGACGCTCAATGCGCATGTCGGGATGGGATTGGTAGCTGAGGTCTTTTCCCCCGCGGTCCTTGACCAGCTCGAAGGGGTGGCAGCGATCGGTCATAACCGCTATTCCACAACTGGCTCAAGTCGTGCATGTAATGCCCAACCCCTACTTGAGGAGTTTGGCGGTGGCATTCAGGTTGCAGTGGCCCACAATGGCAATTTGATCAATGCTGGACTGTTACGCGAGCAGTATGAGCAGAATGGTCATATTTTTCATACCTCAACGGACACTGAAGTCATCATCCATCTGCTCGCCTACCATCACCTGTCTAAATCAGATCCCTTGGTGCAGACGCTGGACCATCTGCATGGGGCATATAGTCTGGTCTTTCTCTTCAAGGATCGCATTGAAGCAGTGCGTGACCCTTGGGGTTGGCGACCGCTGGTGATTGGTCAACTCGATAACGGCTCGTTCTGTGTCGCCAGTGAAACCGTTGCCCTTGACACCATCGAGGCCCGTTTTATCCGTGAGGTTGAACCAGGAGAGATCGTGACCCTTTCTGACCGGGGCCTGGAGTCACGAAGATTTGCGCAAGCCCAACGACCGGCGCATTGTATCTTTGAGCACATTTACCTGGCCAACCCAAGCTCAAATGTATTTGGTGACACGGTACAGATAGTCCGGGAGAAACTGGGTGAGGTGTTGGCTGAGGAAGCGCCTGTGGCAGCTGACTATGTGATGCCCATGCCGGATTCAGGTCGGTCGGCAGCTCTGGGCTACGCACGGCGTAGTGGTATTGAATTTCGAGAGGGGATCGTACCGAATCGATATGTGGGGCGTACCTTTATTCAGCCAACACAAGCACAACGGGATATTGCGGTAAATCTCAAGTTAAACGTGGTCAGGGAAGTCGTCCGTGACAAGCGAATTATTGTCGTTGAGGATTCGATTGTTCGCGGTACGACGACGCGGGGAAAGATGAATCAGCTTCGACGCGCTGGTGCACGGGAAATTCACCTGAGAATCAGTTGTCCACCTATCCGCCACGGGTGTTATTTTGGAATTGACTTTGCGCAATCCCAACTTATTGCCAGAGAGAAAAGCGTTAGCGAAATCAGGGAATTTCTGGATATTGAAAGCTTGCACTTTCTGTCGCATGATGGCATGCTGAACTGTGTGAGTAGGCCCGATGACCACTACTGTACCTCGTGCTTTAGTGGTGATTACAGGTTAAATGTCGACAGGCCGGTTACCAAGCTAAGCCTTGAACGTCATCAGTTGAAGATGTTTACTTGATCACGTCTGATTCTTTACTTTCCAGATCTTTAGTCAGTTTCGCCATGTTCTGGCTGTCAATGATAAACCAACGATTGTCGATCCGACTCTGCCCATCGCTGTAGATAATGCACTGATGTGAATGTCCTTCTTTGGCTTCGATATGAATTCTGGCGAGTTGCTCTAATTCCAGTTGCTCGGTAGGAGGTTCGATAAAACGCAGCACCCGCAGGCCTGCCAAGGTGTCGAATAAAATGCTCGCCCCAGATTGATCGATCCTTCGCCCCTCGTTGCTGGTGTATTGACCAGCCTCGTCTTTCGCAATCGTCAACGTCCCATTAGCCCCTTCGATCGTTACCTGGTTGATCTGGTCGATCGTCATTTCGAGAACAGTTCGGTAGCGGAATTCCGCTTTTAGTTTTTCATATAAGTCCTGGTTGATCTCGAATCCCTGATACTCAAATGCGCCGTCCAAGTCGCCAGTCACGTGTCCAACACGTGACTGTGGATCGATGCGAAGGTTGACTTTGGCGCCTTGGGCGGTTGCAAGGTCCACCGTTAAAGCTTGAACCACGCTTGCTGGTTCATGATGCCATTGTTCAGCTTGGAGTGGTAGCAAGGCGGTTAATAATTCGTCCAGGGCGCCACTCTCAAATCGATCCTGTCCCTTGAGGACCCATGGTCCCATCTCATCTTTGGCGGCCATATGCGTTTCGTCATGCACCACCGGTTGACGGGAAAAATCAAAAATGGCACCATCGGGCCATTGAATCACCAGATGATGGACCTTGTCAGCGGTTAGATCTAAAACACGTCGACTGCGAAATGCAAGCGTGGGTTCGAAAACAAGTTTCAATTCATCTGCTGGAACTCGATAGGCTGTTGTCTCGTGATTTCTTCGTACCAGGTAATGATTACTGTTGTCTTCGGTGTGGATTTTCAGGATGTCAGGTTCCGGTCGACCTATGGCGGCGACCGTAACGGTTGCTATTGGATCCTCACCGGTCTGTACATTCGTTTCATAGCTTTCAGCCTGAGCCTTCTCAATAAGCGCATCGATCAACTTGTTGGCTTCAGCATCATCAACATCATAGGGTGGTGTCGGCTCCCCAAACTTCCAGCCATCGCTGCTATGCAGCAACTTAAACGTACTGCGGTTACGTCTTTCGAAAGTGAGTTCCCGAATATCACCTCGATCAATTGGAGTTAATCGAGGATCACGTAGGTCGTCCACGGATTGCTCAAGGTTTTCCTTGTCGGACCGGGAAATCGTGAATATGGCGGTGCCCGGTTCGTCCTCACGGCTCAATGTGGCGAAGAAGGAACTACCGGCGAAATCATCAGGCCCACCGATTCTCAATGTCGTGACCATTGAACGGTCTTTCTCTTTTTCTGTTTCAGCACCATCGACATGGTTGTTCTTTGCATTGGTATCGGATTGGGGAGATGCCGGTGAAGTCCAGATCGAAAGCGTTAACGGTGGCTTGGCCAAGCCATATAGTGAAAGGTCTTGAGGATCATCGGTTACAAACTTTTGGATGTAGATCCGACCAAAATCTTCGATCAATTTCTTGATGGCGTCCTGACTGACACGTCCACTATTCGGAGGAGAAAATGACCAACTGCCCTCAGCTTTGAGCGTCTCAATCGAGATGCCATTTTGCTTCAAGGCAAGTCTCGCCACCTTCCCTTCACCCGGCGTGTCAAAGCTCTTGGAGCGAAGATCCGATATGGGTTTGTCAAGGATTTGGTCGTGAAGATCACCGGCTACCACATAGAACTGATCTGTTCCTTCAATCTTCATGTAACCACGATTTCCAAGTGCCAACTTGTTGCCCAGGTGTATCGTGTGCGGTTTGGGGGGGCCTGGTTTGTCAAAATAAATTGTGACAACGGCTTTGGGTGGGTCCAAGCCAACTTCATTCAGTGGCGGACCGTTCTTGCTGTCCGGCTTGTATCTCTCCACCCACCGCAGTGTTGCGGCGGTTTCCCCGATCTGACGCGCCGACCATGAATTCAGATCGAATTGCACGGGTGCCGTCTGGACCCATTCAGTTCCCACACGTGATAGCATCGCTTCTTTTCCGGCGTTTTCGATTTTTATCTTGGTGACCGCTGGTGTCGGAAAATCAACTGCGGTAAACAGGGGTGTACCCTCTTGTGAGGGGGTCGTGGTGGAATACCCATCCTCAGAGGTGGGTAGGTTCTTTGATTCGATGAAAATATAAAATATGGCTACTGCAATCAGGAGGATCAGCAGAAAAATGGTGGTCTTGAAGTTCATGGGTCTTTGCGATCTTTAAACGGTTCGACGTGTCAGCCAAACGCCAACTCCACAGGCCAATGCCACTAATGGGAGTCCCACTAGCAGTAAAACTTTAATGGCCACAAAACCACCTTGGCTCATTTGTCCCACACGCCGAATATCTTGTGTTCGTGCACTACGCGCAATCAGTTCCTCAAGATCTGCCAGCCAATAAACACTATTGAGGAACAACTCGGCATTGGCTGGGAAAGCAGCACCAGTTAAAGGTGCAGTGCCTGGGCCAAGTTGCCCCCACATGGTTACCCGATTGCTTGCCCAATAGGGATCGGCAACAACAACGATTCTGCCCCTGTCTGTTTTGGCCGCCACTGCAATCGTAAATGAGTCTGCTGCTGTGGTTTGGTTGTACTTTGGATTTGGGGACTGCAGGTTTGTTTCAGCCCACATATCCCGATGGGTGGCACTTGCCAGGACCCAGTGATCCACGCTCGGATTACCAGAAGTGGTCAGGATCAGGGGGCAGGTGACTGGGAAAACACCCCGCATGGTTCCAAGGGCGGTCGTAATTGCGGAATCACCTGTCCATTGGTTAATCATGATGTTGGGACTGGCCGTTGTTCGCCTGTCCGGCAGGATTTCCTGGTAATAAATCTGGCGATCCAATTGTGGGCTGATTCCCCAGGGTTCGATGACATCAACCATGGGATCCTGTGCGCCATAGGCTATTCCCGGATTGGGCCCAAGGATGAACATGGCAGTGTGGCCATCGTCCAGTTTCTGCGTCACCACGTCCGCCACCCGCGATGCTCCGGCAGATGCCGTCGGCATCATTGGGTTTGCTGGTGGCATGGGCGTAATGATCCAGATGACACGTTGGCCTTCTGCAGGTTCAGGAGCAGGCTGAGGTGGCATGGGGGGGCCGCCAAACCCAGGTCGATTTTGACCCATTGGATTCCACTGGCGCACGTCAAAGTTCATGGTCTCAAGACGCTGAGCTACATGGGCGTAGTCGCCACCGGGGCCTGTTGCCGACTGCTGGCCAGCGTAGACGAATACCACCATCGGTTGCCTGTCAAGTTCCAAACCGATCAACGCGCCGGTGATCTTTTCTTCACCTACAAATGCTTGATCAATCAGGTCACCTGGTTGTGCCTGAGCTAGCTGTTCCGTATTGGGCTGGCGAAACATCTCTTGAAGGGAGATGACGCGTATATCACGGGGGCTGCTGATGACAACCGTATTGGGTGTACGAAGCTGGTTACGCACATCATCGTATTTGTCAGCATTGCCGACATCATTCAGTGTCCTATGTGAAATAGCCAGCGCATCTTGTACAGACTGTAGACCATCTTTTAGTTTCAAAAACCTATTACTAACCGATGGGGCCATTGCGGCAGTAGATGCCCAGTTGTTCAAGTTGTTGACTGATACCTCAATATTCTTGTCAATGAGATCAAGTTCCTGGCGTATCTGGCTTAGGACGCCACTGAAGTCCGGAAGCACTGATTCCAAAGACCGATCTACAACCGTTGAAATATCGCTTCGAGATTGGGCCATCCGGCCAATGAAACGCGTGAGTTGGTTTAGAAAAAGCTTGTGCTCTTCATTGACTAACTGCGGGTCATTTAGCACTGCCTGAATCAGGGGTGCTTGTCGAGTAAGTAGCTGTTCTGCCTCCTCCACGGCTTTGCGTCCGTGGTCAATGCCCTGTTGAATCGTTGTTAACTGGTTTTCAAACCGCTTCAATAGATCATTGAAGAAAGACTTTCCCGCCAGAGGCGAAATGTGTTCAACTTCTACCTTGTTTGAGTAGTATTGGTATTCCTCAATGAGATCCTTGGCGTTGTCAATATAGGAGTTGGACTCTGAAATAAGCGTGACAATTTGAAAGTCATTTTCAAGGTTCTTGAGAATTTTTCGTGTTTGATCAGAAAGGCTGTAACGCCGTGAATGCGTCGTGTCGAGACGGACTCGATCGAGATACTTATAACTGATGATGTTGAGGATCAGGACTATTGCCGCAGCAGCAACGATGGCAATAGTGATATTGAAGCCATACTTGACGCGTCGTTGCGTTTGAGTTTCGGATTTCACGTTTGAAATTTTGGCCATGCCCATTCCAATTCCCGGCATTCAATTCGTTGTTATCGCCAGCGCCGACTCTCAAGTGTCTTGACGGCGACAAACAGAAACAAGGCAATGCCGCTGCAGAAATACAGGCAGTTACCCATTACCAATAAACCCTTATTGAACGTTTCGAATTGCGCATTGACATTCATGTAATGCAGTGCTTTTCGTAGATTGGGCCAAACCCATTCTGCTTGAGGCAGGAAGTAAAGGGTGATTGTCAGGAGGCAAATGACAAAGACGGTGATGAGAAAAGCGATGATCTGGTTCTCTGTTAGGGCGGATGCAAACGTGCCAATGGCAAGGTACAGGCCACCTACGAGCAACAGGCCAACAAACCCGCTGATAATCGGTCCCCAATCAGGTGATCCATTCATCTCCAGGACGCCAGCCAGGAAAATAAGCGGCACGAATAATGCCATGAGGAAACCCATTGCGCCAAGCCACTTGCCGATGATGACCTGCGTGTCGGAGATCGGCGTGGTCATCAATGTTTCAATGGTTCCGTTACGGTATTCTTCGCTAACCAGGCGCATGCTGATCGCCGGTATCAGGAAGATCATCAGCCAGATCAAACCACTAAAGGTGCCACGCAAGGTGGCGGGCATATTAGGGGCGAAGGTATTTAGGAAAATAAGTGAGCTGCCTAGCGCAAACAGGCCAATCACGACATACGCAATTGGAGAAAAAAAGAGGCTTGCTAACTCTCGTCTGGCAATTGTAAGTGTCTGTTTCATGGTGATCGAATCAGTCCGAGGCCTAGTTGCTTGGTGCGGTATTGATTATGCGACAGCTTGATCTTGTTGGGCGGTGACTTCTATAAAGAACTGCTCCAAGGTGGCGATCTCGTGACGCATTTCGCGGATGGCCCACCCGTTTTGCAGCATCGCGGCGCCGATTGGTTCGCGAACATCAATGTTCCCGTCAGCAGTAACTCTTATCTGCGTCCAACCGTCATCGGTTTTCGAGGTGGTGGATTGGACGCCATGGATTTCAGTAATGACCTTTTGTGCTGCTTCTTGTGTTGCCTTGGCCTCGACAATGAGTATAGATGATCCGGCAGCCACTTGGCGACGAAGTTCATCGGGGGAACCTTCAGCCACGACCTTTCCCCGTGCGATGATCATTACGCGGTCAGCGGATTTTTCCACCTCCGCCAGAATATGTGTTGATAGCACGATGGTGTGTTGGCCTCGTAATTCTGCGATCAATTCACGGACATGTGTGATCTGTGTTGGGTCAAGCCCGGCCGTGGGTTCATCAAGGATGAGAACTGGGGGGTTATGCAGGAGTGCTTGGGCAATACCAATCCGCTGTCGATTACCGCGTGACAACTGCCCAATTAAACGGCGGCGTAGTTGCTCTAGACCACACCGATCACAGACCATGCTAATGCGATCAGAGCGTGATCGGCGATCCATTCCCTGTAACTTGCCACGATAATGTAGATATTCTTCTACACGCATCTCTCCATAAAGTGGTGTGCTTTCAGGCAGGTAACCGATCTTGCTTCGTGCTTGTTGCGATTGAGTTGTTAGGTCATAGCCCGCCACGCTGGCCCGACCACTGGTCATGGGTAAAAAACCGGTCAGGATACGCAGCGTCGTACTTTTTCCAGCTCCATTGGGTCCTAGGAACCCAATGATCTGCCCCGACTCGATCTGAAAGGTCAATTGATCGACCGCGAGTGTTGGGCCGTACCATTTTGCCAATTCCTGCACATCAATCATGTGGGTCACCAGATTAGTGAATGTCGTTCCTGTCCACCTGACCTTGGGGCGATCGATATAACCTACGCATGGGGAGGTGTCAAGGTTCAGCCGTCGGTAAAAAGGGGATCTTGGCTGCCCGCTTGTGTGTATCGGGGGTTAAAATGCGTTTATGCGGGCTGCGTGAGAATTGGTCATAGGGTTCAAATTTGTACGGGCCAACGCCCATGATTTGTGGAAAATCATCTGGTGTATCAAGGGGTGTCGGGTTGACCGCACTGATCACTCCTAGGCCTGGAATCGCCGGCACTTATTCATGCAAGGTTTTTTTCCGCCGGCTGGTATCAGCACAGAGATATTGGATCTGCGCGGGGCATCTTAACTGATGGGCTGTTTCATCAGCCCAACCGGTTATAGTAAATGTTTTTCACTTGATACGGTGGGGTCACGTCGATAAAGTTGATGATTCGGTACGGTGTGCTGTGCATCTACCTTGGGGATAATTTAGACGGGTTGGTAGTGCGGGTAATCTAAATCGCAGGAACTATGGACTCAATGCATCTTACAGAGATTCTTCAGGCCGATAGCATCAAGGTGCCGCTGACTGCGAAGGGCAAGCAGTCA
>Ga0310125_10000739_pt1 | contig 15957 bp, 13 predicted proteins | sample CB11b_Tmax_Bot8__FD_203508 | JGI IMG/M metagenome (GOLD analysis project Ga0310125, IMG submission 203508) | Marine microbial communities from Western Arctic Ocean, Canada - CB11b_Tmax_Bot8 | ecosystem: Environmental > Aquatic > Marine > Oceanic | place: Canada: Western Arctic Ocean | collected... | reverse complement strand
GACTTCCAGAGCTCCGGATATAAAAATGTCCCGTAATCCTGCTGCAGGCCAACAAGGTAGGCCGCAAATCGACATGCGTGTTCGAGATATTCCGATTTGCGGGTGATCGTGTAAAGCGTGGTAGCCGCCCAAAAGCACCGACTGGCGAGCCCCTTGGCCAAACTTTGACACAAGTGTCTCAAACACCTGTGGCCAATGTCAGGAACAACTACAGCAATTCAAGTTTCAGATACCCATTGCCTCATTGCCGCTTCGATCGTGTCCTCGTCATAACCCCGCCGGGCCAGCAGGGCCCACAACTTGCTAATCCGCTTGGCCCCATCCAGCTTCGCCATTGCCGGCCACTGCCGACGAACCAGTTCGCTGGCCTGTTCAAGCGTATCACACGACTGAAAATTGGCCTCCACCAGTCTTGCCACGACCTGAGGATCGATACCGTGCTGCAACAGCTTGCTTTCAATCAATTGCGGGCCGGCAGGTTGGCGACGGCATATCTGCGTTATCAGGAACCGTCCCAATGCCTCGTCGTCAATCAGCCCCAGTTCGCCAAGTCGACCCAATACCCGCCGACATACCTCGGCATCGCAACCATCATGTTCCAACTTGGTTAAAAGCTGGTGACGACTAAGGCCCCGCCGACCGAGTTTGGCCAGCGCTGACCGCATTACATGATCGAATTGATTCGGATCATCCATGGAAACTTTTAATAATATCGATCATATTTGGCCGCACCACCGCACCCTGATATACTGCAACTGTTTATTGGGGGTGTTTGCGCCAAAAGCAGCGACAACTGAGCATGGGCCCTTAGAGCCTGCAACAGTGGCAGGCCCCCCTGTGGAGACTAGCTGCGTAGAAACGTGGACCTCACCAACAGTGAAGGCTTCCCTAAGCAAAAAAATAAACGCCCTAACGCTCTGATGGAAGGCCCATCATGATTCAACCACAACCCCACGTTGCCCGTGACCTGCCCCCTTTGGGCGACGATCCCGGCACGACTACCGACACCACCACACCCGGTAGCTTTGCCAACCCCGGCCGTGTCGGCACGCCGTACACTTTCAGTTCACCCGATACGCCCGGCATGCCCGAGCCCAGCGACAAGACGGCTTGGGATTTCATGCCGCCCGAGCATGAGGTTTACCAGCCCGCGACGCAACTCGAGCACGCTCGCCAAGGCGCGATTACCCCCCAGATGCAACGCGTGGCCGAGCGAGAAAAACATCTTACTGCACAGCAGGTACGTGACGAGGTCGCAGCAGGGCGCATGGTTATTCCCGCCAATACGGTGCACTTGGATTACAGGCTTGATGCCATGTGTATCGGCCGAGCATCGTGCACCAAGATCAACGCCAACATAGGCGCATCGCCCGTCTCCTCCGATACCAACGAGGAAATTGAAAAGCTTGACTGGGCTATCAAGTGGAACAGTTCAACAGTGATGGATCTATCAACGGGCGGCAACCTCGATGAATGCCGCGAGGCCTTGATCCGTCACAGTACCGTGCCCATTGGAACAGTGCCCATCTACTCGATGATCATCGGCCGCAAGATCGAGGATCTGACCTACGAAGACATCCTCGCCGGTATGGAGCACCAGGCCCGCCAGGGTGTGGATTACATGACGGTGCACGCCGGTGTGCGCCGCGGTCATCTGCGTTATGTCAAGAACCGCCTGATCGGTATCGTCTCACGCGGTGGCAGCCTGCTGGCCAAGTGGATGATTCACCATGGCAAAGAAAACCCCATGTACGACCTGTGGGACGATATTTGCGACATCTTGCGTCGCTACGACGTGACCTTTTCCATCGGAGACGGCCTGCGTCCCGGCGGCCTAGCTGATGCTACCGACGCCGCTCAACTCGCAGAACTGGAAACCCTCGGTGAACTGACCGAACGCGCCTGGAAAAAGGGCGTGCAGGTCATGGTCGAAGGGCCCGGCCATATCCCACTCGACCAGATTGAATACAACATGAAGATGCAACGCCGCCTGTGCCACGGCGCCCCCTTCTACGTCCTCGGCCCGCTGGTGACCGATATTTTCCCCGGCTACGACCACATCACCAGTTGTATCGGCGCCACCAACGCCGCCTATCACGGCGCCGCCATGCTCTGCTACGTCACCCCTAAAGAACACCTGGGCTTGCCCAAGAAAGAAGACGTCAAGCAAGGCTGTGTCGCCTACAATATCGCCGCCCACGCAGCCGATGTCGCCCTGGGCATCCCTGGAGCCCGCGACCGCGATGATGAGTTGACAAAAGCTCGCGCCGCATTGAACTGGGAAAAACATTTCGAGTTGGGCTTCGACACCGACACCGCCCGGGCCTACCACGACGAGGACCTCGATGTGGACACCGACTTCTGCGCCATGTGCGGCCACGACTGGTGCTCCGTACGCATCAGCAAGGAGATTGTGCAATTCGTCTCCGGTAAAGACGCCGACTACGCATGGGATCAACCCAAGGTCACGGACGCCCTGACCGATGATCAGCGAAAAATCCTCGAACAGCGAGGCAACCTGTCCCCCGATGAGATTCACAAACTTGCTTCAAAGACCAAGCAGGAAATGACCAGCGACAACGGCGAAAAAGCTAGTTGCCACAGCGACTACGTGGACGACGACTCGGCCAAGCATATGCAGCAGGAAAAACTGGTCCAAATTAATACCGCTCCCGCGCACAACATCGCCAAGCACGATTCAGTGATTTGACGCTTATAAGTGTGCACCCGGGCGAAACCCTCGGCCCGTCAACCCACAGCCATCACGCCGACGGGCCGGCTGTTTGCAACATGCCCTTTTCACCGAAGAACCCCATCGCCTCATCAGTCGAACCAAACACTTTTGTTGCCGTCTCGGTAATAAATGGACTGGGCGACTTGGCGGGTTTCCAGATCACGTAGACTTCCTTACCGTGCTCAAAAGCGTGCTGTAATTCCCTCTCGACACCGCTGGACAGGCCGGGAATACCGCCGGTTGCGCCGGGTATTTCCGGGATATAGCTGATGATCATGTCCGACTGATCGATCATCTTGAAATCACGGGCATAAATCTGCCCATCTACGTCACCGGCGATGTCGAGCACCTGCTTGACAGGCACATGAATGATCTGCGGTTCATCGCCGTCATTATTGCGGATGGTCACTTCGATAAAGTCCTTTCCCTGACGGGTCGCTTCCAGCGCCTGGTCGAGCATGACTTTTTCATCCACGTCGCCGGGATCGAAGGTCACGAAGTGCTCGGCCAACTGGGCGCGAAAGACATTGATTTCCGCCAGCACGTCGGGCATGTCCACGACGTGGCTCATGGGAAACGATGGGTATATCTTGGCCATGTTAGGCCGACAAATCAGCCGGAAGCAGGTGCCCAGCGTGTTGGCGACCCGACCGCGAGAAAGAATATAAAACCGATCAGCGCAACCCAAGGCCTGGGCAACCAACTGCGTGGCCATGATCTCTTCCTCGCGCCAGACCATCATGTCTTTGAGCGTCGCATCCACCGTATGATCTGCATGCAAACGGTGGTGGGCAACCTCGATGTTATCCAACAGGCAGATCAGGGCATCGGGCTTGAGCATCTTCATCTGGTCGAAATCAAAGGCGCTAAACAATCCGTGCCGCCAACGAAAGGTGGCGTGCGTGTTGACCAAGACGTTGGGCTTGCCGGCCGAATCGGCGATGATGTCCTTGAACACGGCCCGGCGCAGGGCATTAAGGCGAGACAGCGGCAGATCGAGAATCCGCCCCGACTTTACGTCCGGCGCCTCGGCGTACATCAGGTCGCCCACGTGATAACAGTCGATTGTCAGCCCGCAGGCGCCCGCTAGACGCTGAACGCCTTGCAGATAGCTTTTCTTATCCATCCCCACTTGTCCGGTGACTATCACACGCATGGTTAAACCCGCAGGGTAATTTTCAATTTAGATTTCGTATCGATTATATCGAACGGGGGACAGTTGTCAGTGGCCCGGTGGCATCGCAGGTGTTTAGGGGGTAACTTGTCACCGAACGATGTTAACGTCATCATATTAACAACAGGGAACCTTCGGTTTACAAGCCACTCGGAGCAAATCATGGCGCAAGTCATTGCAATTATTGGGGTCATCATCGCTTTCTTGGTCGTGCTTTTCTTCACGGGCCTGATTGTCCGCGAGTTTGCGCTGTGGCTTCAGGCATTCGCAGCCGGGGCGGGGGTCAGCTTCTGGGACCTGGTCGCCATGCGCTTTCGCAAGGTCAACTCGTCAGTGATCGTCCTATCGCGCATCCAGGCGGTCAAGGCGGGCATCGACATCTCGAGCAAGGAATTGGAGACGCATTACATGGCCCGCGGGCGTGTACCCAACGTGGTCAATGCCATGGTAGCCGCCGACCGGGCCCAGATCGAACTGCCGTGGAAGACGGCCTGCGCCATCGACTTGGCCGGACGTGATATTCTCGATGCCGTCCACACCAGTGTAAACCCCAAGGTGATTGACTGCCCCAGTGCAAACAGCGGCAGGGTGACGATCGATGCCGTGGCCCAGGACGGCATTCAACTCAAGGCCCGGGCACGGGTGACGGTTAGAGCCAACATTGCCCGGCTAATCGGCGGCGCCACGGAAGAAACAATCATCGCCCGCGTCGGCGAAGGCATTGTCACAACCATCGGTTCGGCCATTAGCCACAAGGCCGTGCTGGAAAATCCCGACCAAATTTCCAAGAGGGTGCTGGAAAAAGGGCTCGATGCCGGCACCGCGTTCGAGATCCTGTCGATCGATATTGCCGACATTGACGTGGGCGAGAACATCGGCGCCAAACTACAGGGCGATCAGGCGGAAGCGGACAAGCGTCGCTTCCAGGCCGAGGCGGAAAAGCGCCGGGCCATGGCGGTGGCGCAGGAACAGGAATTCAAGGCCGAGGAACAGAAAAATCAGGCAACGGTAGTGCTGGCCGAGGCGGAGGTGCCCAAGGCCATGGCCGAAGCATTCAGGGCGGGTAATATGGGCATCATGGACTACTACCGCATGCGTAACATTCAGTCTGACACGTCGATGCGCAACACCATCGCCGGCGAGGAAGATGAGGGTGACACCTCTACCTGATAAGAGTCTCGCTTAATTGACATAACGTTGCAGGGCCCCGCGGTTGTGGGATGAAACGGCATTGCGCAGCACATCGGTGAAAGCCCACAGCGTCGGCTGGGCCGCATCGCCGAGGCCCAATACCCGCAAAACTCGATGCTGCAACTGGTCAAGGGCAAAGCCGGTCGCAGCGCTGATCGCCAGCGGGTCGTCGCAACTGCAGCCGCTACCGCTAGCCGGTCCGTCGTCGACTTTATTGATCAGCCACAGATCAGCCGCACGAGGCAGGCTGGGCCAGTCAGTATCGCAATCGCACATGGCCAGCAGGACATCAGCATCGGCGATAACCCGCCGGGCCATGGATATAGCGCGTTGCTCTATTGGGTCTGCGCTATCGCGCAGGCCGGGCGTGTCCAGCCAACGCACAGCCACGTTATCGGCCACATCACCGCATGGGGCACTTAGTTCCGCAAGCCCCGCCACCCAATCACGCGTCGTGCCGGGTAAATCAGCAACCAGGCTGACCTGCTTACCCAAAAGTCGATTCGCCAAGGTGCTCTTTCCCACGTTGGCTCGGCCGACAACAACCACCGAAGGCGGATCAACCAACCGATCAAGCGCATTGGCGCGACACAGGATCGCTTGTGCGTCAATATCTTGCTGTAATGCCTTATGCCAAAGCGAGGGCTGTGCAGCCAGCAAATCTATCGCTGCCGGGCTGACAGCACGCGACAGGGTTGCAAGCATGTCCGCTTCCAGGTCGCTGGCCGCTTCCGGATACAGGTCGCATGCTGCCACGTTGTTGCCACAAACACAACCGCATCGCACTAGGTGATCGACCAGTTTCACCACGACGCGTGGCCCACCGTGGGGCATGATTTGGGCATATGGCCCGCATCGACCTGCCAAACGAACCACACAGCCCTCATCTATGTCAGCCAGTTTTACGTAACGCAGGCGTGACTCGGGCCAATCCGTTGAGCCCGTTAATCTGCTGAGCACAGGGCAAATACCCTCGCCGTGCAGCTGGATGATCGCCACCGCGCCGATATTGGGCGCCGTAGTGACCGTGATGTGCGGCGCTGGGCTGGTCAAAGAATGTCAAGAACTTGTGTCATTGTCTCGTTGATTGCTTTCATCTTCCGTTTCCTTCGGCCCCGAGAGAGTCAGCTTCATGCCCAACAGCGTCAGGTTAGGCACCACGCGATCGACAAGGTCATAGTCAGCAAACAACAATTCTCCATCACCACCGGTAGCCACGACCGCCGGGTAAGTGCCAGCCAGTTCAGCGTAGCGTTCGGTCAGCTCTCGTACCATGCCGCGCAGGCCGTGGAAGACCCCGTTGCGTATGGCTTCCACGGTGTTGTGACCGACAGGTTCGTCGGGCGCGCTTACCAAATCGACCGCGGGCAATTGGCTAGCGCCTCTGGACAACGCATCAAGCATCATACGCACTCCCGGCGAGATGGCACCACCATGAAAAATTCCAGACCCGTCAATAAAGTCAACGGTTACGGCCGTACCGGCATCGATGACGACACAGCTTTGCCGCATGGTGTCATAGGCGGCCGCAGCATTGAGCAATCGATCGTCACCGACAATCGCTTCCGGATCGAGATGGCGTCCAATGGGCACCGGCAGATCCTTCTCCACCCACAACGCCGTTTTTCCCAGCGGCTCAACCATCTCAGCAATGCGCTGCGCCACCGGCGGACAAGTCGAAGCCAGCAACACAACCGCGTTACGCTTCGATTCCAACTTCTGCATCGATTTTTTTATCTGCAGCGAAAGAGCGTCGACATTATCGCTGCAGATACAGTGCACATCTACAAGCTTTTGCTCTTCGAACGTACCAATCTGCGTGTTCGTGTTACCAACGCTGATAGCCAGTAGATTGATGGCGGTGGCGAGCGGCGATGATTGATTGTCGTGTGGCATTCTTAAAATTGTACGATACAGCAAGTGACAATTAAAATCGGCTGATCCTAATTTTCCTACACTTGCCACGCCACGTCCGGGCGTTTGTGACTTTTAACCTGGTGCCAACAGGATTCCATCAACGCATCGACACCCGTTCGCACAGCCGCACTGACGACCATGACAGGCTGGCGACCAACGGCCTGGGCAATCCGCCCAACAACGGCGTCACGATCCGCCTCGTCGGGAAGCAGATCTGATTTGTTCAGCGCGATCACCTGCGGCTTGTCGGCCAAAGCAGGCGAATATTGCGACAACTCATGACGAACCGTTTGATAGTTTGCCAACGGGTCGGTGCCGTCAATCGGCGCCATATCAACCAGATGGACGAGCAGTCGTGTTCGTTCGATGTGCCGCAAGAATTCGTGGCCCAGCCCCTGCCCCTGGCTGGCGCCCTCGATGAGGCCGGGGATATCGGCAATGACCAACCGGCGCGGCACATGATGGTCGCCGGGCAATTGGGCGATCCCCAAGTTCGGTTCGAGCGTGGTAAATGGATAATCGCCTATCCTCGGTCGGGCAGCGGACACGGCCGCCAGCAACATGGATTTTCCCGCGTTGGGCATACCCACTAGTCCTACGTCGGCGATCAGCTTCAACTCCAACCTCAGGGTGCGTTCTTCTGCCGGCTCACCGGGGGTGGACCGCTGCGGTGCCTGTTCGGTAGCAGACTTGAAATGTTCATTGCCGAACCCCCCCCTGCCGCCACGGGCCACGATCAGGCGTTTGCCCGGTTCATCAAGATCGCCGAGAAGTTGCTCGGTCTGGTCTTCGTAAACCAACGTGCCCAGCGGGACAATAACCTGCAACTCCTCGCCGTCTGCGCCGTGACATTGCTTGGCCCGGCCCGGCCGGCCGTCCCCAGCGTACCTGTGATGGCGCCCGGAAAGGTCAAGCAAGGTATCCACAGCCGCATCGGTGCTGGTCATAAGAACGACTGAGCCACCATCGCCGCCATCACCACCGTCGGGACCGCCCTTGGCGTTAAATTTTTCCCGGCGAAAGCTGACTAGTCCGTCTCCGCCCTTGCCGCTGCGAACGTAGATGATCGCCCTATCGACAAACATGGTGCCCCTCAACTGTTCAGCGGCATCCAAAAAAACAGGCGCCCTGACGACGCCAAATGAGTAGATCAGAATTACCTGTCTCGAAGCTCAGGCGGTCTTTACCACGGACCTGATGCTCACCTTGCGGCCGCGGAATTCGACTGTCCCGTCAACAAGGGCAAAAAGGGTGTCATCGTTGCCGCGTCCAACCTGAAATCCGGGCTTGAACTTCGTGCCACACTGTCGCACGATGATCGATCCAGCCCGGGCCTGCTGACCGCCATAGAGCTTGACACCGCGGTATTGTGCGTTGGAATCGCGGCCGTTCTTGCTGCTACCCTGTCCCTTTTTATGAGCCATGTCATACCTCGATTGACTGCTAAGTGACCGCCTTTCACGGAAAGACATATTATAGTAGCTACTTGACTTTGAGGTCAATCGCCCGCCCGGCCCGTGATTGCCGGGCGGACAACACAGGGGTTTATTGGCATGTTACGCCCAGACTTGGTGATCATAATCGTCACGTCTTTGCTCTGGCTGGGAGCCTGCGGATCGGCGCCACGGGTAACACCGCCAGCCTGCTCGCCGACGGATGGATCACTGACGCCCGATATTCCCTTTCTTCAGGACCAGCCGCTGACACTGGAAGAAGTTATCCAGCGAGGTGATCGCGTTCTGTTCGTTGGCGACGAACTAACCCAGCAGATGCTTTATACCCGTGCCCTCGCCTGCGCCTTGATGGGCATGTTGCCCGACTATAACCTTCAGTTTTTCAACGGAGGCAAAGACGGCGCCACAGCCTCTTCGACGAGTATGTGGGTCGAAGACCTTCTGCAACTGGCCCAGCCAACGGTCGCGTTCATCTGCCTGGGCCTAAATGACGCCGCCAGCGGCGCGACCGATGTGACATCGGCCAATAATTACCGACGCGACCTAGGCGCACTGATAGACAAGATAAAACCCCATGTACGCAAGGTCATTGTCATCAGCGCGCCACCGATCGATGCCGGACACCTCGACCTGGAATCCGACAAGGCTGCCAATGCGGGCCTTTGGGCCATGGCCGAGGCAGCAAAGTCCGTCGCAATCGATCGGGGTGACGGGTTCGTGGACGTGTTTGTGCCCATGCGCCGCATATACATGTTGATTGCCCGTCACAATGCCGCCGCAACACCACGATGCCAATCGCTGCGCTTGACCATCAACGGACGGCTGCCCACCCAACCGGGCCACGTCGTGCTGGCCAGCGTCATGCTCTACGGTATGGGCGTTACCTCCAAGCAACTCGATCCGGTTGGCTGGTCGCCGCTTCCCCCCGACCAGATGCGCCAGATTCGAGGTGCACTGGGCTTGCAGTTATCCGCGCCATCACTAGCCGCAGCCCAGCACAGCCGCAACCTCTATGAGAGCATGACCTTGTTTGACCAGCAATTTTTCAACCTGTGGCGATTGGCACCGCTCAGCCACAGTGGCCCCTCACGTCAAGCCCTGATGGCCAAATGTGAAGCCGCGTGGACCGCGGTACGACGCCAAGCAGCGCGGTACCGCCACCCGTTGCACTCACCGTAGCGTTTTCAATTAGCAACATTGGGGCAGGAACGACAAAAGTCTGCCCTCGCGGGCCTCACACTGTCCGCACTGACTACTACTTGCCGGATAATGTTGCGGTGACCGATGCGGGCATAGGTCACGGTCCCCGGGACGTATTTAAGGTCCTGCGATTGGACGCCAAGGGTGACGAAGGGAAATACATCGCAGTCATGGCCGATGGAGGTATGGCCATCGACCACGACGTGGGAACGAAGTGTCGTATTGTTGCCAATGGTCACGTCGGCGCCGACGGTGCTGAACGGACCGATATTGCAATCGTCACCGATTTTCGCGTCGGCGTGGACTTCGGCGGATTTGTGAACGTTAGTGGCAATACGATACGGGGTTAACCAATCAACTAGTCACACCCCAATATAAAACGAAAATCAAAGAAGATGAATAAAAAATGGAGAAAGGATGAAAACTTTGTCAGGTCCTCTTGGAAAGGTGGCCTGATAGACCTAGATATTTTTATTAGCTATCGCGCGTTCGTATGGAGTCATATCCATGGCGGGATAACGCGCTGCAACGCCTTCCACCGTCTCGGGTGTCCAGTATTCATGGCCTGGGGACGGAAAACCTAGCAGGGTACGTTCTTCGGGCGAGGCTCCTTCGATCCATTGGCGGAATTCAGGTCGTATGGCCTGGGCGGACCAACCCACGATGCCTAGCCACTTCCACGCAGCTGGGGCGTAGGTAATAAATTGACCGATTCGGCCCGCGTCAGCTCGGAACGGCGTGCCCCGATGAAACGTCCGCATGCTATACGCGAGCAACGAGCCGGCGGGTACCACCACGTTGATTTCGTTGTCGTACAACTCGGCTCGATCTTCGCGCGAATAGTGCGCGGGCCAGCGAAGTTTTTCTGGGTAGTGCGTCCAAGAACACACGGCCGTTGGCGCGTGGTCTGCCGAGACGTCGGTGTAATAAAGTAAGTAGGCAGTCTGCCAGTACGCAGGATCGTCGGGAGGATACGCCAGTGTGTGGTTGACGAAGTCGCAGTGCATGCCTTGGTCTCGGTCACCGGGGTGTCCCTTGCATTTGACGCTGAGGTGGGACTGTTCGCAGTAGAGGTCGTTGTGCTCCATCATCTTGGCTGCAAACGCCTGCAGTTCAGGGTGAAGGGTGATGTCGTTTAAAAATAATCCGGTATAGGGAAATTGCTTTGCCCCCCGGCCGGGGATCTCGCGGCTTTCCCAGCCCTCAGGTTTCGGCAGGCTCGGATCGTCACAGTACTCGATCCATCCGGGCAGGGTGTCGGTGAGATCCGCACGCGCACCTTCCAACTCCTCGGGAGTGAGAAAATTCTCCACGATGACGAAGCCGTGGTCTCGGTAGTGATCGATGTGCGACTGCCGAAAGCGCTTCACATTAAGGACCTAAATCAAAGATGTTCAAGGAACCAGTCGCGGGCCATCGTTGAGGCTTCGCGATAGTTTTTTTCGTAGATATCGTAATGTCCTCATTGGAAGACGTGATGCCGCGAAATCGTGGTTGGCGGCAGTGCTTTGTGGGCTGCCATACCCGAGTTTTCGCGACCGCCGTATTCTTCGTCTTCTTGATCGAGAATGAGTGTCGGCACACTAATGGTTCGGGCCGCGACTCGAGGAAGGTAGCGCCACATGGTCCGGCTGTCGCCGGCGCCCCTGAGCGACTCCAGCATCTCGGGAGATCGCGGGGCCGACCAAAGTTCGCATTTCGCCATCGTGGAACCCAGTGTCTGTCCTTCGGCTGGCACGTTAGGGGGCCATCGCTAGTGTCCCACGCCGGGCTAAGCATTTAACTGCCGTCACTCCAGTGAGGCACCGAAACGTTACCCCAGCGCTGCGGATCGTAAACCCGTTTTGGATCCGGCGCCGGACGATCCTGCGTGTAGATACTCAACACCCCCTGCCAATAGTGCATTAACTCCTGCCGCGTATCGCCCAACACGTCGGCAAAAAATACACTCGGTCGGTTTTTACGGTAATTCTGCTCGTTACACCACCCTGAGGGTAATTCCACCACCTTGCGCCCGTAGCCATCGTAGAGTCCAAAGCCGCGATACGACCCGAGGTGAATCAACTCGCGTCCATCTCCAGACCAGTTGATCGGGCCGGAAGGGTGACCGACCGGGTCGGGATGAAACCGGTCCAACATGGTGCCACGCCCGTTGATGATGTGGATAATGCCCATGCTGCCCCATCGGTTTCGCCCTACGAATTCAAGGCCAGGCAGGTCCGGGCGGAGATTGCCGAACAAACCGCCCTGCGTATGGCCGCTGCGGAAGCGAGCCCGGGTCTGGCCCGTCTTGCCGTCAATCACGTATACACCGCCCGAACAGACGAACAGCGTCGGGTCCAGTTCCTCATCACCAGCAAAATTGTTCATCACTGAAAAATCAATGTGCTTGGCGCCGGCGCGGCCGAGTATGTCATCGCACGCCGGCATCTTCCAGATCGGCTTGCCCTCGGATGACAGCAGGGTATAGCCGGCCATCACCTCGTCACGACCATCGCCATCAACGTCAAAAAACTGGGCTGCATACGAATGGCCAAAGCCCGGCGGCTCTGCGGTATAAGCCCACCGCTCGTTGAAATCCTTGTCCATTACCATGATGGTGGCTTTGTCGTCGTCCACCTCACCAACCGGCATGTCGCAAAATCGCAAGAGAATATCTCCGCCGCCATTGCCACAGACATTGCCTGGCCGATCGGCCAAGCCTGAATGAAAGGCGACCACCTGATGCTTGACTGGGCGGGGAAACGCGGGCGTAGCCACCACCTCACCAGTTGCCAAGTTGATCACTTCAAAACGGTCATTACGTACCACGACCAACTCGCGGTGACCGGCCGGCGCGTCACGGTATACGGTAAACGGACCGTCTGCCAGCGGTTTATCCCGCTGCCAGAGTACTTGGCCTTCCAAATCCAAGGCCGTCAGTTGAAAATCATCCTCTGACGTCCGCATCAACAATATGTCCGGCTTTTCGGTATTGCGCAAGTTGGCAATTCCAATTGAATCAGCAGCAAATTCGCTCAGGTCGAGCGTTTTGGCCAGCTTCAAGCCCGGATACGTCTCTCGCTGCGCATCGACTTGCTTTTCGTAGTTCGAGCGTAACGCCGCGTTGTAACGCTTCTGCCCCGACGTCATCGAGACCTGCGCAGCGGCGATCTTGCCCAGTGAGTTGCCGCGAATACCTATCCGCCCACGCGGATAGCGGCTGTCTGTCGCCGTCAGGACAATGCCCCCGCATGAACATCGAAAACCCGAACCCGTCGCCTCGATCTGCAAATCGTAATACTTGTCCGGGTCAAGTTCGGCCGCCCGTTCAGCCAGAACGTCCCACTCATCGTTGTCGCGCCGGTACAGCACAAACCGCCGTAAACCTTCCATGGCGAAAAAATAAAAATGGCGATGATCTTCGTAGCGCAAGACGATACCGATACGCGATTCGGTGCAGCCTGGTATGTCGTGATACTCCACGCATTCAGGCGTGGTCATGCGTACCTTCGCGTTGACACGCACGTCCGACCAGAAAGGATCGGTCGTCAGCAGGTAACGCACGTGCATGACCTTCCACTCGATGACATTGCCGCCGGCAGCGTCGTCGTGAGCCACCTGCAATTGTGACAGTTGATTGCGATACCCCCAGGGCGTCATGTCGTTGTACCAACCGGGGAAGTAACGAACCTCCGCGTCACGGTCCACCGTGCCAGAATTGAAATAATCGCCCTCGGGCGCCGCGGCGGGCTCTAGAGTCAAAACAGAATCGCAGGTCGCTTGTTTAGTCATCGCATAAATCTATTTGCATCACAAAAAAAACAGTCTTCGACTACTATACATGACCGTTACCCTAATGTGTTAAAAGATTCACTGAAAATGAGTCGTAACCTGCAAACCCTGGCCGGCTGTGTAACCGCACAGGGCCGCCCCATCGCCGACGTCGCTGTTTCCAACGGAATGGACGTCACACTTACCGGAACAGACGGCCGATACATCCTACCCCGCCATGGCGACACGCGGTTCGTATACGTCACCAAGCCCACCGGTTATGCCGTACAGGAACCTTTCTACCAAGATATCCGCCAAGCCCCGCCCGCCGCTTGCATCGACTTCAAGTTGCTAATACGCGATGAGCCGGTTCCATTCAATTTCGGCGTGATAGGCGACCTGCACGTGGCCGACCCGTTCCCCTCCGGCTCACTGGTAAACATGGCCATGATCAACAAGGCCATGGACTGGGCCAGCCAGGACACCAAAGCGCACGACGGAGTGTTTCTGGTCAGTGTCGGCGATGTTACGCACAAGGCCCGCGACAACGAATTCAAGCTCCTGGCCGAAATGAGACACCGCCTGCCCCTTCCTTTTTATTCGCTTATCGGTAATCACGACACCAGCCAGAGCACGCCTTCGAACTATGCCGACAACTACCAAACAGCCATGGGGCCAACGTGCTACAGTTTCGAATACGGCGGACTGCACATTTGCATGTACGACCTCTACTGGCTGGAAGACCGTCACCGCTACCGGCCCTGGCTGGACAATGACCTTGCTGCCGTGGCCGAAGGCATGCCCTGCGTCGTGGTCATTCACGATGGGTCCATGCCCAGCGATTTTTACGATTCCCTACCCGCCAACCGCGTCATCGCCGTGCTCGGTGGCCACTGGCATACCTCGCGATGCTTCTATCACAATGGCCGGCGGCACTACGAGGTCAACCCCATCGTCCCCTGCGGCTCAATGGACGGCTCACCGACGTCCTACCGGCGAATGATCTTCGACGGCCGCGAGTTAACTTCGTCAATACGCGTTTATGTCAACGACCAGTCGCTGCGCCGCGCCACATTCTGCGCCCTGGATGAGCCCGCCAAGCGGTTCACAGACCAGCTGGTCATTGACCAGATACAACCCGGTGCTGACTGGGCCACCTTACACGGGCCGCAAAACACACGGGCCACGGACGACATCATCACCTTGCCGCTGCGCCTGGCCTGGCGATCGGCATGCCCCGGCGGCGCCCTACTCCAGTCGCCGATAGTCGCCGCTGGCAGGGTATTCATGCCCTCCCAGGACGAGGAAAGACCCTGCGGCTACCTTACTGCTTTCGACCTGTTCACCGGCAACGAATGCTGGACCGTGCAGCGCGATGCGCCCATTCGTTTCAGCGCTATGCACCACAACGGCGTTGTTGTCTGCGCCACGCTTACGGGTGAAGTGCTCGCCTGCCATAGCGACAGCGGACGTATCTTGTGGACGCATCAATTGGGCGACCCGAGCGTGCGACATGTGTACCAGGCTCCGTCGGTTTACCGGGACACCGTGTTGATCGGCACCGCCGCCTACTTTGCCTGCCTTGATATACGAACCGGCCAAGCGCGATGGGTGCGCCAGGATTTGGCCGGTGAATGGGCCGCGTCGTACGGATCAGCCGCCGTAGATGGAGATCGCCTCTATGTCGGCTTCGGCGGTCAACCGCATCAGATGTGGTGCCTCGATGCAGAGACCGGCCAAACGATTTGGGATATCCCCGGCCGAAAGCGGCTGGGCGACGGCTGCGCGGGTGCGCCCGTGGTCGGCCAAGTCATGGGCGGCACCTGCAAGATGGTTTTCTACCACCGCCGCGGGGCCGTCGTCGTCGGCGCCTTTTGCGATAGCGGGCAAATCAACTGGACGTACCATTTTGATGGCGGTTACAGCTACGGGTCCCCGGCATTCAAGGCCTTCCGCCCTGATCCGGATCGCGGGCAGACACTTTCCGGCGAATTCCTGTTTACGCCTCGCTCGACCGGTTCGCTGGCTTGTCTGGCAGCCCGCGAGGGAAAACTGAAATGGCAGTGGAAAGCTCCACGCGGCCCATTGCCGATCGGTGACAATGGCCAGGCGATGATCAGTTCGCCGCTGGTGACCGGACCGTTTATGCACGTTGCCTGTATGGACGGCACCATGCGCACAATCGATGCCCAAGATGGCCGTGAAATCGGGTTGGTAAAGTTTGGCGCACCGTCCCTGTCGTCACCGGTCGCCACCGGCAACGTGCTGGTCGCAGCTGATTGCTCTGCTGCGGTCAGCGTGTTCGTGGGCAGCCAGGACTAATTCGATGAGCCGGACTGATACATTGCAATTGACTGCTGGCGGCCAACCGCGAGCAACGATCGTTATTCCAAAAACCGCCGACCAGGTGGAGCGATTCGCCGCTGTCGAGTTGCAGCGTTACGTCAAACAGATATGTGGCGCCCAACTCGCCGTTGAAGAAGATGGTCGAACGACTGCCGGCACAAACCACGTGTGCATCGGCCGCACGTCAA
>Ga0310125_10000738_pt1 | contig 15960 bp, 7 predicted proteins | sample CB11b_Tmax_Bot8__FD_203508 | JGI IMG/M metagenome (GOLD analysis project Ga0310125, IMG submission 203508) | Marine microbial communities from Western Arctic Ocean, Canada - CB11b_Tmax_Bot8 | ecosystem: Environmental > Aquatic > Marine > Oceanic | place: Canada: Western Arctic Ocean | collected... | reverse complement strand
GGCGATTTTCTTGACTCCTGCGAGCCGCATTGCCTCAAGCACGTTGTAGGTTGCCACCGTACCCTGTTTGAGGTCAGTATCCGTGATACTAGTGCCCAATCTGATGTCGGGGTTTGCAGCGAGATGGTAGACGATGTCGATGCCTTCCATGGCGCCTGACACCGACTCAAGGTCAAGCAAATCACCCTCGATGAGAGTGACTGCATCTCCGTGGTGCGAGAGGAAGTCGCGGCGTCCTGACGAGAGGTTGTCGAATACGCTGACCTGGTGGTCCGCTTCGATTAGGTGATCGACGAGATGGGAGCCGACGAAACCGGCCCCCCCAGTTACTAGACAATGCATGGCGAGCCGGGCGACCCTGCTCTCAGTCTTGACCGTTGCGCGTACGGATGAAAAGAAAGAAAACATGGTTTGCAGCCGTTCCGAGCCACCTCGCGGGTAAGATGAACTGCAGATGTGGGGTTTAGTTTCAGTTTCTCTCCCACAGGGAGTTCATCGATTGAACATTCACTTTCCGCCACCCCCGAAAGAAAAGGTAGTAGTCCGCCGCCGCTGACTGGTTGAGGTTGGTGCAGCACCGGAACGAACTGATTCGAGAAGATGTGAGCACCACGGAGATTGAAAAAAAATGAGCAAGAATGCAAAGAACCAGATTGAGAACGAAGAGAGCGGCGCCGAACAAACGCTGCTCGTTGGATATGTCCGCAAGAGCAATGCCGGTGGCGCACTGAAAGTGTCCATCAACACCAGTGCTATGGCGGACTGTTCCACCTACACAACAAGTGACGGACAGACCTACATCCCGTTGGTCATCAGCTTGAATGCGCTGCACAAGGTGCTGGATGGCGAGCGAACTGTTACCACAGTAAGCCAGTTCGTTGAGAACTGAAACCAGACTATCACTACAACAAGCCAGTTCTGAGAACTGATTTTCGAACACGCTCGGGTGGGGCTTCAGGCCCCACTCGGGCGCAAACACTTCGATTTCGCCCTCTTTTCAGCCCTCCGACTGAACAACTAAATAGAGCACGGAGGGCGGATTGGGAATGATGGAAGCTCAGACCCCCGTTGGTCCCATCCTCGCGGCCATGCCCGTACACAACGAAGAAGAGACCGTTGGAACCGTCGTTCTGCAGTCCCTGCGGCATGTCGACTCAGTACTATGCGTCGACGATGGTTCGTCTGATGCGTCAGCGAGAATTGCGCGGAAATTGGGGGCGGAAATCCACCACCACCGTTCGAACAAGGGGTATGGTGCAGCTCTGAAATCCATTTTCCGAATAGCGAGAGAGCGCAATGCAGAGGCACTAGTTCTTTTGGATAGTGACGGTCAGCACGATCCTAACGACATTCCCGTTCTTCTAGAGCCGATACTCTCTGGTGAGGCTGATTTCGTCATTGGCTCTCGCTTCGTAGATGGTGGCTCTGGAGATGATATGCCATCCTATAGAAAGTTGGGCGTCAAGGTCATCACCGCTGCCTCAAACCTATCAAGCAACCTCGATGTCAGGGATACGCAGAGTGGCTTTCGGGCATTTTCACGAGAGGCACTTTCCCGCCTACGATTCGACCAGGACGGAATGGAGTCGACACTTGAAATGTTAGAGGAATGCGTTGAGAAAAAGTTGGCAGTGAAAGAAGTCCCAACAGTTGTCCGCTACGACGTCCCCAAAGGTTCCCGCTTCACTGCGATGAGTCACGGCTTCACCGTACTCTCCTACGCACTCATCACCCTCTCCCAAAAGAAACCGATCATCGCCTTCGGAGTTCCGGGCGCCGGTTTGCTGACCTTAGGCTCGGCGATTGGCATGAGGGCTCTGAATACAGTCAATGACTTGACTGGCGAGACTCTGAACATCTCAGTCGGCCCTGGGCTGACTGCTGCCTGGCTCGGCATGCTGGGAGTCAGTCTCATCTTCACAGGCATCGTACTGCAGGGCGCCCGCACCATCATGCGTCGACTTATGGTCCGTAACTTCGGTGTCGATTGATGCCATTGCTCTTGCACGACCTAGGAGCCCACTGGTTCAAACTGGCTGCATTGGCTTTCTTTGGCGATTGACGATACCTCCGTTTTCGGAACTAGTCGCACCTATGGTGCGAACTCTTGATGATGCTGCTGCTGCCGCGGAGACGCATGGCGGAGTTTGAGGGAGAGGACTCGGTTCGTCCGGAGCACCCGGTTCGCCCAAACGACTCAGTTCAGCCAGCGTGGCGAAATGCTCTCCGCGGAATTGCTGAGAATCCGGCAATTACCAACATGATGGATATTTCAAACGAATTCTCAGCACGCTGGGCCGAGGTCGGAGCTTGGGCGCACTCTTTCGTCGAAGGGCAAGCGGAACGGTTCTATCGGACCATATTACGCTCATCCGGCCCAGTCGTCATCGTGATGGTGTTGCTAACGCTACTCGTCGGCAAGGATGCTATGGACTTCGGACAACAGATCAACGGTGATGTCGAAGTCTACCTACCTGACGGAGCCCCATCAACCGAACTTCTTCTGTCAGTTCGTGAACAGTGGTCAACTGACATTGTGATACTGTATGTACACACAGACAATGCGATTGAGGATGAGGGTTTACGAGGTGATGAGAATGTCACTTCTGTCGAGATTCTGAGACAGATGAGTTTCATCGAAGGGGATGATGACAATCGGGACCAAGGGCGCTACGCCCGAGGAATAGACTGGAACAAGGAGGACCGCGGAACCCAAGATGGTGTCGTCTGGATATTGAGTGCCTCTCAAATGATCAAGGAATCAAACTCAGCACCGAGCAGGTTCAGTTGTGCGATTGAGAAATATGGAGTTCCCTTCACTCCCACTGACGAATGCCCATTATCATCGACAGATCCGCGCGACACCTATGTCATCCCTGACAACCAAGACCAAGTGAACAATTCAGTGGAAAATCTAGGTTCTGCACTCGACAGCCTCGTCCGTGACACCAACAACGACGGAATTTGGGACACGGCAGTCATCGTCATGGGGATTCGCTTCGACATGGCGGGAACAGATGTCGATGCTCGCACAGACCCGAAAGGCAATGAGATTCTCGACCACAAGGCGTTCATTCAGCACCTCAAGCAAGTCATCATCGACTGCTCAAGGAATCCGGCAATCTCACAACAGTTCGATGACCCGCTATGCGGCAGGGACTACGAAGGGATTCGACTCTCCAGCATGCCAGACGACCGCTGGCAGGAATTGCCGACACGGCATGCCATGACGGTCACAGGCCTCACGCCAGTTCTGCACGATGTTTCCGACGCAATCTACCTTGAACTTGAGAAGATGTTGCCATTATCCCTCGGCTTCGTCTGCCTTGCGATGATTATTCTCCACAGAAACCCGAAGGTCATCATCATCTGCGGCACCCCTATTGTCCTCAGTCTCGCCGTCACCTTCGGCGCAACCGTACTGCTCGACATCATGCTGACACCAATGATTATCGCTGCGGGGCCGATTTTGATAGGACTCGGTGTCGACTACTCATTACATCTCATCAATAGGATCGAGGAGACTCGAAACGAGATGCTCGAAGAGGGCGCAGAGGAAGCCTGGAAGGCGAGTAGGGACGGCCGTGAGGTTGGTGATTTGGACCCTTGGGATAAGGAACTATACCTAGACGCGACGGTCCACGCAGTGATGACTACTGGCCACGCAGTGCTGCTTTCCGCAATTACCACAATCGTCGGATTCAGCGTCTTGGCATGGGTATGGCTGGTTCCAATTCAACCAATGCGAACTGTCGGAATAACCCTCGTTTTGGGAATCACCTGCACCTTCTTTTTCAGTATCATTCTGGTTCCAACACTAGGCTGGCTTGTCCGCTACCGAAAGACAGGTGGCAAGGAACTGGAGAAGGTCTGGAGAAAGATTGGTGAAGTCCCAGTTCGGGGTGCTTGGGTTGTTCTGCTTGCGGTGATGATGGTGAGTGTGGCCGGCGCATGGATTCTTGGCGATGAACTTGGAAAAGACATCACCGGCTCATCCGATGAAGTGCCTCCCGGATTGGAATCGTATGAGTCCCTCGCTGAATACTCTCGGGTTTTCGAAGGGGGTCAAACGAGCATGTTCATCATCAACGCGACGGGGCGAGGAGTACAGAATGATGTCGCACCCGTTCGGCAAATCGAAGTCTTGGACGCTATCGAATTCATTCAAGAAGAGCGGATTAACCATGTTGCAAACACGACGACGGTCAGTTTGGTCACCATTCTGAAGGCGATTCACATTGAGTTCAACATATCCGGCCAGGAGGTCTACGACAGAACCCTTTGGGAAATGCTTCACTCATCCTGCTGGGATGACCCGGCCCAAATCGAATGTGTGACGAGCGGAGATATTCTGTTCACCAGTCTGACTACGAGAGAGGCGATGATCAATGTCGCTTTCGACACTCTCTCCTACGAGGTTCGCTCAATGCTGATGAATGAGCCCCAGACCAACCTTGGCGAAACAAAGACGCTCGTCTATGTCAACCAACCCTACATCCAACTCTCGACCGCTTCCGCAATGCGAGATCAGATTGACGAATATCTTTCTGAGGGGGGTTGCGATGGACCGAAGGACTGTCACGCTCTGAATGCAGATTCAGTAAAGAATTCCTTACTTACTGGTGGATTACCGGTTTCCCTCGACATCAACCAGGGAATTCATGACGCCCAAATAGACGCCACGATTGCAACGATGATCGTCCTGCTGATTGCGATGACATTCTTGTTCAGAAGTGTCCGCCTCTCAATATTCACGATGACTGCTGTGGGTGTGGTGGTGCTCTGGCAACCACTGTTGATGCGTGGAGGTGATGTCAACGTGAATGTCTTCACCGCCATGATATCGACCATAGTGTTCGGAATCGGAGTTGATGATTCGATACATGTGATGGATAGAATCCGAGAGGAGGGGGAGACTCCGGGTGGAATCGTGAAGGCGGTCGCTCGTACGGGTCAGACCATCTTTGAGACAACCGCAACGACCTGCGCAGGATTGGCAGCGGGGCTGTTCGTATCGATTCCCGGGCTGCGGAATTTCTTCACTTTGATGATGCTGCTGATTTTCTTTGCACTACTCACCAGTTCCATACTATTGCCTGCACTTCTCGTCGCCTGGAAGAGTGTGACTGCGATGGTCAGGGGTGAACCTCGATGGCAGGACTATGACGAACCGTTGCACCTCGCAGAGCAGACGATGGAAGCTGAATTGCAGGGTTAACTGGTAGTCGGCACCTTCAACATCTCTCGCTGGCCAACGGCGAGCGTGGACAGGGGCGCGCACGCACGCACGAGAGGACGCCTCGCAGTGCTCCTCGCACTACTGATGCTGGCACCTTTGGCAATCGTCGCATCGGTACCTGCTGGGGCAAATGGGCATCAAACAGGAACTGGAACAAATGTGGAAATAGCGTTGGATTCCACTCAGACAAACACTGGAGAATTTGTCAACTGGACTTTGATCGTGACTCGCTCGAGTGAAAGTGTGAACACTTACGGAAGTTCGATTGATATCGTCTCATATGTCTACGCCGGATATTCCAACAACGGCACAATCGAATTCCAAAATACGACCACCTACACCGTCGGTGCTGGAACTCACAACCTTTCAGGCCAGTCCATCCCTGGATTCGCCGTTTGGAACAACACATACGAATACACCGTGAGAGTTGAGGTGTGGGATGGAAATGGGACTACAAACCTGCTTGCAGAAGATGAAAAGGAGATGATAATCTTCAGAGATACAGTACCGCCCTCACATACGAAGTTCATCGTTTTCGGTGACTCGCTCAGTGACATGGGCAACGCCTACAACTCGATTGCCCGGGTCCCCCAGTCACCCCCATATTGGAACGGTAGGTTCTCTGACGGGCCCGTCTGGGCGGAACTGCTATCACAACAGATTGGTCTGTCAATCGCCTCAGGTGGCGGCTCTAGCAGCAACACCAACCGAGCCTATGGCGGAGCACGGTCAGGGGGTGGACACACCAGTTTCGTGATACCCAACACCGGGACTCAAGTCCTTGAATACACCAACAATTACTGGTTACAGCAGACAGATTTAGCCGTCATATGGATTGGCGGCAATGACTTCATCGGGGGAGGACAGCAAAATCCACAGGTCGTGGTAGACAACATCGCCGACCATGTGACGGTCCTCAACCAGAACGGAGGGCGTCAGTTCCTCATTCTCGACATGCCCTCACTTGATAAGACTCCAAACTACGCTGATGAGAGTGAGACTAACAAGCAGGCGATGCATGCTCGTGTGATTGACTACAACAGCCGTTTGGCCAACGACATGGCCGCACTGGAAACTTCACTTTCAATCGACATAAACGTTGTCGGAATGCTGAACATGTTCGAATCGATTTACTGGAACGGCTCCTTCTATGGCATCACCAACCCCTCCGACCAAGCGTGCGACAGCGGCGACGGCCTATGCGAACAAGGCGACTATATCGTCCCGAATCCTGAGGAGTACATCTTCTTCGATGGACTGCACCCTACAGCAACGGTACAACGCCTGATTGCCGATTATGTCCTTGAACAGATAGGTACTCTGGACTTAGATGGTGATGGGGTTGCTGATGTCGATGACAATTGCCCCGAAACCCCGATTGGGGATTATGTGAATCACTTTGGTTGCAGACTGGCTGATCTCGACTCCGACAATGACGGAGTGAACGACCTGTTGGACTGGTGCCCGGGAACCGCAGCAGGCGCCAGCGTCGATGAGAACGGTTGTGCCGAGAACCAAAGGGACACTGATGGCGATGGAGTCACCGACGACATCGACATCTGCCCCCAAACCAATTCAGGGTTCGATGTCGACGAGGATGGCTGCGCCGACTATCAGAAGGATACCGACAACGACGGTGTGACTGACGATGTCGACATCTGCCCAGGCACGGATGCCGGTGCGACGGTCAACGACATCGGCTGTGCAGACAATCAACTCGACATGGACTGGGATGGCGTCATGAACGACATAGATCTCTGTCAATCGACACCTCTCGGCGAATCGGTTGATGAAAACGGCTGTTCCGATACCCAACTCGATACCGATATGGATGGGGTGAACAACGCGTTAGACCTCTGTCCAGACACTCCATCAAACGAGCCGGTGGATGTAAACGGCTGTTCGCCGAGCCAGAAGGACGGGGACCTAGACGGGGTCTCTGACGCGCTCGATGAATGTCCTCTCACGATGTTTGCCCAAGAGCCGGACGAACGGGGCTGTTCAGCTGCCCAGCGTGACACCGACGGTGACGGGCGGATGGATGACGCTGACGAGTGTGTCACAATCCCAGGTTCGATCAGGGGCTGCCCCAAGTTGTTCTTGGAATACACGATTCTGAGGCTGCCACAATCATTCGACGAACCTGCAGAAATCCAAATCGAACACAGTTGCGAGAGCAGTTGCATCACTCGACTTCTGGTCGATGGTGTATGGCATGAGAACCTGAGCAATGGTACCGAGTCCTTCGAGATAGGTCCGTACGACGGAATGCATGGAGTTGAGATTCGGTTGGAGGCGATGGGAACCTCCGTGTGGGCAAGGAAGGACTTGGCGGTGACCTGGCCTGAAGAGCCAGCCGCATCTCCAGTGATTGAGGAGAGGCCCGATGAGACGACTGATGAGCCGGAGGTGGGGGCTGGTAACTCGAACAATGAAGTCGCTTCAGAAGGATGGATCGCCTCCCAGATGGTCCAAGTGCTAATGGCAGTGTTCTTCCTAGTGTTGATAGTTACGATTCTGATAGCAATCGTACGCCAGACACGACGACCACCTTCGGATCGCCCGTGGGCTGACCCTACCGCACTGTCAACTTTCGAAGTCGAGAGGGAGATGAGAACTAATCAGCCCATGTCGCAGCCGGTTGCGGCGAACTTCGCCCCACCGCCAACTGCTGAGCAACCCGCTGAACAACCCGCTGAACAACCCGCTGAACAACCCGCTGAACAGGCCGTGGAGCAGCCAGCAAACAGCGCCGGCTACGAAGACATTCCAAACATCGGCGACCTCTTTGGTTGAGGTGCGAGGGAGCAGGGAGTAAGCCCCTTTCTGTTCGCCTTTCGGTTAGCTGCATTCAACTCTGCGTCCTACCCGTTCCTCGCCTTGCTGGGTCAACGGAACTGTTTGGACTTGCACCGGTGTGGTTGCTCGTCTCAGCCAGCAGCGGACAACCTCGCCCTCTCGGGTTCACTGTACACGACCGCGCCGGTTCGTTTCTGAAGCAGGGCCAGCCCTCCCGGGCTCCCGTCTTGTGACGGACCACCTGCAATGCGGAGAGGGGACTTTCCTCAGTGTCGTACACTGTCAGCAGCCCTCCTGCTCCCTCGCAGGGTGAAGGGCCGGCTCCTCGGCTAAGAATGCGCCGGACGAGAAAAACACCAATACCACACCGAAACAAGCCCGGTGATCCGAGCGTTAGTGGGAATTTTGCAACACACTATTGGGGTGGTTGTTGCCCTTGCTGCTGGTAGTACTGCTGATACTGCGCTTGGTCCATCTCAGGCTGTGAATATGGCGACTGCTGCTGACCTGGCTGCTGCGGATAGCCTTGGGGTTGGGCGTAGCCTTGCTGTTGGGCAGCCTGTTGGTCGTAGTGCTGTGCTGCGACCACAGTGGAATGGCCATATGGCTCGGGTTCGTCCTCTTCCTGATCCTGAGTCGTCCAACCGTCATCATCTTCCCAATCGTCAGTTCCGTCAAGTGATGACTCTGTCGAGCCGCCAGTGCGCAGGGCGACGGAGACAACTGCGGTCAAAACCAGCACCAAGACTGCCAAGATGACAATCCAAGACATTGGAACATCCTCAAACATCGAGCCGAGTGGGTCGTCTCCAGCGGAGCCAATCACTTTGACCTTATCACCCTCGACCGCCCCCGATTGGCTTGAAACCACCACCCACCTGTCACCGGCATCCTCTGGAATCCAATCGATGTCGTAGGTGGTCCTCTCGCCTAGTTTCACAATCACCGATATCGGGACGGGGGTGAGTGAACGATTTTCGCCATCCTCTCCAATCTCATAGATCAGGAGAGAGGCTGTCCCGGCTGCATGGCCAGTGTTCCTCAACTCGATGGTAACCATCGTCGTTTGACCGACGCTGACTTCGCCGGTTCGTGAGTAGGTAACCTTCGTGATGGTGATTTCTGATGTCAATTGCTCGATGTCCCATGAAGCGAAAGGAGTCTGAGGGCTGTTGAACGGATGGTTGCTGAGCATACCGTTGCCCGCCATGTCCGAACCGGCCACCCAAATAGCTAGTTGGAGGCGCTCTTTGTAGGCGTCTTCGGGTAGTCTGCTGGCAATGTCGAGAATTGCAGACACTTGGATGGATTGACCAACAGGGCTACCGTGCAGATTCAACGGAACTTCACCTTCGATGAGGGCCGCTGCATTTGGCTGAGAGGCGCGAACGACCTTGTACCTCAACTTGAGAGAACCATTAGCCAATTGTTCCTGTTCTGAAAGAACAAGTTCAATCGATAACTCTGAAAGTTGGTAGATTGGTATGACGGAGCCCTCGCGAGGCTCTTCAACCCCCACTGGCCGGGGAGCATTTCCATCGACGACAATCCAGAACAGAGTTGCTGCTGGGTCTGTCGCGTCGTTAGCCTCAGGAGGTAGGCCTGTCAACTCGAAGGACATGGCGTGGCTGCGCGACTCCTCAGGGGCATTCAGGTGGGCGAGGAAGTAGCCGTCGAAGGTTTCAGTGATTCGACGCTCTCCGTTGAGTAGGATTGAGACATCAAACTGCAATGTGGGAGATTCACCCGTCTCGAGGAAGGCGACACGCCCACTGATATTCATGCCTGCGTTTGGTGGAACCCAAGCATTTTGTCCGTCGAAGGTGCCTGAATCGACCTCAAGAAGAACCTCGTCTGCGACAATCTCAAGGTTTGGTGAGAAGCGCCATCTGAGCTGCGGTAATTCGAGCCAAACCTCACGCTCGGCACGGTCGACGATTGCCAACGCGGGAGCGCGCCGCAACTCACCTTCCAATGGGACCGCCCAATCAAGGGTGAACTCCATACGCAACTCCAAGTCGGCTGAGAACGGCGTCAACTCGCCAGAGCGAGAGCGGATGTTGCAACTCTCGACGAGCAAATTGCTGCTCGTCGCGTTACACCGATTTGTCGTGGCATTCCAAATGACCCCTAGGGGGTCCAAGACAGAGTTGCTAGCCAACTGGAAGCGCACTTCGTTGAGATCGGATATGCCGTTCGGTTCGTTGAATGGGATGCTGATTTCATATGCGCTCGCTGGATGTAGCCAACTGTGCACTCCATCGAAAAAGCCCCCCTCACCTGGGATTGAGGCTGGTAGGTCCACCGCTAACTGGTAGGTGAACAACTGCAGGTCAATACCGGCACCGCCACCTCTTGTAATGGCGTTGCCAGCAGCGTCTGAGCCGGTAACATACCCTGCGACGATACCTCCACTCAGTCTACCGTCGGTATCGTCGAGAGTGAAGGTGTAGTTTCCTTGCGCTTGGGTGATGTTCGATGGAGCAGCCAGTGGGAAGGCGTGGAACTCTGAGGCATTTGGTTTGCCATTGAAGTCGAGGTCGTCGAGCCAACTTCGCCAGAGCATCAGACTCAATGTTTCTGGCAGAATCGGCCGGTCGTAGACCTCTATCCTGATCTGTTGGGTCAGAGAGGGTTCAAGATGGTCGTAGCGCCTGATGTTCTGGTCGATTACCATCGGCGCAAGTGAATCAATCTTGAAGGTCCGATTCAGCGGGATTGAAGAGAGGTTATCCTGGCCATGCAGCGAATATACATCCACTCTGTACTCAGCGTCCTGAGTGCCCATCGGTGTCCTCAAGTTCAGTGAAATAGAACCGTTGACCAATGCAGTTGAATTTGCAACGGACTTGTTGTTCTGAAACACCCGAACCGCCACATCTCCATCTCGCGGGGCGAGCGAGGGGTCCAACTCGATGAAACCGAGATTGACGTCGATTCGAATGGGCGAGTCCGACTTGAGATAGGAACGCTCGGAAGGAATCGGGTTGCCAAGGTCATTGAACATCCCCCAACTGGTGATTTCAACATCATTCTCAATCGCAAGTCTGCTGCCGACACCGAAGCTCTGCAAGCGTGGCACGCTGCGCCTACCATCGATGAGAACCACCCTTACCTTGAGAGTGAGTGAGTCTTCATCATCCCATGACGCATTCAGTCGGAAGCGAAGTGAGTTGCTGACTGAAGTGCCGTTGACATCCATTGAACAGGCAGTTGCCCCATCCCATTGGAGCATATCGAAATCACCGGAGCCGGGGACTGGAAGCAAGGTACCATCTTGGCGGCATAGAGTGTGTATCTGGTGCCGGGCGCCCACCAAATCGAGTTGGACCGCAGCGACCGTTCCCAGTGGGGCGGTGTGTGTGGAGACGACTTCGAGCCACTGGCGAGAGGCAGCGAGAGTGTTTGTGCCGTTTTGGATAATGAGTGAGTCGGTACTGACTTCGTTGGTGGAGTTGAGGTCAGTGATGGTCGCCTTGAGAGAGCCGGGCAGTGACATCTGAATCGTCAGCGGAACCAACTTCAGACCACCAGAGGTAGTGCTGCCTGGGATTAAGTCGTTTACCGCCCAGACCATCTCATCATGCGCTTGATAGTCCAGAGTGGCAACCGGGTGGGAGACCGCGGAAATTCCACCGAGATTGACTCCGCCGTAGTCTGCCGACAGCATCCACACCACTTGTGCATGGTCTGCACCGACCTGCCTTCCCGGAGGTGGCCAAATAGAAGGCATACTTGCGAGTTCACTGTTCAGGTAAGCTAGCGATGATGAATTCAATTGAACCGTCGTGGATGTGCCAAAGGTTCCGAATGACTGGCTGAACACCTCGACCCCACCAACAGAGAGTGCCACATCCAGATTCTCGATTCCAGCTGATGAGGGGGTCACAGCAAATCTCATCGTGTCAAGGGCTGAAATCGGCAACCACATCCCAACTTGCCGGGTGGTAGCGGAATTCCAGTTGAAATCATGGGACAAACCACCTGTGGAGAGTCTGTCCTGCCATCCCCATGTGCCGATGTTCGAGTGCGATAACTCCCACTCTCGCTGACCGTCGAGGCCCGCATCTATCCGGGCATCCAGAGGGAGGCCTCCAGTGTCCAAGTCAAATCGAACGGCTCGAAGATCGGCGCTACCCGAAGTTGAAACCCACTTGAACTGTACCGAATGAGCATATGTCGACAGGGTGTGGGTCCCACTCGTTGCGACTCCGAAGAATGCGCCGCCGTCGACTGAGGCGAACAGTTGTCCTGAGCCGGCGAAATTCAGGGAGGTCTTGATGCGTGATATGGGCCGATGGCTCGTGAACACCTGCGAGAGAATCTCACCAGAGCCGGGGAAGGAGTCGCCGTCCCAACTCAGGCTGCCGGTCCAGCCGGGGTCGCGGGTGAAGGTCTGTTCATACCTGCCTTGCACATGGACGCTGTGGACGATTGGGGAAGCGCTGCCGGAGGGTTGGTGGAAGATTAACTTCAGCTTCAGAGTAGGGTGTTTTTCATAGTCAATCGCACCCAAGTCCACAGAGAGTTCGTTTCGGTCGATGAAACCGGCAATTGGGTTGTTGCTTGTGCCATCCAAGACGGTCCATTTCAGACTGGAGCTTGACGGAACGGTCGCATCGATGCTCATCACGCCATACGGACCTGAGAGCGACTGGTACGGACCAACCGCGCTCGGCCCGAACTTGGCAGAAGTCCAATTTGCCCCGCTACCAAGAGAGCCCCCGACCGGCTTTAACTGCACATCATCAACATTCCATCCGGTGTATGTGACAGAGCCATCGGTTCGACCTAACTTGAATCGGACTTGCAGGTTCGGATTGTTATTCGCATAACTGGAGATGTCATGAGACATTTGAGTCCAACTACTCGGATTGACCGAGTAACTATTCCAATCCCAAACCGTCACCCAGTTCCCTTGGGCGTTCTTGACGTGAACCTGGGCATCGTCGTAGTAGTATGACTCTATGCCGAGTCGCTTCCAATACTTCAACTCCCAAGTGCCAGAGCAGCCGCCACAGTTGACCACCGGAGATGTAGCGAAATAACCCGAAGAGGGGATGTTGTTCGGATAGTTGCAGTTGTAGGTGTAAATCGCCTTGGTCCCGCCATGGACCCCACCGGACTGGCCAAGACACGAATCATACCCCCAATACCAACCCGTACCTAAGGTCCAACCGTGGTTTGAAGCCTCAAAATCCCAAAGAATTTGTCTTGGCAGGACACGCAATCCGCCACTTGTGTTGTAGTCGACCATGTCACTCGATGTCCCACTCATGTTCCAGTGATTCGAAAGTGACCATGAAATCGATTCTGAGCGGGGCAGAATATGAGGCTCCAGTGAGAGTCCGAGATCGGTGACGGCTTCGTTTATGGGCACTTCGAGTTGGAGCGCATTCGATGTACCATCAGGATGAGTCGTCACAGAAATGGTGGTCTGCTGATTGAGTTGCGTGAAACTCGGAACCTCTTCTGAAGTAAGTTGTGGTGGGCTTGCAAAAAATGACAGGGTGACAGAGGAAATGAACAAGCCGACTAGTAACGCGGCGATGAAATTGCGACCTAGACTACGCTCCATCCGTAGTCGTAGACTACGCCCGGTTTGTGAACTGTTCGACGCGTTGCGCTAGACGACAGAGTCGTCGTCCGGTGACAAAGGATATGCGATGCGCTCGCAGACGCCGCCCCATGGACGGGGTGGCACGCGCCAAGCAGGCGGCCGGAATCGCCGCCTGCGATTTCGTAATCGATGGAATGGATGTCGGCCTCGGTACAGGCTCCACAGTCCGCTACACCGTCATCGAACTCGGCCGTCGAATGGATGAGGAGGGGCTCACCATCCGCGGAGTTCCGACAAGCGTGGAAACGGCAGAACTGGCGACCGAACTTGGAATCCCTCTACTCGACTGGAATGATGTCACAACACTCGCTGTCACCATCGATGGGGCGGACGAATTCGACTCCGAATTTCACCTGATAAAAGGGGGCGGCGGGGCCCTAACTAGAGAGAAGATAGTGGCTCAGATTTCTGAGGCGATGGTGGTGGTCACAGACCCGAGGAAGGATGTTCAGACCCTTGGCGCATTCCCACTTCCGGTCGAGGTTTTGGCGTTTGGCTGGGAGGTCACGGCTCGCCATCTCGGGGCGCTCTGCCCAGGGGAGGTTGTCCGGCGCGGCGGTGAGGTGCCGTTCGTCACTGACAATGGGAATTTCATCATCGATTGTCACTACGGGCCCACCATCTCTGATCCGGTCGGTCTGGAAAGCCAAATCCGAGGCGTCGCAGGGGTGGTCGAGGTCGGCCTTTTCACTCACATGGCGGATGCGATTGTGATCGGCAGCGAGTCCGGCGTCGAAACTCGAATCAAGTCCGGCGGCAGACTCGATTAGAGGGTGGTCAGCGTCGCGGTCAAATAGGGGAGGCGTTCCCGCCGTGGTGGGCCATTAGCTTAGTCAGGTAGAGCGACGGACTCTTAATCCGTAGGCCGCGGGTTCGAACCCCGTATGGCCCGCCTCCATGATACAATCAACGAGAGTGGGCGGTCAATTGGTGATTGTAGTCCCGGCTTCGCCACGGATTGCCGGTAGCGCCTGTCCGGGTTGACAGAGAACGACCACCATTTTCGGGTCGTTCTGCTTTGCAGCCAACATCGCTTCGACCTTGGGGCCCATGCTTCCGGCTGGGAACTGCCCCTCGTCGAGATGAGAGATGGCATCTGAAACACTCAAGTTCCGGATTTTCCGTTCGGATGACTTTCCGAAATCGATGTGGATTGCATCTATCGCCGTACTGATGAGAAGCAGATTTGCCCCTATAGACTGTGCGATAAGAGAGGATACGCGGTCTTTGTCAATGACCGCTTCAACACCATCGAATCCGGACTCCCCCAATGCCACGGGGATACCACCCCCCCCTGCACAGAGCACCACCGCACCCGCTTCCAGCAGGGCGTTGATTGCGTCTGCATCCAAGATTGATTGGGGGAGGGGGGAGGCGACGAGGCGACGAGGGCCCCCTGCCGTCACGCCGACATTCCAGGCTTCTGGAACCGCACCCAAATCATCGATGAATGGCCCTATCGGTTTTGATGGATGGGCGAATGCCGGATCATTTCGGTCAACCTCCACGCGGGTGAGGATGGTCGCCACCTGTTCGTGGCGCCCCCTTCTAGTCAGCACACTGTCGAGCCGTGTGGCGATTTCATGGCCTAGAGTCCCTTGTGTTGCGGCAACCCAATGGTCGAGGCCGGCTGGCTCCGGGCCACCCTCTCGTCGGTCAAAGAGGGCCTCCTCCATGAGCAGCATCTCGCCGACTTGAGGGCCGTTTCCGTGTGTCAGTACGACTCGGTAGCCCGCTTCCAAGAGGTCGACCACGTCTTCGAGCACCGCTTCCATCGCCCGCTCGGCTGCGGCGCTGGCATCACTGCCTGCGGCAGCGGGATCTGACAGCGCGTTTCCGCCGACGGCATACACTGCAAGACGGCGTGAGACGGCACTCGGAACATCGGACAACGAAACTCCCCGTTCTTGCGGACACCGTTTCAGCCATCAATGTATTCAGCCGTATTCTGCGTCCGGTTCAAATGGGCGAGGCCAATCGGGTGGGCGAAGGTGAGTAATTTGGTCAAGGAACTATTCATCGGAGATGTGCAGGCGGGCGACCATGACGGTCAATCCGTCGAGCTCAAGGGGTGGGTTCATCGGGCCCGTGGCTCCAACAAGATTTGGTTCATTGTCCTCAGAGATTCTACCGACTACATCCAGTGCGTCATCAAGCGGGATTCTGTGGGTGACGAGTCGTTTGAAGCGCTGCGCAGCGCTCTCATCGAATCGAGTGTGATTCTGAATGGCGAAGTGAATGTCGATGAGCGTGCGCCCGGTGGCCACGAAATCGTGGTCAGCGCCGGGGAGATCATTGGACC